>Ga0315900_10003519_pt1 | contig 22854 bp, 19 predicted proteins | sample LakEriMetagenome_FD_203521 | JGI IMG/M metagenome (GOLD analysis project Ga0315900, IMG submission 203521) | Freshwater fungal communities from buoy surface, Lake Erie, Ohio, United States - Buoy 12 MA114 | ecosystem: Environmental > Aquatic > Freshwater > Lake > Lake biofilm | place: USA: Lake... | reverse complement strand
TATTTGTTACCACCCAATTTAATGGATATGCAGCTTTTTGGCGAGAATAAGGCTTTCTCCAATTATCCGAAACAACTAATTTACAAGTATGTGGCGCATTCTTAATCACGTTGTCAGTCTTATCATATTGACCATCTTCAATTTCTTTAATTTCTTTTCTAATAGAAATCATTGCTTCACAAAAACGATCTAATTCTGCTTTACTTTCTGATTCTGTTGGTTCCACCATAAGTGTATTAACGACTGGGAAAGCTACTGTTGGAGCATGAAACCCATAATCCATCAAACGCTTTGCTATATCAGCCACTTCAACACCACTTGCCATTTTAAAGTCATTACAATCTAAAATCATTTCATGGGCGCATCTTCCGTTTTTACCAGTATACAAAATTTTGTAATGCTTCTCTAACAACGCTTTCATGTAATTTGCATTTAATATAGCAATTTCAGTTGCTTGTTTTAGGCCATCAAATCCCAACATTTTTATATAGCCATAAGATATTAATAATATCAAAGCGCTACCAAAAGGTGCTGCAGATACAGCGGTGATTCCTTTATCTCCACTTGTATTGATGATGGTATGAGAGGGTAAAAAAGGAACTAATTTTTCAACAACGCCAATTGGCCCCATCCCAGGACCACCGCCACCATGAGGAATAGCAAATGTTTTATGTAAGTTTAAATGACAAACATCAGCTCCAATATTTCCTGGAGAAGTCAATCCAACTTGCGCATTCATATTAGCCCCATCCATATATACCAATCCGCCGTTATCATGAATTAATTGAGTAATCTCTTTAATAGACTCTTCGTATACACCATGTGTAGAAGGATAGGTAACCATCAAGCAAGATAAATCATCTTTATGTTGTTGTACTTTTTCTTTTAAATCAGCTAAATCAATATTTCCTTTTTGATCACATTTTGAAATAATAATTTTCATCCCTGCCATAGCAGCTGATGCTGGATTAGTGCCATGCGCAGAAGACGGAATAATAGCCACATTGCGGTGCGCATTTCCATTCGCAATATGATAAGCTCTAATCACCATTAATCCTGTGTATTCACCTTGAGCACCTGAGTTTGGCTGAAAGCTCATGCGAGCAAAGCCTGTGATCTCAGATAAATCTTTATTCAATTGTTCAATTAATTCGGCATATCCTTGTGCTTGATTAACTGGTGCAAATGGATGAATGTTTGCAAATTCTGGCCATGTTAATGGCAATAATTCAGATGCTGCATTTAACTTCATGGTGCAAGAACCTAAAGAAATCATTGAGTGAACCAATGATAAATCTTTATTTTCTAAACGTTTAATATAGCGCATCATCTCACTTTCACTATGGTAAGAATTAAAGATGGGATGTGTTAAGAATGAAGACTGACGATTTAGTGTGGATGAAGAAATTAATGAGGATTGATGAGTGTTGAGGGAGGAATGTTGAATTCCAAAAACGCCAAGTATATCTATCAAATCTTGATTTTCAACGGTTTGGTCTAAGCTTATCGCAATGTGTTTGGCATCTACCAAACGGAAATTAATTTCTTTTGCTTCAGCATTTTTAATTATTTTTTCCGCATCACATTCAACGATGATTGTATCAAAATATAATGTTGTTTTTATTTTTAAACCAAATGTTTTTAAAGATTCAGCTAATAGATTAGTGGCATTATGCACACTTTGTGCAATGGCTTTTATACCTTCTTGTCCATGATATACGGCATACATACTAGCCATGATAGCCAATAGCGCTTGTGCTGTACAGATATTAGAAGTTGCTTTATCACGTTTAATGTGTTGCTCTCTTGTTTGTAAAGCCATGCGTAAAGCAGGATTTCCTTCAGCATCAATGGATACACCAATAATTCGTCCAGGGATTAAACGTTTGTAATCTTCCTTACAAGTAAAAAATGCAGCGTGTGGCCCACCATATCCCAATGGCACACCAAAACGTTGAGAATTACCTACAACGCAATCGGCACCCCACTCACCTGGAGGTGTTAATAATGCTAATGCCAATAAATCTGTAGCAACAACAATTTGCACTTCTTTGGAATGTGCATTCGCAATAAATTTTTTGTAATCATTTGCTTCACCATTAAGATCGGGGTATTGTATTAGTGCACCGAAAAACGTATCGTCAAAAGTTATGTTGTTGGCGTCTCCAATAACTAATTCGATGCCATAAGGAACCGCTCTAGTTTGAACGACATCAATCGTTTGAGGAAAAACAGTTTGGCTAACAAAAAACTTATTGCCTCCATTTTTAATTTTATCTTTACTTCTATTGCTATAAAACATGAATAGCGCCTCTGCAGCAGCTGTTGCTTCATCCAACAAGGAAGCATTTGCGATAGGCATGGCTGTTAAATCCATCACCATTGTTTGAAAATTTAAAATCGCTTCCAAACGGCCTTGGGCTATTTCTGCTTGGTACGGAGTATAGGCTGTATACCAACCTGGATTTTCTAAAATATTTCTTTGAATAACGGCTGGTAAAATATTATTATAATAACCTAAACCAATATAAGAACGAAACACTTTGTTTTTTTTACCCAATGTTTTTAAGTGTTTGGAATATTGATACTCACTCAAAGCTGGAGCTACTTTTAATGTTTCTTTTAAGCGAATGGCTGATGGGACAGTTTGAGAGATTAATTCATCAATAGATGCTACACCAATTTTAGCAAGCATTTGTTTAATTTCATTTTCGCGAGGGCCGTTATGACGGGAAACAAATTTATCTGTTGTCATGTTTTTGTTGGTTTTAGAGAGGCCAAATTTAATAAAAATAAGGCGCTGATGTTAGCATATTTTATGAAAAGTTGTTTAATAATTTTACTTAATAATTGTTCGTCCTAAAATTTTATTCACCCGCTTCTTTTGAATTTCTAATTGAATTAAATTTTTTAAAATATCTTCAGCTTCAAAAGGATCCGTTTTAGTTTTTAAATTTTCTTTTTCAGAAATTATGATGGTGTTTAAACGCCTATCCTTTAAGCTAAATAAACGATGTTCAATGCCTTTTTTTAAAGCATGGATTTCTTGTGGTACATCAACCCCGAACTTTTCCCATCCTGGACTTACCACATCAGAAAAAGAGGCAATTTCTAATGCAAATTGCGAAATAACGGGGTTTTGATGATTTAAAAAAGTTTGAGTGCTTGGAATTATTTCTTGTTCTAAAGAGTGTTGGCATTCATCTAAGATTAACTGGTAAATGGGATTGATGAATTGCAAATGATCTCGCCATAATTCAAACACAATAAATTCGCAAACAGATAATTGAAATGATTGTTGAATGTGATCAGAATCTTCCGCCTCCACATTAATTAATACATTCCCAAAACGCATCATCATGCTTAACAATTCTTTTTCATCATTATCTTCAATAATGTCTTTTGGTTGCTCAAGTTCTAATAAATAATTTTCAGATGGCGCTTCTTGTGCAGTATTGTTAGCAACTGTGGTGTAAGACTTATTTCCCTTTTTCCGGATGAGTTTATTGATTTCGATGTGCAAGATTTGCTCATTAATATCCATCAATTTAGAACATTCTTTCACGTATACCGACCTATTAATTGCATCTGGAATAACGGCAATACTTTCAACAATTTCTTTAATGAGTTCTGACCGTTTGATAGGGTCATTTTCAACGTCTTTATATAATAAACTCGTCTTGAACGAAATAAAATCTTTACTGTTCTTTTTTATAAATGATTTAAAATCATCATTGGTTACTTTTTTACTATAAGAGTCTGGATCGTCACCATCTGGGAATAAAAGAACCCTCACATTCATTCCTTCTTCTAAAATTAAATCAATTCCCCTGAAACTGGCTTTTATTCCAGCAACATCGCCGTCATATAAAATGGTAATGTTTTTTGTGAAGCGATGTATTAGCTTTATTTGATCAACAGTTAGAGCTGTTCCGCTTGAAGCCACTACATTTTCGATGCCTGATTGATGCATGGAAATAACATCTGTATAACCTTCTACCAAATAGCAATTATCTTCTTGTATGATTGTTTTTTTTGCTTGAAACAATCCATACAATGTTTTGCTTTTATCATAAATTTCTGTTTGAGGAGAGTTGATGTATTTAGCTAATTTCTTATCGCTTGTTAATATTCGTCCACCAAAACCAATAATTTTCCCACTGATGTTATGGATTGGAAACATCACTCTTCCAGTGTATCTATCAAAAATATCATTGATTGTAATGACATTTCCTTCTTTGTAATTGTTGGATAATATTGACATTCCAGTTTTAACCAAATATTCAGGTTTAAAACTATTTTTTACTGCTGTTTCAGAAAATTTTCGTCGTTCCTCAGAGCTATAGCCCAATTGAAACTTATCAATGATTGCTTGGGTAAATCCTCTTTCAACAAAGTAGCCAAGCCCAACAGAGCGGCCTAAATCATCATTCAATAATAAATGAGTAAAGTATTTTTGAGCATATTGCATGACCACATATAAACTCTCTTTTTCGTTTTGTTTTTCTTTCTCTTCGTTTGTAATTTCTTTTTCTATGACTTCGATTCCATATTTGTTTGCCAAATATTTTAAAGCTTCTGGAAATGATAAGCTTTCGTGATCCATGATGAAATTAACGGCCGTACCTGACTTGCCACAACCAAAACATTTATAGATACCTTTAGCAGGAGATACGGTAAAAGATGGAGATTTTTCGCCGTGAAAAGGGCATAATCCCAGCAAGTTAGCACCGCGTTTTTTTAGCGAGATAAAATCTCCAATTACCTCTTCAACACGAGCTATATCAATTATTTTGTCTATGGTAAACTTTGGAATCATTCAATTACCATTTGCATTTACAACTAGGCGACATATAAACAGTGCTATGAGGAAGCAACGTATTAATGTAGTTTTGCGTTTCGTCGCTGATTAAAATATTTCTTAAATCAAGCACTTTGAGAGATTTTAGATTTTTTAAACTGGATGGATATTCATCAAAGTCATTACTCCAAGCATCCAGAAATTCTAAGCTTTCAAGGTTTCCTATTTGTGTGGGAAATTCTGTTAAATCATTTTGATTGATGTTTAAATATTTTAAATGAGATAATTTCCCTATTTGCTTTGGTAATCTTTTTAATCCAGTTTTACTGCAAGAAAAATACTGTAATTGGCTTAAAACATCAATGCTATCGGGCAATTCACTAATACTATTTTTACTCAAATCTAAATATTGTAAATTTTTAAATTTTAGGATTTCGAGGGGAAATGATTTTAAATGATTTTTTCGAAGCACTAATTTGATAACTTCATCTGGATTTTTTAATGCTTCAATAATTGACGTTTGACCAACTAGACCGTCTAAAGCAAGAGAATCAAGTAATTGTGCCCTTGTTTGTTTTACAAAAACACAAAGTATAATCAATAAAAATGAAAGTTTAATTATAGAAAATTTAGGCATGTTGGTTAATTATTTCACAAGCTAATTTGTCTTGCGCTAATTGAAGTTTGAGTTCATCTAAATTAGTAAATTTTTTTTCGTTTCGGAGGTATTTTACAAATTCAATTTTTATGTTTTGATTATAAATATCTTCTTCAAAATTAAATATATTAACCTCAATTTTTTGTTTTGATAGGAAATCAGTGGTTGGATTATAGCCAATATTTAACATGCCGTTAAATGAGTCGTTTCCAATGATTACCCTAACAAAATATACTCCCGTTTTAGGCCTTATTTTATCTTCGTTATCCAATTCTATATTTGCTGTTGGATATCCAATAGTTCTTCCCAATTGTTTGCCTTTAACAACAAGCCCGTTCATAAAGAATGTATAGCCTAAAAACTTATTCGCTATTTCTATTTCTCCTTCTTCAATGGCTTTTCTAATTGTGGTGCTGCTTATGTTTACATGATTAATTTCTTCTGGAGAAATTTCTTCAACATTAAAATTATATTTTTTAGCTTTTTGTTTTAATGTTTCTATGCTCCCTTCTCTATTAGCTCCAAAACGATGATCATATCCAATTACAATCGTTCTTGTTTTTAAGCTTTCAGAAATAATTTCAGAAATATAATCTTGGGCACTCATTTTAGCAAAATCTAAGTTAAATGGAAATACTAAGACGTTATCAATGCCAAATTTTTTTAGCATTTCACATTTTTCAGTAGTTGTTGTAATCAGTTTTAGATCGCTTTGTGTAGGAAATAGAATTTTACGCGGATGCGGATCAAACGTAAACAGAAGCGTTTCGCCGCCATTTTTCTTTTTTAATTCGTTTAATTTTTTGATGATTTTTTGATGCCCCAAGTGTACGCCATCAAATGTGCCAATGGTAATGATTGTGTTTTTTAAATTAATCGTTTCGGATATGTGATGAAATATTTGCACAAAAAATAGAAGTTAAAAGTACGTTAAAATACTTTAACGTTTCCATTCTTAATGATATAATCTACGCCATTAACATTAAACTTTTTGCCCGAACTTTGTTTGATTAAATCTGTAATATCTTTTTCAATGGTATGTACGGAGCCTTTTGTTTTATAAGCAATATTTAAGTAATCTTCACTAATCTCCATGCCATCATATACGCCGCATAAAATAACTCTTACTGGGACTTTAACTTTTGATAAAAGTTTTAAATCTCGGGCTTTAGCCCAATTGTCTGCAATTAATATAACATCTTCAACTTTTCCAGATTTGCTGAGGCCAAATAAGATGGCTTCAATTGGATTTTCGGGGGCATCTCCGCCATGGCCTTTCTTAATCGTTAGTTCCATGGTAGCAACTAATTGTTCGCAGTTCCGTGCTCTGCAATAATAAACGCCTCCAGTAGAACCAATTTTTTTTTCATCATCTCTTTTTTTATCACCGTCGTTAAAAAAAACAAAATGTTGACTAATCGTATCTTTAATAAAATGAAGCTTTAGCCAAGTATTTAATTGTTGCGCAAATGAATACATACTCCCCGTTAAGTCTGCTACAATTAATTTGTTTTGCCAATTATTATTTCGTTTAAAAATATTGTAAATAATATTGTTGAGGGTATCTTCAATATTTGCAGTAAGATTTATTTTACTATCGTCAGCTCTGCTCTCAAAAGAAAAAATACCTTTCCTATCGTATACTTTTGAATAGCCATCTAAATTTCCTTTTTTATAATTTCCTTCTGATTTAATATTGCCATTTGCGTGATATGATATTTCTAAGCCTTCTTTTACGCCATTAACAAAGGTTTCTGAAAATTCTTTTTTACACTTTTTTGAATAATAAATGCAAGGCCCGTCCAACTTCCCATCTTTAAAATAAGATTCTTGTTCAACGCAATCTGGAAAATCATGCCACTTAATTTCTAATCCTTGCTTTTTATTGTTTTTATAAATAACCTCTGATTTTAAATCTCCATTTTTCCAAAATTCTTTCCAAACGCCTTGTTTTAAACTATCTTTATCAATGACATTAATCGTGTCGCCTTCATAAATTTTGTAATTAATTAAAGGTTGTGCATTCAAATTATTTACTAATAAATAAGTCAAATATATATATATGTATAGCGGCATTTTCAATACTTAAATTTGATTAAATTTGTTGTTATTATCAAATTATTATGTTAGAAAAAATAAACATTCTTTTGGCAGAAGTGGAAGATTTTACTGCAAAAAGCAAAGAACAGGTTGACGAGTATCGAATTAAATGGTTGAGTAAAAAGGGTCAAATAACCTCTCTTTTTGATGATTTTAAAACAATAGCTCCTGAAATAAAAAGAGAAGTTGGTCAAAAATTAAATGAACTAAAAACTAAAGCTCAAGATAAGATTAATGAGTTAAAGGAGAAATATGAAACAAATACTGAACCTAATCAATTGTCAGAAATAGATTTAACAATTCCTTCTGATCCAAGTATTTTTTTAGGATCTAGACATCCACTTACCATTGTTAAGAATCAAATAATAGATGTGTTTTCAAGAATTGGCTTTACTGTAAGTGATGGTAGAGAGATTGAAGATGATTGGCATAATTTCACCGCATTAAATACGCCTGAAAATCATCCAGCGCGCGATATGCAAGATACTTTTTATATCAGTACCAATCCCGAAATTGTGTTACGCACCCAAACATCTTCTGCTCAAGTGCACATCATGGAAAACCAAAAGCCACCAATAAGAACCATTTCGCCAGGTAGAGTTTATCGTAATGAAGCCATTAGTGCCCGCGCACATTGTCAGTTTCACCAAATTGAAGGATTATATATTGATGAGAATGTTTCTTTTGCAGATTTAAAACAGACTTTAAACTTTTTTGCGAAAGAATTATTTGGGGCTGAAACAAAAATAAGAATGCGCCCCAGTTATTTTCCATTTACTGAACCAAGTGCTGAAGTTGATATCAGTTGTTCAATTTGTAGAGGGGATGGCTGCAATGTTTGCAAACATACTGGTTGGGTTGAAATTTTGGGCTGCGGGATGGTAGATCCACAAGTGCTTTATAATTGCGGCATTGATAGTGATAAATATTCTGGCTTTGCTTTTGGCATGGGAATAGAACGCATTACAATGTTAAAATACCGGGTAAAAGATTTACGTTTATTTTTTGAAAATGACGTTCGTTTTTTAAATCAATTTGTAGGAGAATAATACGTGAAAGAAAAATCTCGTAAAGAAACCCTTGAATTAATGCTTAAAACTGAGCCAAATGACATTTTTTTGAATTACGCTTTGGCAATGGAATTGATGAGTGAAAAAGATTTTTTAAATGCCGACATGCAGTTAAAAAAAACATTGGAATTAAATACGGAATATTTACCTTGTTATTATCAATTGGGGCAAGTAAATGAGAGGTTAAACAAAATAAACGATGCCATTCAGTTTTATCAAAATGGAATGGTATTGGCTAAAAAAACATTTAACACCAAAGCATTAAACGAATTAAAAGAAGCGCTTTGGTTAATAGAAGATTAATAACAAAGTAATGAGTTATAAAAAAATAAGTAATACAAAAATTTTAGTAACGGGTGGTGCTGGTTTTATTGGATCTAATTTATGTGAAAGTTTATTAAATCATAACAATGAAGTGGTTTGTTTGGATAATTTTTCTACTGGGAGATTGCAAAACATCGAACCCTTTTTATCACACAAAAAATTTAAACTCATTACAGGAGATATTTGTTATTTGAATGATTGTGAAGCTGCAATGGATGGCGTAGAAATTGTTTTACAACAAGCAGCATTAGGCTCTGTTCCGCGCTCAATAAACGACCCGATAAAAACGAACGAAGTAAATATCAGCGGGTTTTTAAATGTTCTTGTCGCCGCTCGCAATGCTAAGGTAAAGCGGGTTGTTTATGCAGCAAGTTCTTCCACTTATGGCGATTCTGATTTGTTACCAAAGGTTGAAGATATAATTGGGAAGCCTCTTTCCCCTTATGCAGTTACTAAATATGTTAATGAGCTTTATGCCCATGTTTTTGGATTAAATTATGGAATGGATATCATTGGTTTACGTTATTTTAATGTATTTGGGAAAAACCAAGATCCTAATGGCGCATATGCAGCAGTTATTCCAAAATTCATCATGCAATTGATGGCATTGCAATCCCCACAAATTAATGGGGATGGAACAAATTCAAGAGATTTTACTTACATCCAAAATGTCGTTCAAATGAATCATTTGGCAGCCACTACAGATAATCCTTTTGCTAAAGGGCAGGTGTTTAATACGGCTGTTGGAGAACGAGCTGATTTGAATATGCTGACAGAATTATTAAAAAAACAATTGGCAAAATTTAATCCGGAAATTGCAAACATCATTGTAAAGCATGGGATAGAGCGCAAAGGTGATATTCCTCATTCTTTAGCATCAATTGAGAAAGCAAAAAAAATATTGGGATATTCTCCCAGTCACAATTTAAAAGAAGGATTGCTTGAGTCGGTTGATTGGTATTGGAATAATTTAAAAGATAGTTAATTTTTGAAATTAAATTTTTTATCTCGGATATTCTATTCTCACGTGATAAATATTCATCAATCGTTTCTTTAAAATTTTTTTAATTTGATTGATATCTCTAAAAGTTATGTCTGCATTAATGAATTGGTTTTCCGAAATTTGATAATCTATAATTCTGTCTACCAAATCATTAATTGTGACAGCATCGTATGTTTTCAAACTCCTTGAAGATGCTTCGACGCTATCCGCCATCATTAGCACAGCCGTTTCTTTGCTGAAAGGGATTGGTCCGGGATAACGAAATAAATCTTCATTGATTAATTCACCTGCATGTGCTTGTTTATAATTGTGTAGAAAGAATCGCGTTGTTGTTGTGCCATGATGCGTCCTAATAAAATCAATGATGCTTTCTGGCAATTTATATTCCTTTGCTTTTTCAATACCACTGATAACGTGATTGATGATAATTTTGGCGCTTTCTTCTGAGCTTATATCTTGATGTGGACTAACTTCCCCAACTTGATTTTCAGTAAAAAAACGCGGATTATTTATTTTCCCAATATCATGATACATCGCTCCAGTCCTTACTAATAAAGCATTTCCGCCAATTATGTAACAAGCTTCTTCTGCTAAATTTGCTACTTGTAAAGAATGCTGAAAAGTGCCAGGGATTTTTTGAGACAATTGTCGTAGCAATGGATTGTTGAGATCGCACAGCTCTAGCAAAGTGAAATCAGAAACAAAACCAAATATTTTTTCGAATAAATAAATAAGCGGGAAAGCAAATAAAACGCCCAAACTACTGATTAAAAAAGGATAATAATTTTCAACATTTTGAAGCACAAGCTCTGTATGATTAAATAGGTGGTATGCAACAAATGCTAGAACATAAAAAACAAAAATTAGTAATGAGGCTACCAAAAGCTTAGATCTTTTTCCCATTTCCGCAACGCTAAACATGGTGCCTATTCCAGCAATCAACTGCACAAAAACAAATTCAAATTTATCAGTTGTGAAAAAAGAACAAAGTAAAACGATATTTAAAAAATTAAATAGGCCAGTTCGGCTATCAAAAAAAACCCTTATTAAAATTGGCACTAAACATAGCGGTATAGAAAAAATATAATTTTGATCATATTTAACAATCGTACTAAAAGCTAACACAAACAAAATAATAATTAAAAAGATGAAGGTAACCTGTGTATTTAAGCTAAATATATTTTTTCTGAAAAATGCTAAAAAAAGCATCAGTATTCCCAATATCAGTGCACAAATCATTAACTTACCAATAAAAACAGTAATTGAAAATGTATTTTTATTGAGGGTATCTAATTCCCTTTTATAATTCATCAACACCTCATAAGATTCTTTATTGATGACATCATTTTTACGAATAAGGGTTTCGCCTTTGCTAATTTTATTTTTATAAATAGATTCTTGTATATCACTATTAGAATTAAAATTTTTACTGAGAGATTCATTGTAAAGAATATTTTCAGGAATCGAACTCATAAATTGATTTAAAATGACTGTATCTGGAATTATATCTTTAATCATCACCATTAAGGTTTCTTGTTCAATCAAATTTGATACAGATTCCAGTTTAGCTTCATTTGAATGAACAATAAAAATAGAATCCATGGCTTTCATGTATTCTTTTGAATTCAAATAATAGCCTATTTGATAAACACTATCTAATTTTATTTTAAGCAGATTTTTTGTTTTTGAGTCTAATAGCGGTTGATTTAATACATCATTTGTATTTATATCAATCTTATCAAAATATAAATGAAAGTTAGCGATGTCGTTTTTCTGTAATTTTAGTTCATTGTTGGTTTTTTGGATTAGAAAATCAATTTCTGAAATTAAATTTTCACTTTTCCATACATCTCCAACTTTTATAAATTTGAGCGATTCATACTGATTGTTCGGCAATAGCAAAGCACAAATTACGACCGAAAATAAAAAAACAATGCCCTTGTACCATAAAGCGTGTTTATCTCTAATTATTGTAAAAAGGCTATTCATTGCAACAAAATAATTTATTCATACACACTCTTAAAATTTTAAATCTACGAAGAATTAGGTCGCCTGTTTGAATCATTTTAGTAAAGTTACATGGCCAACATAAGATTCATCCTTACTTAAGACTATATTGGTAAATTCACATTTCCACACGTAAACATCTAATTGGCAAGGCTTTCCTTTATATGTCCCATTCCATCCAGCGTTTGGATCGTTGGTTTTAAAAATAAGATTGCCCCATCTATCAAAAATTGTAAATGAATAGTTCCTAACGCCAATGGCCACTGGCTTAAATTCATCATTTAGCCCATCTTCATTTTTTGGAGTAAAAGCATTTGGGACCCAAAACCTGTGTTCAGGCAAAATACGAATCAATAATTGAGCTTTATTTGGGCAGCCATAATTATTTATAAGAGTTTGTGTTACGGTATACTCTCCCCAATTGCCATAAGAATAAATGGGATTAACTGCGTTAGAACTTCCCCCATCGCCAAAATCATAAAACCAAGAAATGATGTTTGGTGAAATGGAAGTATTAGAAAAACGGATTTCTGGATTAAAAATACTTGTTACCATTGGCGTAGCAGTAAATCCAGCGATTGGCGTCGGATTAACTGTAATGCTATTAACTGCTGATACAGAACTTGAACCAATGCAATTGTTTGTGGTATTGATCGTTAATGAGGCGCTATAAATGCCTGCTGGTGAAAATGTGTGAGTTGGCGTTTTTAAATCGGATGTTGTTCCATCACTAAACGACCAAGTATAATTCGTATTACCTGATGACATACTCGTATTTGGAATGGTGATGGTGAATGGGTCACAACCATTTCCATCAAATGAACCTATGCTCGCTAAAGGGTCTTGATAAATGTCAATGATTTTGGTTGTATCCGCACTACATCCGTTTTCAGTCACTGAAAATGTAATGGGATATGATCCAGCGGCATTAAATACCACATTATTTACCGTCAGTGTATTGGCAGATGATGGATTTGCGTTTGGACCAAATATCCAATTAAATGTGCCAGTTCCATCAAACAAACCACCTCCAATAAAATTAAAACGATTGTTGCTCAAACATTGTCCGTTTGGAATTAAAAAACTTGGCCTTAGCAATGGATTTATTGAAAATATGCTGGTAGTCGTATCTGCACATGGAGAACCAGGATTAGCGATTAAAGTAATGGTGTAAGTGCCTTTTTGGGTAAAAGTATAAAGTGGATTTTTCAGGTTTGAAGTATCCGCTAATGTAGAAGGATCGCCAAAATCCCAATGCCAAGAGGTGGCATTGATGCTTGCGTCTTTAAAAGTTACTTCATAACCATTGCAGTAGCCTGTTCCGCGACCATCATTTGTTTTTGTTTGCGCAACAACACGAGCTTCAAGTAAATTAGGGCAAGCAATAACGTTAAATTGAAAATCACGGTAATGCGTTCCTATTAAAACCCCTGATCGATATTCACTCACACAGACACCAACAACCCATTGACCAAGTAAATTTGGCGCCCCGCTTAAAAGTCCAGTTGAAGCATTAATATTTATGGCAGGGCTTGAAGATAAAGGATAACTAGCTGAATAAGGCGCAGAAAATGGAACAGAAAGATATGGAGGAGGCGGATTCGTATTAGGGCATATTGGCGGAGAATTATTACAAGTATTTGTAAATCCTGGATTGCTTATTAAAGGACAACAAACATCTAATCCATTAAATGGAGAACATAATGAATAAACCAATTGATCACCATCAGGATCTGTCGCAACATGGTCAAAATTAATATTTAACCCTGAGCAAATATATGTTGGAGGCCGATTAGTAAATCTTGGCGAATTATTAGTAACAACCATTTCAGGCCCTGGAATATGCTCCGTATAAGTAGAACCTACCTCACCTGGATTAATTAAATTGAGTATTGTTCCATTTCTGCAACAACGTTGATAAACAATGTCATATCCTCCTGCTGAAGGCGTTAAGGTAACTGTAGTTTCATAAATGGCTTCCTCCACGCAAGCGTTACCAAAAAAAGCAGGCGCACAAATACTATTATTTGTGGGCGGTACCGTTGTAACACTTAAAATAGAAACAGTTAATGTTTTAACTACATTCTGCGAAGCATCAAATATGGTAAAGAATGCAGGATCATCAAATGGCGCTAGCCCATTGATACAATCACGATACACCTTCATGTGTATCTTGTAATTATTACCACCTAAGTTGTCGTAATAAATTTCTCCACCAACGATGTGTGTTGCATCTGCAAGTTTAAACAGCAGTAAAAAAGAAACAAATAAATATGTTTTTATTTTTAATATTTTATTTAATCTTTAAATATTTGAACGAAGCCATTCCATTTCCGACCATCCTTAAATTCTAAAATATAAAAACAGGGTCCATTGCTTACATCAGGTTTCCAGTTGTTTTTGTAATCGTTTTGTCACTAACACTTTTAAACTTTTTTGCTTCATTTTATCAAAAATACGGTTTAAAAAATTAGCTAACAAATTTTCTAATCATTCAAATGGCGTTTCAAATAAAAAAACTACATTAGACGCAAAATTATGATATAATGGAACCAAATCAGATAAAAAGCTACATTCATTCAAACAAAGATCGTTTCTTAAATGAACTTTTAGACTTATTAAAAATTCCTTCCATCAGTGCTAAACCCGAACACCAATTGGATATGGAAAAAACAGCAGAAGCGGTAAAAAATCGATTAATAGAAGCTGGCGCAGATAAGGTAGAAATTTGTCAAACAAAAGGATACCCTGTCGTTTATGGAGAGAAAATAATTGATGCAACAAAACCAACAGTTGTTGTTTACGGTCATTATGATGTACAACCTGCAGATCCTCTTGATTTATGGCATTCTCCGCCATTCGAGCCTATTATCAAAAAAACAGAGCTTCATCCAGAAGGCGCCATTTTTGCCAGAGGAAGTTGTGATGATAAAGGCCAAATGTATATGCATGTGAAGGCATTTGAAACAATGATTAAGACTAAGACATTACCTTGCAATGTAAAGTTTATGATTGAAGGTGAAGAAGAAGTTGGATCACCAAATTTGGGACCTTGGATTATTGACAATAAAGAAAAATTAAAGGGGGATATTATTTTAATTTCTGATACGTCGATTATTGCAAATGATATTCCAAGTATTGATGCGGGATTAAGAGGCCTAGCATACATGGAAGTGGAAGTAACGGGGCCAAACCGAGATTTGCATAGTGGCGTTTATGGAGGAGCGGTAGCAAACCCCATAAATATTTTATGCAAGATGATTGCATCGTGCCATGACGAAAATAATCACATCACAATTCCTGAATTTTATGATCATGTCCAAGAATTAAGCAAAGAAGAAAGATCCGAAATGGCAAAAGCACCTTTTGATTTAGAAGATTTTAAAAAAGATTTGAATATTGAAAAGGAGCATGGCGAAAATGGATATACAACTAATGAAAGAACTGGGATTCGCCCAACCTTAGATGTAAATGGCATTTGGGGTGGTTATACCGGCGAAGGTGCAAAAACAGTGTTACCATCAAAAGCATTTGCAAAAATATCAATGCGTTTGGTTCCAAATCAAAATTCGCATAACATCAGTGAAATTTTTAAAAAACATTTTGAAAGGATTGCTCCAAAATCCGTAAAAATAAAAGTTACTACCCATCACGGTGGCGAGCCGGTTGTTGTTCCTACGGATTCAAAAGGGTTTTTAGCAGCGAGCAAAGCCATGGAAGAAACCTATGGCAAAAAACCCATTCCAACACGCGGTGGAGGAAGTATCCCAATTGTTGCTTTATTTAAAAAAGAATTGGGTTTAGACAGCATTTTGTTTGGCTTTGGCTTAGATAGCGATGGCCTTCATTCTCCAAATGAACATTATGGTTTATTTAATTATTACAAGGGCATTGAAACAATCCCATTGTTTTATAAATATTTTTCAGCTTAATTTTTCTTTTATGTTTAATCTAAATTAAGCATTAGAAAGAATTCTATGCCCTTGTTGGTATTTTCACCAACAAGATAAATAGCAAGTCAGATAAGAATATTTTAAGGGCTAAGGGAATATTAACTTGTTGGCGAAAAAACCAACATTGTCGAAATATTATTTCTTAATTTTTGTTAAAAATAAAATTCAGGCACGATTATTGAAGATTATACGCTTGAAACTTTGAAAGAAATTTATTTTCAATTTTGTTTATTTAAAATAATTAATACTTAATATTTTCTCTTATTCTGAATTATGTGCTCATCTTAATATTTTCAAACTGTATTGACATTAAATCTTTGCTCAACATTTACAACAAAAAACACCCTTCTGTATTTATTTGTACAAAGAATAAAACTAAAAAAAGAGCCGAAGCAGGGCTTCGAGGAATTAAACTCAAAGAGTAAAAAAACTATTTACACTTTGATAAGCAGCTTCTTTTCTATTCATTTATGCTGTTTAACTAAAATTTTTGTGTCAAATTAATTGTTAAAGAATTTTTTCCTTAAGTCCTCATTTCATTTTTGTTTATTTACCTCATGTTTTTCAAGATCCTGCAAGAGACGAAACTTTACAATTTTCTTTATCAGCGATATAGGTAATGCTTTGTTGATGGGAAACTGAATTGCACCTTTTGATGTTTTGTATGTTAGCAATTCTTTTTTGAAAAAAATAATTGGTGAAGCAGTGGGATAGAAACCAACGTGTTGTTTATAAACTGCATAATACACCAAAACCTTATTTAGCTTGAATGCAGGCATATTGTAGCTGATTATCTCTGTTGTTTTAGGAGCAGCTTGTTTAATTGTTTGGCGCAGCACTTGCAAAATAATTTGAATTTCTTTTGGAAAAGATTGGTAATATTCGTCTATGGTCTTAAACTTTTTTGAAACAGAAGGCAATTCTTGCTTGGTATTAGTTAATGCTTTAATTCCTTTTAGCGGCTCCAATCTACCTTTTCGTTTAATCAAGTTATTGTAGTCCCATTGTATTGTTTCAGCTTTTTTGAGCCAACGTTTTAATTCATTTGCATCAATTTGATGAATTGATGTATAACGTATTTCTGCAGCTTTGAAACTACCTTCATGTTTTAATTTTTCTTCGCCAAATGATTGTCCGCTCCAGAATAGAAGTCGAATACAATTTTTTAATTTACTAAAACCAACTATAGGATTGCCTTCCAAAAACCAAACGGGGTGGGCATGCCATATTTTTTTTTCTGCCTGAGGTAACAATTCGTCTATTATTTTTGCCAAAGAATTGCAAATTTTTTTTCTGAACTTGTTTGAGTATTGTTGTAAGCTTGAATGTCTTGGTTCATAGCATGAATTGCTTTTTGAAATAATAAGTGGCAACAAGTCTAAAAAATTATAATCCCTAGTGAGTCCTTTAAGAATTTAAGATGTTTTTGCTATCTAATGAAACTTTTTGAGAGATCTGATTTTATCAATATTTTACAGGGTTTAATCTTTTATCTTTTTTAATGGCTGTTTTATGATTTTTTTTTTGCTGCTTAAAATCAGGACATGAATCGCACCTATTTTTTCCTTTAAACATATAACAACTTGATAATACCATGAATAATATCATGGTACTTAATAAAACCCTTAACGACATAAATTTAAACTTCATCATCAATACTTAAAACCTAATTAATTCTTCATATAATTTTTTAACGGGTAATCCCATTACATTATAAAAACTACCTTCAATTTTATCAATGCCTATATATCCCAACCAATCTTGTACCCCATATCCTCCAGCTTTATCATAAGGACTATATTTGGTTAAATAATATTCTATTTCAGATGTTTCTAATTTTTTGAAATACACTTTGCTTACATCATAGAAAGTGATTTGTTTATTAAGGCTTTTTAAAGAAACACCTGTATACACTTCATGCATTTTTCCACTTAAAGTTTCCAGCATTATTTTGCCTTCAATAAAATTTATTGGTTTATTAAAAACTTTTTCTTCACACCATACAATCGTATCAGCAGTAATTAAAATTTCAGAATCCTTTAAATTCAATTCGTAAGCATCTGCTTTTTTCTTTGCTAAGTATAAAGGAATTTCTTCGGCAATTAAATGCGGAGGAAAAGATTCATCAGCATTTATGGGCGTATTCAAAAATTTAAATCCTAAACTTTTAAGCAATTCATTTCTGCGCGGAGAGTTAGAACCCAAAATAATTTGGTAAGGATACTCCTTTATTTTTTTATCAAAATGATGCATCTATTGTTTAAAATATCGGACTTAAAAAATATAAAATAAAACAGTAAAACAAATTCCGGCTAACATCACAAATTTTAATAATAAACTCGTCGATTTAAAATCTTTACTAGTCTTTGCAAACACTGTTTTGAAAATAACTATTAACAAAGGTAAAACTGCAAAGGTGATGATATAATAAATTTTTATCAAATCATGGTATTTATAGTAATGAATGGTAGCGATAAGTAAAAAAATAATAATGAGAACAATTACAAAAAACACAACTACTTTACTTGTTAACATGCCCCATACAATAGGCATTGTTTTACATCCAGTTTGAACGTCTCCTTTAAAATCTTCCATATCCTTAATAACTTCTCTAACATAAGAAGTTAAAAATGCAAATAGACTGTATCCAAAAACAATATAAATGGAAGATTTAATTGTAAGCCCTGCAAGATCAGTAGACAATGGGCTTGATTCGATAGCGAAATAAAAATCATAGATAAATGGCAATAAAGGAATTGTAGCTGTGAGAAATGAAACAACTAGGTTGCCAACCAGTAATTGTTTTTTAAAGTGAGTAGAATAAAACCATAACAAAATAATACTGAAAATTTGAAAAAATACAAGTATTATTTTGTGACATTTTAAAGCTAAATATAAGCCCAAAAATAAGCCAATCATATTAAAAACAATGTGTAATAACATCGCAACACGTCGCTTAATAACTACATCTAAAACAACTGTTTCTGGCCTGTTAATCTGATCCGTTTTTACATCAAAATAATCATTAATAATGTATCCTGCCGATGCAATTAATAAAGTGCTTAATAAAGAAATGGTAAATAAAAAGGGTGTAAATTTTGTGAATGATAAGACATCTTGCAAGACAAAATACTGTATGCAATACTGGGTAAGACTAATGATAATTAGATTTTCAATCCTAATTAATTTTAAAAAAGCTATGAATGGATTTTTAAGCAATCAGTTTTTTTAATTCTTAAATTTAAGCATATTATATTTAATTTTAACAGGCCTCAAAATTAGTCATATAAAATGAGTTTTGATCAAGCTTACTGGAATAATAGATATTTAGAAAACAAATTTTCTTGGGATCTAGGAAGTGTGTCGCCGCCTTTAAAAAATTATTTTGACCAACTAACAAATAAAACGATTTCTATTTTAATTCCTGGTGCTGGAAATGCATATGAAGCTGAATATATTATTAATTCAGGATTTATAAATGTTTGTATGTTAGATTTTGCTGACGAGCCAATCAAACGATTTAATTTTCGAAATCCAAAAATAAATTCCTATCAATTTATTTGTGAAAATTTTTTTGACCATATTGGCCAGTATGATCTCATTATCGAACAAACTTTTTTTTGTGCTTTAAATCCTTTGTTAAGGCCGAAATATGCAGAGAAGACATTTAATTTATTAAAACCAAATGGGAAATTAGTTGGCGTTTTATTTAATGATTTTTTCAGTGGTAATGAACCGCCATTTGGAGGAAATAAAGAAGAATACCTATCCTATTTCAATCCACTATTTAACGTCAATATATTAGAATCTTGCTATAATTCGGTAAAGCCGAGAATGGGAAGAGAATTATTCATTAATTTTCAAAAACCATAATCAAAATGCAAAACGAAGATATTTTTTTTGAGGAAAAACAGTATATGGGTCAAAATAGGCTTAGTACCATTTGGCGAAGCATGGCTACTTTGTTTTGCTTTGTTGGATACTATTGGAGCGAGAACCCCATGCCTACAAAAGTTGCTCTATTTAAAATAGGATATTACCCTGCCATTGATTACCCTCATTCAGGAAAAATATTTTTTTTACTAGGCATGATGATTTTAATATTTTCCATCATGCTCTCATTTGTTTTGCATACTCATACCAAAGTGTATGCTAAATATATGATCATCGATGGGTTTTGGACCGCTAGAAGGGTTAAAATAAATTTGGATTCAATTACAAACATTAGAAAAAGCAAATATAAAAAGCATATCTTCAGAAGAGCAGTTTACAATTTGCACAGCCGTGGCTTAATAAAATTTTTTACAAATGGAAATGAATTTGTTGAATTAAAAGACAATTCAGGATTTGCTTACAGAATAGGTACTCAAAGGGCTTCAGAACTTTTTCAAATACTTAAAAAATTACATTCCGAAATCATTTCTTAGCTAAACAAGATAGACGGCCTCTTTTCCTTTTTTAGAAAAATCGGTATCAATTCTTTCTTGCAAAGTTGTTGATAATGATAAGCCTACAAAATCTGCTTTTACTGGAAAACGGGTATGACTCCTGTCGACTAATATTAAAGTATTTAGTTTTTTAACAGGCTTGTTCAAAAATAATTTTACAGCATACATTAAAGCTTTGCCACTATTTAAAACATCATCTACAAGTAGGATAGATTTATTTTCAAAATCCTTTTCTGAAAAATCCATCGTAGGATTTGATAACCAAGGCATCTGTTTATCTAATTTAATTTTACCAATATGTATTTTGATGCTTGTAATAGACTCTAAAATGTGAGCGATTCGTTCAGCAACCTTATACCCATTCCCATCAATACCAAAAATGAATAATTCTTTCTCCTTAAAATTAGTTTCATAAACTTGATATGCCATTCTATTTAGTTTTTGGTCAATTTGTTTAGAATCTAATATTTTAACTTTTTCCATATTTAAATGTACTAAAACTTATCTATATTTAAATTTGACATGAACGAACAAAATTTATACGACAACTAAGGTTCCAACTTTTTCACCTTTAATCAAATTTTGAAGATTTCCTTTTTTATTCATATCAAAAACAATGAGCGGCAAATTATTTTCTTTACATAGCGTAAATGCTGTCATATCCATCACTTCTAAACCCTTTTCGTAAACTTCCTCAAAGGAAATTGTTTCATATTTTTTTGCTGTATGATCTTTTTCAGGATCGGACGAGTATATTCCATCAACTCTTGTTCCTTTTAAAATCACATTCGCTTCAATTTCAATGGCTCTTAATGTCGCTGCTGTATCAGTCGTAAAATAAGGGTTTCCCGTGCCAGCACCAAAAATTACCACCCGCCCTTTTTCTAAATGCCTCACCGCTTTTCTTCTAATAAAAGCTTCGCATATTTGTTCCATTTTAATGGCACTTTGTAATCTTGTTTGAACACCTAATCCTTCTAAAGCAGATTGAACAGCCATGGAATTAATAACCGTGGCTAGCATTCCCATATAATCGCCATGAACTCTATCCATGCCGCCTTTTTCTGCTTGAATCCCTCTAAAAATATTTCCTCCGCCAATAACAATTGCTATTTGACAACCAGAATCATGGGCAATTTTAATTTCTTTGGCATAATCTAACAAACGCTCATGATCAATTCCAAAACCCTTGTTACCCATTAAAGCTTCGCCTGATAATTTTAATAATATTCGTTTGTACTTCATAATTCCTTCGTTTTGCTTTGAACAAGAGGTTAAAATAATTTTTTAATTAAAAAAAATCCCGATTAAAATTAATCGGGATTTAAACTACTAAGATAAAGCGTAACGTTTAAATGCGATGGCTGTTAAACCTTTATCAACACTTTGCAAATACTGAGCAACTGTTAATTTATTATCTTTAATGTATTCTTGATTTAATAAAGTTGATTCTTTATAGAATTTAGCAATTTTACCTTGTGCAATTTTTTCAACCATATCTTCTGGTTTACCTTCAGCGCGAATCACTTCACGAGCTATTTCCAATTCTCTTTCTAACATTTCTTTAGTAACAGATTCTTTGTCTAAAGCCACTGGAGCCATCGCTGCAGCTTGCATCGCAACATTACGTCCAACTTCATCACTAACTTCTTTATTAAAGCCCACAATGACAGAAACTCGATTACCTGGATGAATGTAGGCCGAAACTTTTTCAGCAGAAATAGATTCAAAATAACCAATTTCGATTTTTTCACCAATTTTTCCACACTGTTCCATGAATTTATCTCCTACTGTAATGTCATTGTTATAGGGTAGCGTTAAAATTTCTTCTTTTGTTTTTGCATTTTTATCTAATGCAATTGAGGCAATAGATTCTGCAAATGCTATAAAATCAACATTAATTGCAACAAAATCCGTTTCACAATTAACCCAAATTAAAATTCCATTTTTGTTATCAGAAGATGTTTTTGCTAAAACTACACCTTCTTTTGCCTCTCTATCTCCTCTATTTGCAGCAACCTTCGCGCCTTTTTTACGAAGGTAGTCTACCGCTTGTTCAAAATCACCATTGTTTTCTTCTAATGCTTTTTTACAATCCATCATACCTGCACCGGTTTGTTGGCGTAATTTGTTTACTTCTTGTGCTGTAATTGCCATATTTATTGTTTTTAAATTATTAGTTTATTTTAAAAAAAAAGCCCTTCCTGTATCAAGAATGGCCTTTCAATATTTACTTTTTATAAAATTATTTTTTGGCTACTGTTCTTTTACGAGGCGATGCTTTTCTTATTCCATCATCTTCAATTGCTTTAACACCTTTAACAATAATTCCTTCAGCTAATTGTTCGGCTTCATCTTTAGATGTTTTAGCGTCTTTTTCTTCAGCCAAACTAGCTTCTTTATCAATTTTACGATCGCCTAAACCTTCACTGATGGATTTGCATATTAAATCAATGATATACGCAACCGAGCTTGAAGAATCATCGTTGG
>Ga0315900_10003518_pt1 | contig 22857 bp, 21 predicted proteins | sample LakEriMetagenome_FD_203521 | JGI IMG/M metagenome (GOLD analysis project Ga0315900, IMG submission 203521) | Freshwater fungal communities from buoy surface, Lake Erie, Ohio, United States - Buoy 12 MA114 | ecosystem: Environmental > Aquatic > Freshwater > Lake > Lake biofilm | place: USA: Lake... | reverse complement strand
GCCTTCTACCAGCCGGTGCGCGTGGTCTGCGACCTGGATACCTTGAAGACCCTGCCGGAACGGGAGCTGAGCGCGGGTCTGGCCGAGGTCATCAAGTACGGGCCGATCGCCGACATGGGTTTTCTGGCATGGATCGAGGCGAACATCGGCGCCCTGATGGCGCGCGAGCCCCAAGCCCTGGCCCATGCCGTGCAGCGCAGCTGCGAAATCAAGGCCTGGGTGGTTGGCCAGGACGAACGCGAGTCGGGCCTGCGCGCCATCCTCAATTTCGGCCACACTTTTGGCCACGCCATCGAGGCGGGTCTGGGCTTTGGCGTCTGGCTGCACGGCGAGGCGGTCGGTTGCGGCATGGTGATGGCGGCCGAACTCTCGCAGCGCCTGGGCAAGGTGGACGCCGCTTTTGTGGCGCGCCTGAAGGCCCTGATCGCACGCGCTGGCTTGCCGGTGCGGGGGCCGGTGCTGCAAGCCAGCGACAACGCCGGGGACTACATCGCGCACATGCGTCTGGACAAGAAGGCGGTGGGTGGCGATCTCCAGTTCGTGCTCATCGATTCCCCGGGCCAGGCGGCGGTGCAGGGCGCACCCGATGCCCTGGTGCGCGATGTGATCGACGCCTGCTGTGCCTGAGCCCCGCCACGCCACTGGTCTGGCGCCCTGGGCCAGCGATCCCGGCCAAAGCCGGGGGCGTCGGCATGCCGAAGCGCCTGCGCCCACGCGCGATGCCTTCCAGCGCGACCGCGACCGCATCGTCCATTCCACCGCCTTCCGGCGCCTGGTCTACAAGACCCAGGTCTTCCTCAACCACGAGGGCGACCTGTTTCGCACGCGGCTGACGCATTCGCTCGAGGTTGCGCAGCTGGGCCGCTCGATCGCGCGCGCCCTGGGGCTCAACGAAGACCTGGTCGAAGCCATTGCCCTGGCGCACGACCTGGGCCACACCCCCTTTGGCCATGCCGGGCAGGATGCGCTGCACGAGTGCATGGCCGAACACGGCGGGTTCGAACACAACCTGCAAAGCCTGCGCGTGGTCGACCAGCTTGAAGAGCGCTACCCCGAATTTGACGGTCTGAACCTGAGCTTTGAAACCCGCGAGGGCATCCTCAAGCACTGCTCGCGCAGCCATGCCCAAGCCATCGAGGCGGTCGAACCGGGCGGTGTGGCGCGGCGTTTTCTGGACCGCACCCAGCCCAGCCTGGAGGCGCAGCTGTGCAACCTGGCCGACGCCATCGCCTACAACGCGCACGACATCGACGATGGGGTGCGCTCGGGCCTGCTCTCGCTCGATCAGATGCAGGCGGTGCCGCTGTTTGACCGCTACCGCCAACAGGTGCTGGCCGAGCATCCGCAGCTGCAAGACAAACCGCGCCGCTGGCTCTACGAGAGCACGCGCCGCATGCTCAGCGACCAGGTGTACGACGTGATCGACACCACCCGCGCGGCGGTGGCCGCGGCCGGTGTGCAGTCGGCCGACGATGTGCGTCGGGCCGGTCCACTGGTGCGTTTTTCGCAGGCCATGCATGCGCAAAGCGCCCAGCTCAAGCAGTTTCTGTTTGCCCACCTCTACCGCCACCCCCAGGTCATGCACACCACCGGCCAGGCCAAAACGGTGGTGCGCGAGCTGTTTGAAGCCTATCTGGCGGACCCCCTGGAATTGCGCGCCGAATTTGCGTCCCGCGAAGACCGCCACCGCGCCGTGGCCGATTACATCGCCGGCATGACCGACCGCTTTGCCCTGCGCGAGCACGAGCGCCTGACCGGAAAGCGCCTGCTGTGAGGCGCGCCTGGCTGGTGGTGGCCGCTGGCGGCGTGGCTGCGCTGCAGGTGGGCAAGCTGCCACCGGCCTTGCCGGCCCTGCAGGCCGAACTGGGCCTGAGCCTGCTGCAGTCGGGCTTTCTGCTCTCGATGGTGCAGCTGGCCGGGCTCACGCTGGCGGTCTTCATGGGCCTGCTGGCCGACGGCATGGGGCTCAAGCGCAGCATGGTGCGCGGCCTGCTGCTGCTGGCCCTGGCCAGCGCCGCGGGCGCGCTGGCCACATCGGTGCAGGCCTTGCTGCTGCTGCGGGCCATGGAAGGGCTGGGTTTTTTGCTGGTGGCCTTGCCCGCGCCCGCGCTCATTCGCCGACTGGTGCCGCCGCAGCAGCTCTCGGGCATGCTCGGGGTCTGGGGCGCCTACATGCCCACCGGCACCGCCCTGGCCCTGCTGGCCGGGCCGCTGTTCATCCCGGCCTGGGGCTGGGGTGCCTGGTGGGGCCTGTTTGCGCTGGCCTCCCTCGCCATGGCGCTGTGGATCTGGCGGGTGATTCCGGCGGACCCCGAGGCCCCGGCCCCCCCGTTGGCAGGTCTGACGGATCGGCTCGTGCGCACGCTGGGGGCGCGCGGCCCCTGGCTGGTGGCCCTCACCTTTGGCTTGTATTCCGGCCAGTGGCTGGCGGTGGTGGGCTTTCTGCCCTCCATCTATGCGCAGGCGGGGGTGTCGGGTCTGTGGCTGGGCGTGCTGACCGCGCTGGCGGCCGCCGTCAACATGGGGGGCAATATGGCCTCGGGCCGTTTGCTGCAAGCCGGGTGGCGGCCACGCTCGACCCTCTGGCTGGGTTTTGGCGCGATGGCGCTGGGCAGCACCTTGGCGTTTGCCGCCTTCACCGAAGGCTGGCCCTGGCTGCGTTACGCAGGCGTGTTGCTGTTTTCGGGCCTGGGCGGCTTGGTGCCAGGCACGCTGTTTTCGCTGGCCGTGCGGCTGGCCCCGGGCGAGCAGCAGGTGGCCGCCACCGTGGGCTGGGTGCAGCAGCTCTCGGCCCTGGGCCAGTTTGTGGGGCCGCCCGTGACGGCCGCGCTGGCTGCGCACGCCGGCGGCTGGCAGCTCACCCCGCTGTTCACCGTAGCGTGCTGCGCGTGCGGTGCCGCGCTGGCGGTGCTGGCGCAGCAGGCCTTGCTGCAGCGGCGGACCTGATGCCCGTGCAGGCACAATCCGCGCATGAGTGAACCCACCCGAGACCTGGCCATCGCCGATACCGTGCGCTGGCTCGAACGCGCCGTGATTGGCCTGAACCTGTGCCCTTTTGCCAAGGCGCCGCACATCAAGGGCCAGATCCACTATGCCGTGAGCGAAGCCAAAGGCCTGGAGGGCCTGCGCGACGAGCTGATCGAACAATTGCAGGCGCTGGCGGCCCTGCCCGCCGAAAAGCGCGAAACCACGTTGCTGATCGTGCCGCACATGCTGCGTGACTTTCTGGACTTCAACGATTTCCTCGACGAGGCCGACGGCGTGCTGCAGGAACTGGATCTGGAGGGCGAGTTTCAGGTGGCGAGTTTTCACCCCGATTTCCAGTTTGCGGACACCGAGCCCAACGACATCGGCAACTTCACCAACCGCTCGCCTTACCCCACGCTGCACCTGCTGCGCGAGGCCAGCATCGACCGCGCGGTGGAGGCTTTTCCTGAGGCCGAGACCATCTACGAGGCCAATATCGCCACCCTGGAAAAGCTGGGCCTTCAGGGCTGGAAGCGGCTGGATGTGGACGCCACGCCATGAAAAAACGCCCTTCGCCCGCCGCCCCTGAACTGCCCCCCGAGGTGCGGCCCGGCCAGTCGATTGAGCTGCTCAAGCAGCTGCACATCCTCACGCGCGAGGGCAAGCTCAACCAGGATTCGCGCCGCAAACTCAAGCAGGTCTACCACCTGTTCCAGTTCATCGAGAAGCTGCTGCTTGGGTTGCCCGACACCCCGGCGGGCCCGACGCTGGCCGACCATGGGGCGGGCAAGTCCTACCTGGGTTTCATCGTTTACGACCTGTTTTTCAAGGCCTTGGGCCAGGGCACGATCTACGGTATCGAAAGCCGCAGCGAGCTGGTCGAGTCGTCCAAAGCCTTGGCCGAGCGGCTGGGTTTTGAGCGCATGCGCTTTTTGAACCTGAGCGTGGCCGAGTCGACCGAGAGTGCCGAGCTGCCCGCGCAGATCGATGTGGTCACCGCGCTGCACGCCTGCGACACCGCCACCGACGATGCCATCGCCTTTGGCCTGCACAAGCAAGCCCGGTGCATGGTGCTGGTGCCCTGCTGCCAGGCCGAACTGGCGCGCGCGCTCAACCAGAACAAGGCCTTGAACCTGCAGCGCACGCCGCTGGCCGAGCTCTGGCGCCACCCCTTGCACACCCGCGAGATCGGCAGCCAGCTCACCAATGTGCTGCGCTGCCTGTACCTGGAGTCACAGGGCTATTCGGTCACGGTGACCGAGCTGGTCGGCTGGGAGCACAGCATGAAGAACGAGCTGATCCTCGCCCAATACACCGGCCAGAAAAAGCGCAGCGCGCGCGCGCGGCTGGAGGCTTTGCTGGCCGAGTTCGGTTTGACGGCGCTGGCCGAGCAACGCTACCCGGCCCGCTGAACGGTTCATTCCGCCTCGATCTTGGCGTCGCGGATGGCCTTGGCCCACTTGGCGGTCTCCAGCCGGTTGCGCTGGGCCAGCGCCTCGGGCGTGCCGGGGGCGGTTTCGAAGCCGATGGCGGAGAACTTCTCGATGATGTCCTTGTCGGCCGCGGCGGCATTCAGGGCCCGGTTGAGGCGGGCGATCACGTCGGCCGGGGTGCCGGCCGGTGCGAACAGGGCGAAGTAGGCGATCAGCTCGTAGTCCTTGAGCCCCAGGGCTTCGTTGACGGTGGGCAACTCGGGAATCGCCTTGGAGCGCTGCATCGAGGTCACAGCCAGGCCGCGGATCTTGCCGGCCTTGACCTGGGGCAGCATCACGGCGAAGTCGGCGGTGAACAGGTTCACCTGCCCGCCGATCAGGTCGGTCATGGCCGCGGGGCCGCTCTTGTAGGGCACATGCGTCATCTCGATGCCGGCCATGCTCTGCAGCATTTCGGTGGACACGCGCTGCGAGGTGCTGGCGCTGGCAAAGGTCAGCTGGGTGGGCTTGGACTTGGCCAGGGCCACCAGCTCGCGCAGGTTTTTGACGGGCACGTCGTTGTTGACCGCGACGATCAGGGGCACCGAGCCTATGTAGCCAATCGGCGCAAAGGCGGTGTCCTGGTCGTAGGGCAGTTTCTTCATCAGGCTTTTGAGGGCCGCGTTGGTGCTGTTGGTGCCCACCATGATGGTGTAGCCATCGGGGGCGGCCTTGGCCACCGTATCGGCGCCCAGCATGCCGTTCACCCCCGCACGGTTTTCGATGACGATGGGCTGGCCCAGGGTTTCCGACATCTTCTGTGCGAAAGCCCGGCCGATCTGGTCGGTCGCGCTGCCGGCGGCAAAAGGCACGATGGCCTTGATCGGTTTGTTGGGGTAGGCCTGGGCCAGGGCGGCGCCGCTGGCGCTCAGCAGCAGGCCCGTCAGCAGGCCGGTCAGCAGGGTGTTGAGGGTGCGTTGCATCTGTGTCTCCTGTGTCAATCGATGTCCATGTCCAGCAGGTGGCTGCTGAGGGTTTTGCCGTGCGCGTCGAGCGCCAGCGAGCGGGTGACCCCGCCGGCCAAGGCCTCGTGCAAAACGAACTGCAGCGCGCCCAGCTGGGGCAGTGCAAAGCGTTCCACCCGCCCCAGCACGATGCCATCGTAGTGCTTGCGCACGCGTTCGGCTGTCAACTGCGCTTCAAGGCGGGTAAAGTCCGTCTGCCTGTAGGCGATGACCGTCAGGGTGGAGCGGTTGCCCTTGTCGCCGGTGCGGGTGTGGGCGATGTCTCTGAGTTTCATGTGGCGTGGTCTGCCGAAAGCACGGTCAGCTGAGGCTGCGCCCAGCTGCGGGGCACCAGCACGGCCGCTGCGGCGACCACCTCGCGCACCGATTTGCTGGCGCCGCCGCCGGCCGCAGGACCGTTGGTGTAGAGCGCCTCGACCTCGTTGGCCACCTGTTGCGCGGCGCGCCGGGTGGGCGCGCGCACCGCCACGCGCAGGCGCACCTCCAGCGGTTCGGTGGCGGCCTGGGCCTGCGGCAGCAGGCTGTTGACGCCGATCAGTTCGTAGCGGGCCTCGAGCCCGCCCAAGCCGGCATCGTGCAGCCGCTGGCGCACCAGCTCGAGCGCCAGCTGCCCGCGCGCCAGGCAGCCGGGTCCGGCATAGGCCATCTGGCCTTCGCCGATGTAGCCGTCGTGGTAGCCCACGGTGACCTTGAGCGTGTCTGGCCGGGGCTGACCGCTGGCCCCGTTGGCGCGCACGCGGTCGGGGCCGTCGGGGTGCAGCTGGACCTGCGAGAAATCCGCGACCACATCGGGCTGCAGGTAACGCGCCGGGTTTTCGATTTCATAGAGCAGCTGTTCGGTGCAGGTGGCCACCGTGACGCAGCCGCCCGAACCCGCCACTTTGGTGATGACGGCGCTGCCATCGGCCTGCACCTCGGCCAGTGGAAAACCCAGACGCGCCAAATCAGGGACGTCCTTGTAGCCCGGGTCTGCAAAGTAGCCGCCGCTGATCTGCCCGGCGCATTCGAGCAGGTGCCCGACCAGGATGCCTTGCCCGAGCCGGGGCCAGTCGTCGGCGGCCCAGCCGAAGTGGTGCATCAGCGGCGCCAGAAAAAGCGCAGGATCGGCCACGCGGCCACAGAGGATGACCTGCGCACCCGACTGCAGGGCCGGCAGCAGGGCGTCGGCGCCCAGGTAGGCGTTGGCCGAGATCAGCGTGTCCTGGAGGCTGGCCAGCGGCGCAGGGCTGTCGATCAGGGGCAGGTCCAGGCCGCCCTGGAGCAGGCGGAGCAGCACGTCGTCGCCTTGCACCACGGCCACCTTCAGGCCCTGCAGCCCCATCTCTTGCGCCACGCGCAGCACCTCGTGCCCCGCCTGCAAGGGGTTGGCCGCGCCCATATTGCTGACGATGCGGGTGCCCTGGGCCAGGCACAGGGGCAGCACCGCGCGCATGCGCTCGGCCAGCAGCGGGTCAAAGCCTTTGTCGGGGTGCTGGCTGCGCTCGAGCTGGGCCAGGGCAATCGTGCGTTCGGCCAGGCATTCGAACACCAGGTAATCCAGCCGGCCGTGCTGTGCCAGCTCGGCCGCGGGCGCAATGCGGTCGCCGGCGTAACCGGCACCGGCGCCCAAGCGCAAGGAAGTTGTTTTCACCCCACCAGCATACCCCCAATCTCTTCTTTTCTTAATTGGGGTCAGATCCCAATTAAACTGGTGGCCCACCCAGGAAACGCGCATGGCCCGACTGCCCCGACTCACCGTTGCCGGTTACCCGCACCACGTCATCCAGCGCGGCAATGACCGCCAGGCCATCGTGCGTGACGACCAGGACCGCCAGCGGCTGCTGGACCTCTGGTTCGAACATGCGCGCGTTTGCAAGGTGGCCATCCATGCCTACGTGATCATGGACAACCACTTCCATTTGCTGGTCACGCCCGAGACCGGGGAGGGCCTGTCGCAAATGATGCAGGCGGTCGGTCGGGCCTATGTGCGGTATTTCAACCTACGTCACCAGCGCAGCGGCACGCTCTGGGAAGGCCGCTACCGCAGCAACCTGATCGAAAGCGAGCGCTACCTGCTGGCGTGCATGGTCTACATCGACCTCAACCCGGTGCGGGCGGGCATGGTGGAGCAACCACAGGACCATCGCTGGTCCAGCCACAGGCACTGTATTGGGTTGACCAGCGACAAATTGGTGAATGTGCACGCACTGTATTGGGCACTGGGCAACACCCCTTTTGCCCGGGAAGCGGCCTATGCGGCGCTGGTTCAGGCGGGCCTGGCCAACCGCCAGCGCGAGGAGCTCACCCGCAGTGCCTTGTCGGGCTGGGCGCTGGGTTCCGCCGCCTTTGTGAGCGAACTTCAGCAGGGCACCGAGCGGCGGCTGCTGCCTGGCAAAGCCGGTCGACCCTTCAAAAAGCCCCGAGATTGAATCTGTCCCCAATTAATTCGGATTCAAGCGATCGATCGGATTAATTAGGATCTGACCCCGATTAATTTCGTTGGCACGCTTGCTGCTGTGCATTACACTCCGTCCCCTGCGTAAAAACCCTAGGAGTGCGCCATGACCACGGCAGCCGAAAAAGAATTTTTCCAGCAAACCGGTCTGTACGACCCGGCCAATGAGCACGACGCCTGCGGCGTGGGCTTTGTGGCGCACATCAAGGGGCACAAGAGCCACGCCATCGTGACCCAGGCGCTCAAGATCCTGGAAAACCTGGACCACCGGGGGGCCGTGGGGGCCGATCCGCTCATGGGCGACGGCGCCGGCATCCTGATCCAGCTGCCCGATGCGCTCTACCGCGAAGAAATGGCCAAGCAGGGTGTGAACCTGCCGCCTTTTGGCGAGTACGGCGTGGGCATGGTCTTCCTGCCCAAGGAACACGCCTCGCGCATGGCCTGTGAGCAGGAACTCGAGCGCGCCGTCAAGGCCGAAGGCCAGGTGGTGCTGGGCTGGCGCGATGTGCCGGTCAACCGCGACATGCCCATGTCGCCGCGCGTGCGTGAAAAAGAACCGGTCATGCGCCAGATCTTCATCGGCCGTGGCGCCGACGTGATCGTGCAGGACGCCCTGGAGCGCAAACTCTATGTGATCCGCAAGACGGCCAGTGCCGCCATCCAGGCGCTCGGCCTCAAGCACAGCAACGAGTACTACATTCCCAGCATGTCCAGCCGCACGGCGGTCTACAAGGGCCTGTTGCTGGCCGACCAGGTGGGCACCTATTACCTGGACCTGCAGGACGAGCGCTGCGTGTCCGCGCTGGGCCTGGTGCACCAGCGTTTCTCGACCAACACCTTCCCCGAGTGGCCGCTGGCCCACCCTTACCGCTATGTGGCGCACAACGGCGAGATCAACACCGTCAAGGGCAACTACAACTGGATGAAGGCGCGCGAAGGCGTGATGTCCTCGCCGGTGCTGGCCGACGACCTGCAAAAGCTCTACCCGATCAGCTTTGCCGGCCAGTCCGACACCGCCACCTTCGACAACTGCCTGGAACTGCTGACCATGGCGGGTTACCCCATCAGCCAGGCCGTGATGATGATGATTCCCGAGCCCTGGGAACAGCACACCACCATGGACGAGCGCCGAAAGGCCTTCTACGAATACCACGCGGCCATGCTCGAGCCCTGGGATGGCCCGGCTTCGATCGTGTTCACCGATGGCCGCCAGATCGGCGCCACGCTCGACCGCAACGGCCTGCGTCCTTCGCGCTACTGCGTGACCGATGACGACATGGTCATCATGGGCTCCGAATCGGGCGTGCTGCCCGTGCCCGAGAGCAAGATCGTGCGCAAGTGGCGTCTGCAGCCCGGCAAGATGTTCCTGATCGATCTGGAGCAGGGCCGCATGATCGACGACGAGGAGCTCAAGGCCGGCCTGGCCAGCGCCAAGCCCTACAAGCAGTGGATCGAAAACCTGCGCATCCGTCTGGACGACGTGGTGCAGCCGGTGGCCGGCGAAGGCAGCGTCGAGCTGCCCGCCGATGTGGACTCCGGCACCACCGCGTCCACCGCCAGCCCCGAACTGCTGGACCAGCAACAGGCCTTTGGCTTCACCCAGGAAGACATCAAGTTCCTGCTCAGCCCGATGGCGGCCAACGGCGAAGAAGCGATTGGCTCCATGGGCAATGACAGCCCGCTGGCCGTGCTGTCCGACAAGAACAAGCCGCTCTACAACTACTTCAAGCAGTTGTTCGCACAGGTGACCAACCCGCCGATCGACCCGATCCGCGAAGCCATCGTGATGTCGCTGGTGTCCTTCATCGGTCCCAAGCCCAATCTGCTGGACATCAACCAGGTCAACCCGCCGATGCGTCTGGAGGTGAGCCAGCCCGTGCTGGATTTCGCCGACATGGCCAAGCTGCGCAACATCGAGCAGGCCACCAAGGGCAAGTTCAAGAGCGCCACGCTGGACATCACCTACCCGGCCAGCTGGGGCCGCGAGGGCGTGGAAGCCAAGTTGGCCTCGCTCTGCGCCGAAGCCGTGGACGCCATCAAGAGCGGCCACAACATCCTGATCGTCAGCGACCGGGGCGTGAGCGCCCAAAAGATCGCTGTGCCCGCGTTGCTGGCGCTCTCGGCCATCCACCAGCACCTGGTGCGTGAGGGCCTGCGCACCACCGCCGGCCTGGTGGTGGAAACCGGCACCGCCCGCGAAGTGCACCACTTCGCCGTGCTCGCTGGCTATGGCGCCGAAGCCGTGCACCCCTACCTGGCCATGGAAACACTGGCCTCGATGCACAAGGACCTGCCGGGCGAGCTCTCGGCCGAAAAGGCCATCTACAACTACATCAAGGCGATCGGCAAGGGCCTGTCCAAGATCATGTCCAAGATGGGCGTGTCGACCTACATGTCCTATTGCGGTGCCCAGCTCTTCGAAGCGATTGGCATCAACAAGGAAACCATCGACAAGTACTTCACCGGCACCGCCAGCCGCGTCGAAGGCATCGGCATCTTCGAGATCGCCGAAGAATCCATCCGCATGCACAAGGCCGCTTTCGGCAACGACCCGGTGCTGGCCAATGCCCTGGACGCCGGTGGCGAATACGCCTGGCGCGCCCGTGGCGAAGAACACATGTGGACGCCCGATGCGATCGCCAAGCTGCAGCACTCCACGCGTGCCGGCAACTTCAGCACCTACAAGGAATACGCCCAGATCATCAACGACCAGAGCAAGCGCCACATGACGCTGCGTGGCCTGTTCGAGTTCAAGCTCGAGCCGAGCCGGGCCATTCCCCTGGAGCAGGTCGAGCCGGCCAGCGAGATCGTCAAGCGTTTCGCCACCGGCGCCATGTCGCTGGGCTCGATCTCCACCGAAGCCCACGCCACCCTGGCGATCGCCATGAACCGCATCGGCGGCAAGAGCAACACCGGTGAAGGCGGCGAAGACGCGGCCCGTTACCGCAACGAGCTCAAGGGCATCCCGATCAAGCAGGGCGAGACCCTGGCCGGCGTGATCGGCCAGGACGTGGTCGAAGTCGACATGCCGCTCAATGCGGGCGACAGCCTGCGCTCGCGCATCAAGCAGGTGGCTTCGGGCCGCTTTGGTGTCACCGCCGAATACCTCTCGAGCGCCGACCAGATCCAGATCAAGATGGCCCAGGGCGCCAAGCCCGGCGAGGGCGGTCAGCTGCCCGGCGGCAAGGTGTCCGACTACATCGGCAAGCTGCGCCACTCGGTGCCGGGGGTGGGCCTGATTTCGCCGCCGCCGCACCACGACATCTACTCGATCGAAGACCTGGCCCAGCTGATCCACGACCTCAAGAACGTGGCGCCGCACAGCGACATCAGCGTCAAGCTGGTGTCCGAAGTGGGCGTGGGCACGATCGCCGCTGGCGTGGCCAAGTGCAAGGCCGACCATGTGGTGATCGCCGGCCACGACGGTGGCACCGGCGCTTCGCCCTGGTCCTCGGTCAAGCACGCTGGCTCGCCCTGGGAGATTGGCCTGGCCGAAACCCAGCAGACCCTGGTGCTCAACGGCCTGCGCGGCCGCATCCGCGTGCAGGCCGACGGCCAGATGAAGACCGGCCGCGACGTGGTCATCGGCGCGCTGCTGGGCGCCGATGAATTCGGCTTCGCCACCGCACCGCTGGTGGTCGAAGGCTGCATCATGATGCGCAAGTGCCACCTCAACACCTGCCCGGTGGGTGTGGCCACGCAAGACCCGGTGCTGCGCGCCAAGTTCACCGGCAAGCCCGAGCATGTCGTCAACTACTTCTTCTTCATCGCCGAGGAAGTGCGCCAGATCATGGCCCAGCTGGGCATCAGCAAGTTCGATGACCTGGTGGGCCGCGCCGACCTGCTCGACATGCGTGCCGGCATCGCCCACTGGAAGGCCCGTGGCCTGGACTTCAGCCGCCTGCTGGCCGTCCCGCAAGTCAGCGATGGCACGCCGGCCCGCCACACCGACAAGCAGGACCATGGCCTGGAAAAGGCCCTGGACAATGTGCTGATCGCCAAGAGCCGCGAGGCGATTGACCACGGCAAGAAGGTCTCCTTCATGGAAACCGCGCGCAACGTCAACCGCTCGGTCGGGGCCATGCTCTCCGGCGCGGTGACCAAAGTGCATCCGGAAGGCCTGCCGGACGACACCATCCGCATCCAGCTCGAAGGCACCGGGGGCCAGTCTTTTGGCGCCTTCCTGTGCAAGGGCATCACCCTGTACTTGATCGGTGAGGCCAACGACTACACCGGCAAGGGCCTCTCGGGGGGCCGCGTGGTGGTGCGCCCGAGCCTGGACTTCCGGGGTGTGGCTGCGCAGAACATCATCGTGGGCAACACCGTGATGTACGGCGCCACCACGGGCGAGGCCTTCTTTGCCGGCGTGGCCGGCGAGCGTTTCGCCGTCCGCCTGTCGGGCGCCACGGCGGTGGTCGAAGGCACCGGTGACCACGGCTGCGAATACATGACCGGCGGCACCGTGGCCGTGCTGGGCAAGACCGGCCGCAACTTCGGCGCCGGCATGAGCGGCGGCATCGCCTACGTCTACGACGAGGACGGCCAGTTCGCTTCGCGCTGCAACACCGCCATGGTCAGCATGGAGAAGGTGTTGACGGCTGCCGAGCAGGAAGCCCAGATCGACCGCAAGGTCTGGCACCGCGACCAGACCGACGAGGCGCAGCTCAAGAAACTGCTGGAAGACCACTTCAAGTGGACCGGCAGCCAGCGCGCCCGCGAACTGCTGGACAACTGGGCCACGGCCCGCGCGAAATTCGTCAAGGTCTTCCCCAACGAGTACAAGCGCGCCCTGGCCGAAATCAATGCCAGGAAAGCTGCCCAGGCCGCCAAGCCGGTGGCCGCCTGATCACGAACGAACCAAGACAGAAGGAAGCATCATGGGAAAAGTCACCGGCTTCATGGAATTTGAGCGCATCGAAGAGGGCTACAAGCCCGTCACCGAGCGCCTGAAGAACTACAGCGAGTTCGTGATCGGCCTGACCGACGAGCAAGCCAAGACGCAGGGCGCGCGCTGCATGGACTGCGGCACGCCTTTCTGCAACAGCGGCTGCCCGGTCAACAACATCATTCCGGACTTCAACGACCTGGTCTACCACGGCGACTGGAAGAACGCGATCGAGACCCTGCACTCGACCAACAACTTTCCTGAATTCACCGGTCGCATCTGCCCCGCCCCCTGCGAGGCCGCCTGCGTGGTGAACTTCAACGGCGACGCCGTGGGCATCAAATCCATCGAGCACGCCATCATCGACCGCGCCTGGGCCGAGGGCTGGGTGCAGCCGCAGCCCGCCAAGGTCAAGACCGGCAAGAAAGTCGCTGTGATCGGTGCCGGCCCCGCCGGCCTGGCCGCCTCGCAGCAACTCGCGCGTGCCGGCCACGATGTCACCCTGTTCGAGAAGAACGACCGCGTCGGTGGCCTGCTGCGCTACGGCATCCCGGACTTCAAGATGGAGAAGTCGCACATCGACCGCCGTGTCCAACAGCTCGAAGCCGAAGGCGTGACCATCCGCACCGGCGTGCTGGTGGGCAGCTGGCCCAAGGACTCCAAGGTCACCAATTGGTCCAAGGAAACCATCAGTGCAGAGCAGCTCAAGCAGGAATTCGACGCCGTGCTGCTGACCGGCGGCGCCGAACAGTCGCGCGACCTGCCCGCGCCGGGCCGCGATCTGGACGGCATCCATTTCGCGATGGAATTCCTGCCCCAGCAGAACAAGGTCAATGCCGGCGACAAGCTCAAGAACCAGCTGCGCGCCGACGGCAAGCACGTGATCGTGATCGGCGGTGGCGACACCGGCAGCGACTGCGTGGGCACCAGCACCCGCCATGGTGCGGCCAGTGTCACCCAGTTCGAGGTGATGCCCATGCCGCCCGAGCAGGAAAACAAGTCCCTGGTCTGGCCCTACTGGCCGCTCAAGCTGCGCACCAGCTCCAGCCACGACGAGAGCGCCGAAAAAGGCCTGCTCAAGCGCGAATTCGCCATCTCCACCAAAGAGTTCATCGGTGAAAAAGGCAAGGTCACCGGCCTCAAGACGGTGCATGTCGAGATGAAGGACGGCAAGATGGTCGAGGTGCCCGGCACCGAGAAGGAATACAAGGCCGATCTGGTGCTGCTGGCCATGGGCTTCACCAACCCGGTCGCCACCGTTCTAGACGCTTTCGGCGTGGACAAGGACGCCCGCGGCAACGCCAAGGCCAGCACCGACTTCATCGGCGGCTACGCCACCAACGTGGACAAGGTGTTTGCTGCCGGCGACATGCGGCGCGGTCAGTCCTTGGTCGTGTGGGCCATTCGGGAGGGCCGCCAGGCCGCCCGCGCGGTCGACGAGTACCTGATGGGCAGCAGCGATCTGCCGCGCTGAATCTAGGTAAAATCCCTGTCAGTCACCGGTTTACATTTCGTTGACCGGACCCGATTAAGATTGCAAGAGCCGGTTCACCCGGCTCTTGTTGTTCATGACCGCCAGCAGCCCCTTTCTTGTCGAGATCAAGGACCTCACCTTCGGATACGGTGAGCGGGTCATCCTGCGCGATCTGGCCTTTGGCCTGCCCCGCGGCAAGGTGACGGCGCTCATGGGGGTTTCGGGGGGCGGCAAGACCACGGTGCTGCGCCTCATCGGTGGCCAGCAGCGGGCCCAGCAAGGGCAGGTCCTGTTTGATGGACAGGACGTGGGCGCGATGGGCCAGACCGAGCTGTACGCCGCGCGTCGCCGCATGGGCATGCTGTTCCAGTTCGGCGCCTTGTTCACCGACATGAGCGTGTTCGACAACGTGGCCTTTCCGCTGCGCGAGCACACCGACCTGCCCGAAGACCTGATCCGCGACATCGTGCTGATGAAGCTCGATGCGGTCGGCCTGCGTGGCGCGCGCGACCTGCGGCCCTCTGAAATTTCCGGCGGCATGGGGCGCCGCGTGGCGCTGGCGCGGGCCATTGCACTGGACCCGCAGCTGATCATGTACGACGAGCCCTTCGCCGGCCTCGACCCCATCTCGCTGGGAACGGCCGCCAAACTCATCCGACGCCTCAACGACAGCCTGGGCATCACCAGCCTGATCGTCTCGCACGATGTCAAGGAAACCTTCGAGATCGCCGACCATGTGGTGGTGCTGGCCAATGGCGGCGTGGTGGCCCAGGGCTCACCGGCCGAACTCATGGCCTCCACCCATCCGCTGATCCACCAGTTCGTGCACGCCCTGAGCGACGGACCGGTGCCCTTCCACTACCCTGCGCCCAGCGCTGCCGACGATTTTGGGGGGCGTGCCGCATGAAGCCGATCGCCTGGCTGGAGGCCCTGGGGGCGGCCACGCGCCGGGTCATGGCCAACTGGGGCCACGGCGCGCGTCTGTTGGCGCGCCTGCTGGCCCTGTCGCTGCCGGCGCTGCGCCGCTTTTCCCTGGTGCGCGATCAGGTGCATTTCTTGGGCAACCATTCGCTGGCCATCATCACGGTCTCTGGCCTGTTCGTGGGCTTTGTGCTGGGCTTGCAGGGTTACTACACCCTGCAGCGCTATGGCTCGGCCGAGGCCCTGGGCCTGCTGGTGGCGCTCTCGCTGGTGCGCGAGCTCGGGCCGGTCGTGGCCGCCTTGCTGTTTGCGGGCCGCGCCGGCGCATCGCTCACGGCCGAGATCGGTCTGATGCGGGCCGGCGAGCAACTGACGGCGCTCGAGATGATGGCGGTGGACCCGATCCGGCGCATCCTGGCGCCGCGCTTTCTGGGCGGCGTGATCGCCTTGCCGGTGCTCACGGCCGTGTTCAGCGCCGTGGGCATCCTGGGCGGTTATGTGGTGGGCGTCCTCCTCATCGGGGTCGATGCGGGCTCATTCTGGAGCCAGATGCAGGGCGGCGTCGATGTCTTCAAGGATGTGGGCAACGGCATGGTCAAAAGCGTGGTCTTTGCGGTGGCCGTGACCTTCATCGCCTTGTTGCAGGGCTATGTGGCCGAACCCACGCCGGAGGGGGTGGCCCATGCCACCACCCGCAGTGTGGTGGTGTCTTCTTTGTCGGTGTTGGGGCTGGATTTCATCCTCACCGCCATGATGTTCAGCATTTGAGGAGAGCGCCATGTCGCGTTCAAAAAACGATGTCTGGGTGGGTTTGTTTGTGCTGCTGGGGGCGGTGGCCGTGCTGTTCCTGGCCCTCAAGAGCGCCAACCTGCTGCAGTGGAGCCTGGACAAGGATTACCTGGTCACGGCCCGGTTCGACAACATCGGGGGCCTCAAGCCCGGCGCCGCGGTCAAGAGCGCGGGCGTGGTGGTTGGCCGCGTCAAGGCGATCGAGTTCGATGGCGAGTCCTTTCAAGCGCGGGTCACCCTGGCCATCCAGGAGCGCCACCAGTTTCCCAAAGACAGCTCGCTGGCCATCCTGACCAGCGGCTTGCTCGGTGAGCAATACGTGGGCATTGCGCCCGGCGCCGACGAAAACAACCTGGTGGCCGGTGACCGCATCGGCTCGACCCAGTCGGCCGTGGTGCTCGAAAAGCTGATCAGCCAGTTCCTCTACAACAAGGCGGCCGAACCGGCGGCCGGCTCCAAGCCATGAACATTGGGCGTCGCGGCTGGCTGGCGGTGCTGGTCTTGGGCTGCGCCCTGCTGCAGGGCTGCGCCACGACCACGGGCGCAAACGCCGACCCGCGCGACCCCTGGGAGGGCATGAACCGCAAGGTCTATGCCTTCAACGATGCCGTGGACGAGGTCATCGTCAAGCCCGTGGCGCAAGCCTATGTCCGGGTGGTCCCCTCCTTTGTGCGCGCCGGGGTGCGGAACTTCGTGGGCAACCTGGTGGATGTCTGGTCCGCAGCCAATGCGGCGATGCAGCTCAAGGGCCAGGCCGCGGTTGAAGGCTTCATGCGGGTGGCGGTCAACAGCACCCTGGGCCTGTATGGCGTGCTCGACATCGCCAGCGAGGCCGGCCTGGACCGGCCCCGCGAGGACTTTGGCCAGACCCTGGGACACTGGGGCGTGGGTCCCGGACCGTATGTGGTGCTGCCCCTGTTGGGCCCGTCGACCCTGCGCGACAGCCTGGCCTTTCCGGTGGATTGGATGGCCAATCCAGCCCGTTTTTTCAGCGGCAGCGACGCGCAGGCCGCGGTCACCGTGCTCAGAATCACCGACCAGAGGGCCAATCTGCTCACGGCCGGGGACGCGTTCAAGGCCGCCGCCCTGGACCCTTACAGCTTCCTGCGAGAGGGCTGGCTGCAGAAGCGGGAAAACGAGGTCTATGACGGCAATCCCCCGCAGCGATTCGATTACCGGGACCCGGATTCACCCTGAACAGAAGCCGTTGTTCACCAGCGCGGTCGGCCGGTGGCCGGCTTCAAAGCTATAGTTGCCACATGCCCAACCTCTGGATTCACCCGACCCGACGCGCCCTGGCCGGCATGCTGGCCGCCCTGGCTTTGGTGGCCGTGCCTTGTGCCCAGGCCAGCGACGACAATGCCGATGCCTTCATCAAGCGCATCACGACCGAAACCCTCGATCTGGTCAAGAACGACAAATCGCTGCGCAACGGCGACATGGCCAAGATCATGCAGCTGGTCGACGGCAAGCTCATGCCCCACGTCAATTTCCGCCGCATGACCGCGCTGGCCACCGGCCCGGCCTGGCGTTCTGCCACGGATGAGCAGAGAAAGCGGCTGCAAGACGAGTTCAAGACCCTGCTGATCCGCACCTACGCGGGGGCGCTCAGCCAGGTGAGCGACCAGACGGTCTTCGTCAAGCCACTGCGGCCTGGCCAGGACGAGAAGAACACGGTGGTCAACACCGAGGTGCGCGGCAAGGGCGACCCCCTGCAGCTCGATTACCGCCTCGAGAAAACCCCGGGCCAGGGCTCGGGCTGGCTGATTTACGACCTCAATGTGCTGGGCATCTGGCTGGTCAGCAGCTACAACGACCAGTTCAAGAAAGAGATCTCTGCAGGCGGCATCGATGGCCTCATCAACAGCCTGGCCGAACGCAACAAGGCCAATGCGGGCGCCGCCTCCGGGCGTAAGGGCTGACCATGGCTGTGCTGCGCCTGCCTTCGGTGCTGATGCATGCCCAGGCCCCGGCCTGCCGCCAGCAGCTGGCGCAGGCCATGGCGGCATCGCCGCACCGGGTGTTGCTGCTCGACGCTTCCGATCTGACCCAGTTCGATTCCTCTGCCCTGGCGGTCCTGCTGGCTTGCCGGCGCGAGGCCCAGGCCCTGGGTCGCAGCCTGCAGCTGCAGGGCATGCCCGACAAGCTGCGTGAGCTCGCCGTGCTCTACGGCGTGCTGGCCCTGCTGCAAGGCTGATCCTGCCGCGGCGCTGCCGCGGGTGCGGCCCGGGCGCGGGCTTTAAAATAGCCCCTTCATGTCTGCGCTCTCCTTCCAGTCCGTCTCCAAGACCTACCCTCCCAGATCCGCCGGGGCCCCGCCCTTCCAGGCGCTCGATCGCGTGGGCTTTGAGGTCGAGGAAGGCGAGTTTTTTGGTCTGCTCGGCCCCAATGGCGCGGGCAAGACCACCCTGATCAGCATCCTCGCCGGCCTGACCCGGCCCAGCCAAGGCCGTGTGTGCGTGCACGGCCACGATGTCCAGACCGATTACGCCGCCGCCAGGCGCCTGTTGGGCGTGGTGCCGCAAGAGCTGGTCTTTGACCCCTTCTTCACCGTGCGCGAAGCGCTGCGCATCCAGTCCGGCTACTTCGGGGTCAAGGGCAACGACGCCTGGATCGACGAATTGCTCGAGAGCCTGGGCCTGGGCGACAAGGCGGGCGCCAACATGCGCCAGCTCTCGGGCGGCATGAAGCGGCGTGTGCTGGTGGCGCAGGCCCTGGTGCACAAGCCGCGCGTGATCGTGCTCGACGAGCCCACCGCGGGTGTGGATGTGGAACTGCGCCAGACGCTCTGGCAATTCATCGCCAAACTCAACAAGCAGGGCCACACGGTCTTGCTGACCACCCACTACCTGGAAGAAGCCGAGGCCCTGTGCGGCCGCATCGCCATGCTCAAGCAGGGGCGGGTGGTGGCGCTCGAGCGCACCTCGGACCTGCTGCGCTCGGCCACCGCCCAGGTGCTGCGCCTCAAGCTTGATGGCGAGCTGCCGCAGGCGCTCAAGGCCATGGCCCGCGTGACCGGGCGCATCGTGCAGTTGCCGGTGCACAACGCCATCGAGATCGAGAGCCATCTGGCGGCCATCCGTTCGGCCGGCCTGGTGGCCGAAGACGTCGAGATCCGGCAGGCGGATCTGGAAGACGTGTTCCTCGAAGTCATGAACCGCACGCAGGCTGGAGCCACCCCATGACCGGCTGGCAAACGCTTTTTCTCAAGGAAGTGCTGCGGTTCTGGAAAGTCGCTTTCCAGACGATCGCTGCGCCCGTGCTGACCTCGGTGCTCTACATGCTGATCTTCGGCCATGTGCTCGAAGACCATGTCAAGGTCTACGACCGGGTGCCCTACACCTCGTTTTTGTTGCCCGGCCTGATGATGATGAGCGTGCTGCAGAACGCGTTCGCCAACAGCTCCTCGAGCCTGATCCAGAGCAAGATCATGGGCAACCTCGTTTTTGTGTTGCTCACGCCGCTGTCGCACTGGAGCTGGTTCGTGGCCTATGTGGGCTCGTCCGTCGTGCGCGGCCTGGCCGTCGGTGCCGGCGTCTTCCTCATCACGGGCTGGATGGTGCACATCGAATTTGAGTACCCCCTGTGGATTCTGGCGTTTGCCTTCATGGGGGCGGCCATGCTGGGCGCCCTGGGGGTGATCGCCGGCTTGTGGGCCGAGAAGTTCGACCAGATGGCCGCCTTCCAGAACTTCATCATCATGCCCATGACTTTCCTGTCGGGCGTGTTCTATTCCATCCATTCGCTGCCGGCTTTCTGGCAGCTGTTGTCGCACTTCAACCCGTTTTTCTACATGATCGACGGGTTCCGTTATGGCTTCTTCGGGCAAAGCGATGTCTCGCCCTGGATGAGCCTGGCGGTGGTGGCCACCGCCTTGCTGGTGGTCAGCGGCATCGCCCTTCACCTTTTGCGCACCGGCTACAAGATCCGGAGCTGAACCCATGACTGCAGAACAATTGCGCGCCCTCATTGCCGCCGGACTCGATTGCCAACATCTTGAAGTGGACGGCGATGGCCGCCACTGGAATGCGGTGGTGGTGTCGCCATCGTTTGAAGGCCTGCGCCTGATCGCCCGCCACCAGCGGGTCTACGCCACCCTGGGGCAGAAGATGCACACCGACGAAGTGCATGCCCTCTCGATGAAAACCTTCACGCCCGCCGAATGGGCGGCACAACGGGCTTGAGCGCACCATGGACAAACTCCTGATCCGCGGTGGCCACCAGCTCTTGGGCACGGTCGAAGTGGCCGGTGCCAAGAACGCCGCACTGCCCGAACTGTGCGCGGCCCTGCTCACGTCCGAGCCCGTCACGCTGGTCAATGTGCCGCGCCTGCAGGACGTGGCCACCATGCTCAAGCTGATCCGCAACATGGGCGTGGCCGCCACCCACCACGAAGACGGCCGTGTGACCTTGGATGCGGGCGCGCTGAACAAGCCCGAAGCCCCTTATGAGCTGGTCAAGACCATGCGCGCTTCGGTGCTGGCGCTGGGCCCTTTGCTGGCCCGCTTTGGCCAGGCCAGGGTGTCCTTGCCTGGGGGCTGCGCCATCGGTTCGCGGCCGGTGGACCAGCACATCAAGGGCCTGCAGGCCATGGGCGCCGAGATCAGCGTGGAGCATGGCTATATGGTGGCCAGCCTGCCGGCGGGCCGCAGCCGCCTCAAGGGGGCCCGCATCACCACCGACATGGTGACGGTGACCGGCACCGAAAACTTTTTGATGGCCGCGGCACTGGCCGAGGGCGAGACGGTTCTGGAGAACGCCGCGCAGGAGCCGGAGATCCCCGACCTGGCCGAGATGCTGATCGCCATGGGCGCCAAGATCGAAGGCCACGGCACCAGCAAGATCCGCATCCAGGGCGTTGAACGTCTGCACGCTTGCACCCACCAGGTGGTGGCCGACCGCATCGAAGCCGGCACCTTCCTGTGCGCCGTGGCCGCCGCCGGTGGCGATGTGGTCTTGCGCCATGGTCGCGCCGATCACCTGGAGGCCGTCATCGAAAAGCTGCAGGCCGCGGGGGCGCAGATCGAGGCCGGTGAGGGCTTCATCCGCGTGCGCAGCCGGGGTCGGCTCAAGGCCCAGAGTTTCCGCACCACCGAATACCCGGGCTTCCCGACCGACATGCAGGCCCAGTTCATGGCGCTCAACTGCATCGCCGAGGGCGCCAGCCAGGTCACCGAAACGATTTTTGAAAACCGCTTCATGCACGTCAACGAACTGGTGCGCCTGGGCGCGCGCATCCAGATCGAGGGCAAGGTGGCCATGGTCGAGGGCGTGCCGCAACTCTCGGGCGCAAGCGTGATGGCGACCGACCTGCGCGCCTCGGCCAGCCTGGTGATCGCTGGCCTGGTGGCCGAAGGCGAAACCGTGGTCGACCGCATCTACCACCTGGACCGTGGCTACGACCGCATGGAAGTGAAACTGCGTGCCCTCGGGGCCGACATCGAAAGAGTCCAATGAGCACCATCACCCTGGCCCTGTCCAAAGGACGCATCTTTGATGAAACCCTGCCGCTGCTGCGGGCCGCTGGCATCGAGGTGCTGGAAGACCCCGAAAAATCCCGCAAGCTGATCTTGCCGACCAACCAGGCGAATGTGCGCGTGGTGCTGGTGCGGGCCAGCGATGTGCCCACCTATGTGGAATACGGCGGCGCCGATCTGGGCGTGACCGGTCTGGACACGCTCATCGAGCATGGTGGCCAGGGCCTGTACCAGCCGCTGGACCTGAACATTGCCAAATGCCGCATGAGCGTGGCGGTGCGCGCCGATGACGACTATGCGGCCTTGGTGCGCACCGGCGCACGCCTGAAGGTGGCCACCAAATACACCACGATTGCCCGCGACTTCTTTGCCACCAAGGGCGTGCATGTGGACCTGATCAAGCTCTACGGCAGCATGGAGCTGGCCCCTCTGACGGGCCTGGCCGATGCCATCGTCGATTTGGTGTCCACCGGCAGCACGCTCAAGGCCAACCACCTGGTGGAAGTCGAGCGCATCATGGACATCAGCTCGCGCCTGGTGGTCAACCAGGCCGCACTCAAACTCAAGCAGGCGCCGATCCGCGCCATCCTCGACGCCTTTGCCCGTGCGGTGAAGAAAGACTGAACATGGGTCTGCAAGCCAAACCATTGCAACTGAACACGGCCGACGCCGGTTTTGAAGCCGCTTTCGCGCAGCGCCTGCATTGGTCGGCCGACACCGATGCGGCCATCGAGCAGCGCGTGGCCGACATCCTGGCCGATGTGCAGCAACGCGGTGACGCGGCCGTGCTGGACTACACCCAGCGCTTTGACGGTGTGCAAGCCGCGGACGTGAAGGCTTTGGAGATCCCCCAGGCCGAGCTGCAGGCGGCGCTGGACAGCCTGCCTGCGTCGCAGCGGCAAGCCTTGCAAGCCGCCGCCGCCCGTGTGCGCCAGTACCACGAGGCGCAGAAAAAAGCCTCGGGCGAGAGCTGGAGCTACCGCGACGCCGACGGCACGTTGCTCGGCCAAAAAGTCACGCCCCTGGACCGCGTGGGCATCTATGTGCCCGGCGGCAAGGCCGCTTACCCGTCTTCGGTGCTGATGAATGCGATTCCGGCCCATGTGGCGGGCGTGCAAGAGATCATCATGGTCGTGCCCACGCCGCAGGGCGTGCGCAACCCGCTGGTGCTGGCCGCCGCCTGTGTGGCGGGCGTGAGCCGCGCCTTCACCGTGGGCGGCGCGCAAGCCGTGGCCGCGCTGGCTTATGGCACCGCCACCATCCCCAAGGTCGACAAGATCACCGGCCCGGGCAACGCCTATGTGGCCAGCGCCAAAAAGCGCGTGTTTGGCACCGTGGGCATCGACATGATCGCGGGCCCCTCGGAAATCTTGGTCTTGGCCGACGGCAGCACGCCCGCCGAATGGGTGGCGATGGACCTCTTCAGCCAGGCCGAGCACGACGAGCTGGCGCAAAGCATTTTGTTGTGTCCCG
>Ga0315900_10003517_pt1 | contig 22868 bp, 24 predicted proteins | sample LakEriMetagenome_FD_203521 | JGI IMG/M metagenome (GOLD analysis project Ga0315900, IMG submission 203521) | Freshwater fungal communities from buoy surface, Lake Erie, Ohio, United States - Buoy 12 MA114 | ecosystem: Environmental > Aquatic > Freshwater > Lake > Lake biofilm | place: USA: Lake... | reverse complement strand
CAAGCGTCGCCGGTGCGCCGCCGCGATAGGGGATCTCATTGATGTTGACGTTGGCGGCCTTGACGAACATCAGCGCGGTCAGCCCGTTGGTCCCGCCCGTGCCGGTGCTGCCATAGTCGAAGCGGCCGGGGTTGGCCCGAACAAGGGCAAGGAATTCCTGCAGGGTGTTCGCGGGCGTGTTGTTGGACACCATCATGATCATCGGCGCTTCGCTGACGATCGTGATGGGCGTGAGCGCCGTGAAGTAGTCGAGGTTCGGGTTCGGCGCGATGGCGCGCAGCACTGAAAAGCCGTTGTTGGTGAACAGGAATGTATGCGCGTCCGGTGCGGCGCGCGCCACCGCTTCCGCACCGATGCCGCCACCGGCGCCGGCTCGATTCTCGACCACCACTGGGTGGGGCAACTGCATCGACATGGTCTGCGCCAGCACGCGCGCGACCACATCGGTGCCGCCGCCCGGCGCGTAGGGCACGATAAGCCGCATGGGCCGCACCGGCCAATCCGCCGCCGCCACCGGCTGCGCGGCAAGGCCGAACAGCGCGCCAGCAGCCGCGAGGGCCCAGTTCCGGCGCGACATCTTCCTGGTCATTGTCTTGTTCCTCCCGAATGTTGCTGGTCGTCAACTCCGTCCCGCGAGGGCGGCGAAGCGCTGGGCGATCGCCGCCGGCGATAGCCCGTAGCTGCGAAACAGGTAGGGCGCGCCCGCGCCCTCGGCGAAGACATCGTCGACGCCCAGCCGCGCGAAGCGCAGCGCCAGTCCCGATTCCGCGATCAACTCCGCCACCGCGGAACCCAGGCCGCCGATGATCGAGTGGTTCTCCGCCACCAGAAGCGGCTTGCCTTCGGCGGCCAGCGACCCGATCAGTGCGGTGTCGAGCGGCTTGATGCTGGTGACGTTTACCAGCCCTACCTCGATGCCTTGTTCAGCCAGCGCGTCCAGCGCCTCCAGCGCCAGCGTCACCATCACGCCGCTGGCGATGATCCAGCCATCGCGGCCGGGCCGCACCACCTGCGCCTTGCCGAGCGGCGGCAGGCTCTCGGGCGTGAACAGCCTCGGCAGGTCGCCGCGCTTGATGCGCATGTAGGCCGGCCCATCATGCGCGATGATCTGCGCCAGCAACGGCGCGACCTGCATCCCGCAGGCGGGTTCCACCACCACCATCCCCGGCAGCGCGCGCATCAGCGCGACATCGTCCGTCGCCTGATGCGTCGGTCCACCCGGCGAGGTCAGGCCGGGCATGAAGCCCACAAGCTTCACATTTGCGCGGGGGTAGGCGATCTGCAGCACCACCTGGTCGAAGGAACGTCGTGTGGCGAACACGCCAAAGGTGTTGACCACCGGGATGTCGCCGCAGCGCGCCATGCCGGAGGCGACGCACATCAGATTCGCTTCGGCGATGCCGATGTTGAAGAAGCGGTCGGGCAGTTTGTCTCGGAACAGGTCGGTCTCGGTCGGGCCGGTCAGGTCCGCGCCGAGGCAGACAATGCGAGAATCTGCTTCAGCCAACGCCAGCAGCGCGCGGCCATAGGCCTTGCTTTCCACAGCCGTGCCGGGCCGCCAGACGGCGCCGGAATTCGCGATGGTGATGGGCGCGCGCACGTTCATCCTTCAAGCTCCACCAGCGCCTGCGCCGCCACGTCCGGCGGCAGTTTCATGAAGTGCGCCTTGCGGCCTTCCAGCGCCGCGACGCCGCGGCCTGGTAACGTGTCAGCCAGCAGCACGGTCGGCCCTTCGACATGCGCGCGCGCCGCGGCCAAGGCGCTCAGCAAAGCGTCGAGGTCGTGTCCATCCACCGTAGTGGTGTTCCAGCCGAAGGCGCGCCACTTGGCGGCGATGTCGCCCATGTCCAGCACGGATTTGGTGGAGCCATCGACCTGCATGTCGTTGATGTCCACGATCGCGCAGACATTGCCGAGCTTGAAGGCGGCAGCCGACATCACCGCCTCCCAGGTCTCGCCTTCCTGCATCTCGCCATCGCCAATCAGCACGTAGATGCGGCTGGCGCTGCCGCGACGGCGCAGCGACAGCGCCATGCCGACGCCCACGGAGAGCCCCATTCCAAGGGAGCCGCAGGTTGCCTCCACGCCTGGCAGGCGTTCGCTGGCGATGATTTCAAGCGGACTGCCGTCGACGCCGTACTGCGCGAGTTCCTGCACCGGCAGAGCACCGCGCTCCGCAAGCGCCGCGAACAGCCCGACGCCATAATGCGCGGGCGACAGGATGAAGCGATCGCGCCCTTCCCAGGCGGGATTTTCGGGGTCGAAGGCCATTTCGTTGAAGTACAGCGCGGCAAGAATGTCGGCCGCGCCGAGGCCCTGGCCGACATAGCCTTCGGCGATCGGCGCGACCATGCGAACGACATGGCGGCGAATGCGCAGCGCCTTGTCGGCCAGCGCCGCGCCTTGCAGGCCGAGGCGATGGGGAGAATTCATGCGGCAAGCTCCATGGCGAGGGCGTCGACGGCAAGCATGGCGTCGCGGATCGCGGCGACGGTCAGTGCGGGACCGGGAAGATGGGTGATGTGCGGCGCCGTCATCGTCGCCTCCGCGATCCGGTCCAGCGCCGCGACATCGGCACGCGACAGGCCGATCCCGCAAAGCCGTGTCGGCAGGCCGATCGAGGCGCAGAAGGGCAGCAGCCGGCGCAGCATCGTCGCCTCGCCGGGCGTCGCCTGCAACTGAACCAGCATGCCGAAGGCGACCTGTTCGCCATGCGGCTTGTGGGCCACCGCGGCCTCGCGCGTGAAGCCGCGTGTCAATGAGTGCGCAAGCGAAAGCCCGCCATTCTCGAAGCCGAGGCCGGACATCAGGATCACCGCCTCCACCGTCGCCTCGAAGGCGGGCGAGAGGCGTGCAGCGGCGGCGTCCGCCATCGCCTGGGGGGCGTGGCGCAGCAGGGTCTCAAAGCCGAGCGCGGCAATGGCGCCGGCGGTCAGAAGCGGCGGCGTGCCCTGCGGCGTCAGCCCACCGACGGCGGCGCAGCCCTCGGCCTCGAAGCGCTTGGTCAGCCCGTCACCGATACCCGAACGCAGCAGATGAGGCGGGGCGCGCAGCAGGATCTCCGTATCCACCACGACGGCGTCGGGGTTGCCCGGCAACCGCTCCACGCGGTCCAGCGCGCCATCCTCGCGGTACATCACGAAGATACGGCTTGTCGGGCTGTCATTGCTGGCGGCCGTCGGCACCGTGACAATAGGCAACGCGCGCCGGAGCGCGACCGCCTTCGCCGCATCGATGGACCGCCCGCCGCCCAGCGCGATGACGCAGCCCGCATCGCGCGGCAACGCCGCATCGAGGGCGGTCACCGCCTTGTCCGAGACCTCGCCATGCAGCGCCGCACTGCCCATGCCGACTCCCGCGCCGCGCAGGATCTCTTCGAGAGTCGCACCGTAGCGGCCCAGCACATCCGCGTCCCCGACCAGCGCCGCTCGTCGCGCGATGCCGGCGACGACGCCGCCCAACTCGCGGATGGCGCCGGGCCCCTGGAGGTAGAGCCGTGGCCCGCCAAAGCGCCGGATCATGCCGGCTGCCCAAGCCGGCGCCCGCCGGCGGCGTAGGCGGCCTCCGTCAGGCGCATCACGGGCAGCATCGCTTCGAGGCCGGCCAGGGGTGCCGTGCCCCGTCTGGCGCGCTCCAGCACATCGGCGACGAAAGGCGGGTATTGACCGACATTGGTTGTATGGGTGCGGATCGTGCGGCGCGATCCGTCCCGGGCGATGACGTGCACCGTCTCGGGGTCGGGCACCACCAGATAGTGGCGCGGCGTCCGCAGCGCGAAATGCAGGTCGAAATTGCTGGTGGGGGCCGGATAGAGATAGCCCGTTTCCACCTGCGCGATCGCGCCGCCCGGCCCGGCGAAGGCGACATTGCCGTAATCCTCCACCGCGTGTCCCCAGGCAGCGTTGGAGAAATGCGCGGAGGCCGGGCGCGCATCTTCGCCCCACAATGTCTGAACGATATCGATGAAGTGGACGCCCAGGTTAAGCATGCAGCCGCCGCCGGCCAGAACCGGATCCAGATTCCAGCCGCACCCGGAATCCAGGTAGCGCTGCGCGAATCCCGCGATGAAGCGGAAGGCCATGTGCTGCACACCGCCATCATCGGCGGCCATGTCCTGCATCAGGCGGAAGAAATCGCCGTTGCGGAACACCAAGGGCACCGCACAGAAGGCCCCGCGGGAGGCGGCGAGCGCCGCGATGCGGGCGACCTGCGCGGTATTCACGCCGCAGGGCTTCTCGAGCGCGAAGGGGATGCCTTCCGCGATCAGGAACTCCGCCTGGTCGGGCATGTCCGCGTGGCGGCCGAGGGCGAAGACGAAATCCGGTTTCTCGCGGCGGCACAGCGCCCTGAAATCATGGTCCCAGGCGCAGCCGTAGCGCTCACCCAGGGTCGCGGCCACCGCTGGATCGGGATCGGCCATGCCGGCCAACGTGACACGTGGCAGTGCCAGGGCCGGCTCCAGGTAGAGCGGCAGGTGCCAATGCGACGCGCCGATGAAGGCGACCCTCATGCTTGTTTCCCCCAACGCGTCCGATCATGCGCCAAGTCGCCAAAAGTGTCGACACCAAGATTGCAACTCAGGGAGCATCGTGGCATTTTCTCCTGCAGACACACTCAAGTGTAGACACTAATTGGCCCCCCGCGCCTTCGCTGCGGCGCGCGGTGCCTTGCAGGAGGAAGCCCGGCCATGGACCTCGTGACCGACGCCGCGCGCGCGCTGATCGGCGTGCGGTCCGGTTGGGTGGAGGCCACCCACCCCGTTGAAGCGAGCGAGTTGCGGCGCTTCGTCCAGGCGACGATGGACACGCATCCGCGTCATCGCCCTGGCAAGGCGGGGGACGGTGATGCCGGGACGCGGCATGGCGCGCCCGTCGCGCCGCTCGGCTTTCCCGTCCATGCCTATCGGCGCGCCGCCGCCGATGCCTGGGACCCGATCGAGGGGCATGGCGACCCGGAGTTCGACGGCGAATCGCGCCTGATGCGCCCGCACCTGCCGCGCATGCCGGTGCGCCTGCGCGGGGTGTTGAATGGCGGCTACGACTACGAGTTCTTCAGCAACGCCGCGCTTGGCGAGCGCATCTTCAGCCGCAGCACCTATGTCGACGTCCGGCAGAAGGAAGGCCGTAGTGGCCCGATGGTGATCGTGACCATCACCGACGATTTCGCCGCCGGCGAGGATCGCCGCCCGCTGTTCCGATGCACCACGAACCTGATCCTGCGCTGAGGATGTCCGCCGCCAGCCTTGCGCCACTTGCCGGTGTCCGCGTGCTGGAACTGGGCAGCGACGTGTCGCTTGCCTTTGCCGGACGGTTGCTTGCCGATCTGGGTGCGGAGGTACTGCGGCCCACACCCCTGGACGACGCGCTGCGTGATGCGCCACCTCTGCTGGCGGATGGCAGCAGCGCACTGTTCATCTATCTCAACGCAGGCAAGCAGGTGGTGCCCGCCGACACGGCGCCGGTGCGCGACAGCAGCCTCGTGCTCGGTCTTCAGGGTCATCCCGCGCTGCCGGCCCGCGACGATCCGACCCGGCCACCGGTGGTGGTGCTTAGCCCGCATGGCCTGACCGGCCCGCGAGCCGGTGCGCCCGGCAATGCCTTCACCACGCAGCATGGCGGCGGCTACGCCTGGCACCAGGCATCGCCGGTGACGGACCCCGAGGCAGCGCCACCATTGGGCTGTCCGGACCGCGAAGCAGCGATGCTGGTTGGACTCATGGCGGCCAATGCCGCCATGGCGGCGCTCACGGAACCGCGGGGCGATGGTGCGCCCTGGATCGACCTGTCCTCGGAGGACATCTTCGCCTGGATGCTAGTGGACGCGCTGGCGGAATATCATGACGGCGTGCTCGCCCCCGGCCGCAAGCGCCAGCCGGGCAAGGAGATCACCATCGCCGGCGGCCTGATCTGGCTGCTGCCCTGTGCGGACGGCACCATCGTCGTTTCCCCGCGAGAAGACCATCAATGGGCGCGTTGGGTCGCGCTCATGGGCAGCCCCAATTGGGCGCATGACGAGCAACTCTGCGGGACGCGCGGTGCGCGCACGCGCAACGCGGCGGCGCTCGGCACCCTCATGCGTGAATGGTCCGCCGGCGTGTCGGCGCGGCCGGTCTTCGAACAGGCGCAGGCCGCGCGAGTCGCCTGCTTTCCCGTCAGTACCGCGGCCGACCTGCTGGCCAACCGCCAACTGGCCGCGCGGGACTTCTTTCGGGCGCTGCCGCTGCCGCAGGGCGGCGCGTTGCCGATGCCGGGGTTGCCCTTTGCGATGCGTGACGCCGGCGGTGCACGCCTGCCGCGCGGTGTGGACGTGCAGCCTCCCCATCGCGCGATGGGCTTCGCTGCCCCCGCGCGAAGCGTCTCCCTGCCCGGGGCGGAGCGCCACCGGCCCCTGGCTGGCATTCGCATCGTCGACTTCTCCTGGGTGGTCGCCGGGCCGATGGCAACCAAGATGCTTGGTGCGCTGGGTGCGGAAATCATCAAGATCGAATCCTCGCAGCGCGCGGAATTCGCCATGCGGGGCGGCTGGTTCGCCGTAGTGAACAACAACAAGCGCAGCACCACCGTCGACATCACCACCGCCGAGGGGCAGGCGCTGATCCGCGGGCTCGTCGCGCAAAGCGACGTGGTGGTCGAGAACTTCTCCTCCCGTGTTCTGACCAAGAACGGCCTGTCCTACGCCGACCTCGCCGCGGTGAAACCGGACCTGATCTATGTCTCGGCCTCCGGCCTGGGACGGGAGGGGCCGGAGCGCGATCTGCTCGCCTATGGGTCGCTGCTGCAATGCTACAGCGGGCGTGTGGGCTTGATCGGGCGCGCCAATCCGCAACTGGAAGCGATGGGCGTCATGCCCGCCTGGACGGACCCGGTTACCTCGCTGTGGGAAAGCCTCGCCATTCTGGCGGCGCTGCGTCACCGCGCAGCGACCGGTCTGGGCACGCATATCGACCTCTCCATGCTGGAGGCGACGGTGGCGCTGCTGCCGGATGCGCTGCTGCATGCCGGGCTCGGCCGCGCCGTGCCTCGCAATGGCTGCGCGGAGGACCTGTCCGGCGCACCGTCGGGCCTTTTCCGCTGCGCGGGCGATGATGCATGGCTGGCCCTGTCGGTGACGAATGATGCCCAGTGGCGCGGCCTCTGCACGGCGTTGGAACGGACCGAATGGCTGGCGCTGGGTGATCGGCATTCACCGATGCTGCGCGATGCCATCGCACGCTGGTGTCGCGGGCGCGATGCGGCGCAGACCGAGAGAGAACTGCGCGCCCACGGCGTACCGGCCTCGGTCTCGCGCGGCATCTTCGACCTGGTCGACGATGCGCATCTGAAGGCGCGCGGCTTGTTCCGACAACTGGAAGGTGGCGCCTGGAGTATTGCGCTGCCCTGGATGGATGCGACGGGCGAGCGCGGCGCACTGGCGCCTGTGCCGAAGCTCGGCGCGGATAACGACTATGTCTTCGGCTCCCTGCTGGGCCTTGATGCCGCGCGCCGGATGGCGCTGGTCGAGGCGGGGGTGATCCGGTGAGCGGCAAGCGGGAGGGAAACACGAGGTGCTGAAGGTCGAGACACGGGAACCGCTGGTGCGGTTCTTCGAAGAATTCGCGGAAGGCCAGGAACTGCCGATGGTGACGCGCGGTCCGATGATGGTGGGCCACCAGGTGCGCTGGGCCGGCGCCTGCGACAATTACGAATCTGAATTCCACCACGACGAATACGTGGCCAAGGCGCAGGGCCTGCCCGGCATTCTGCTTTCCGGCCCCCTGATGGCGTCCTGGCTTTTGACGACGGTGAAGGAATGGGTCGGCCGGGATGCACGTCTCGTCCGGTTTGCGGACCAGAATCGCGGCTCCACCATGCCGCGCGACATGGCCTATTTCCACGGCAAGGTGAGGCGGGCCTACGAAGAGAATGGCAAGGCGCTTCTCGAACTGGAATGCTGGATCAGCAACCAGAAGGGCGAGGTGACAACGCCCGGCTCCGCCCTTGTCGAGATGCCGAAGCGGGGAACGGGGGCATGAGCACCGCGATGACCGAGCCCACGGATGCCGAGGCACAGGCCTTTCTCGATTCGCTGATCGGCCCGCTGGGCGAGGAAGTGACCACGCTGGTCGAATTTGGTGCCGTGCGGCGCATGGCGCTGTGCATGGAGGATCTCGACCCGATCCACTTCGACGAGGCGGCGGCGCGGGCGCGGGGCTACCGCGGCGTTGTCGCGCCCTGGCCGCTGCTGTGGCTCTATTTCTTCACATGCAGCATCTACGAGCACGATTTTCCCTTCGGCAAGGCGACCGTGCATGGCGCCGACGAATACGAATTCCACGAACCGATGATCGTGGGAGACGTGATCACCATCCGAACGGCGATGGTTGAGGCGAAGCTCAAGCACGGCCGTTCCGGTCGCCTCGGCCAGGTCGTCTCCGAACGGCGCTTCACCAACCAGAGGGGGGAACTCTGCGCCGTGCTGCGCACGATCCTGTTCCGGCGGTGAGCGAGTTCCCCGACTACATCACGCCCGAGGTGAAGGCGGTGATCGGCGCCGTGTCGCCGCCCCAGCTTGCGACACACCCCGTGGAGTCGAGCGAGATCCGCCGTTTCCATCAGGCTGTCATGGATCATTCACCCCGCTACTGGGACGAGGAGGCCGCCGCACGCTACGGCGGCGTGGTGGCCCCGATGGGCTTTCCGGTGCACGCGCATCGGCGGCTGGAGGGCTCGGACGATCCGCTCGCAGCGATGGATCGGCCGGACTATGACGGCGTGGACCGCGCGCTGCGACCGGGCCTGCCGGAAGTCGTCGTCCCGCTGAAGCGGCTGATGAATGGCGGCTACGAATATGAGCTGTTTCGTTATGCCCGGCCGGGTGAGCGCATCCTGCTTCGCAGTCGCTACACAGACATCTATCAGCGCAACGGACGCACCGGCCCGATCGTCTTCGTCGTCATCGAGGACAGCTACGAGACGGAGGGCGGCGAACCGCTGCTGCGCTCCATCAACACCATGATCCTGCGATAGGGGCCGAGGCGATGGGCAGCATTGAAGGTGCTTTCTTCGACGATATCGAGATCGGCCACGATATCCCGACGCTGGTGAAGGGGCCGATGACGACGGCGCATATCATGCGCTGGTCGGCGGCGATGGAGAACTGGCACCGCATTCACTACGACTGGAAATACGCGACCGAGCACGACAAGCTGCCGGATGTGATGGTGAACGGCAGTTGGAAGCAGCATGTCATGATCCAGCTGCTGTCGGACTGGGCGGGCGATACAGGCTGGGCCTGGAAGGTCAACTTCCAGTTCCGCGGCATGAACGTGCCCGGCGATACGCTGACGGCCTGGGGCCGCGTTACGGCCAAGGAGGAACGCGGCCAGTGGGGCGTCGTGGACCTGGAGATCGGGCTGCGCGACCAGAAGGGGAATGAGGGCACGCCCGGCACCGCGCGCGTCGTGCTGCCGCGTCGCGGCGGGCCGCCTGTTCCCTACCCCTTCGATCCCAAGATGCTCGGGGCATAGCGCCATGTGGCACCTGCCGAAGACGGTACACCTGATGGAGGTCGGCCCGCGCGACGGCCTCCAGATCGAGCCGACCATCCTGACAACGGCACAGAAACTGGAACTACTCGATGCGATCGCCCAGGCCGGGGTGAGGGAGATCGAGGTCGGGTCCTTCGTCAACCCGAAGGCGGTTCCGCAGATGGCGGATACCGAGCAGGTCTTTGCCCAGTTGCGCCGGCATCCCGGCGTCACCTATCGCGCGCTCTGGCTCAATCCGCGCGGCCTGGACCGCGCGGTTGCCGTGGGCAGTGTCGATCTCGACGGAAGACTGCAACTCACGGCCAGCGAGGCCTTCGTCAAGCGCAATACCAATCGCAGCATCGACGAGACCTTCGCCGACCTGCCCGACTGGATCGCCCGCTATCAGGCGGCCGGCGTGGCGCCGGACTGCCTCGGCATGATGGCAGCCTTCGGCTGCAACTTCGAGGGTGACGTGCCCGTCGCGCGCGTCATCGACCTGATCGCGCGGGCGGAAGCGCTGCTGGTTGATGCGGGATCGACGCTGAAGCAGGTGGCGTTGGCCGATACCATGGGCTGGGCCACGCCCGACCGCATCCGCCGCATGATCGGTGCCGTGCGCGACCGCTGGCCGGATCTTGCCATCAAGCTGCATCTGCACGACACGCGCGGCACCGCCATGGCCAATGCGATGGCTGCGTTGGAGATGGGCGTGCGGGAGTTCGATGGTTCCATCGGCGGCCTCGGCGGCTGCCCCTTCGCCGGCCACAAGGGCGCCGCCGGAAACATCTGCACCGAGGACCTCGCCTATATGTGCGAGGAAATGGGCATCGGCACCGGGATCGACCTGCCCGCGCTGGTGCGCGCTGCGCAGATGGCGGAAGCGATGCTGGGCCATCCCGTGCCGGGCAAGGTCATGAAGGGCGGATTGCTGCCGCGCCGGACCGCGGCATGAGCCACTCGCCGCTCGCCCATATCACCGTGCTCGACCTGACGCGCGTCCGCGCCGGGCCGACCTGCGTGAAGCAGCTGTCCGACTGGGGCGCCACGGTGATCAAGGTGGAAGGCCCCGCCGAGGACGACATGACCGGCGAGCGTGATGGTTCGGACTTCCAGAACCTGCATCGCAACAAGCAATCCATTGTGCTCGATCTGAAGCAGGAAGATGGCGTTGCCGTTCTGAAGCGTCTTGCGGCCACAGCCGACGTGGTGGTCGAGAATTTCCGCCCGGATGTGAAGCACCGTCTTGGCATCGGCTACGACGATCTGCGGGCGGTGAACCCGCGCCTCGTCTACGCCTCCATCTCCGGCTTCGGTGAGGACGGACCGTACCGCGAACGGCCTGGCTTCGACATGATCGCGCAGGCGATGGGCGGCATGATGTCCGTCACCGGCATGCCCGGCCACGGCCCGCTGCGCGCCGGCGTGCCCATCGCCGACCTGTGCTCGGGTCTATTCGCCGCCATCGGCATCCTCGTCGCGCTGGTCGACCGGGAACGCACGGGCGATGGGCAATGGGTGCAGACATCCCTGCTTCAGGCGCAGGTGGCGATGCTCGACTTCCAGGCGACGGCCTGGCTGATGGATGGCAAGGTCTTGGGCCAGAGCGGCAACGATCATCCCTACACCACGCCGATGGGCGTCTATCCGGCCTCGGATGGGGAGATCCTGATCGGCGCATCCGGCCAAGGACAGTACCGCAAGCTGTGTGAGGCGATCGCGACGCCGCAGATGCTCACCGATCCGCGCTTCGCCACCGCCGATGCGCGCCTCGCCAACCGTCCCGCATTCAACGCGGCGCTATCCGCCATCACGCGGCAGCGGCCGGTCGCGGAATGGGTCGGGCTGCTGAATGCCGCCGGCATCGCCTGCGGGCCGATCAATGGCATCGACCAGGTCTTCGCCGATCCGCAGGTGCGGGCGCATGGCCTTGCCGTGCCGGTCGAGCACAAGCGCCTCGGCACCATCAACCTGCTCGGCTCCCCGCTGACCCTGTCGGCCAGCGAGGCGCGCATTGCCACGGCGGCACCCGACAAGGGGGAGCATACCGACACGCTGCTACGCGCGGCCGGCTACGCGCAGGCGCAGATCGCCGCGCTGCGACGCGGCGGTGCCGTTGGCTGAATGACAAAGCAAAAGGGAGGAAAGAAATTCATGACACTCATCACTCGGCGTAGCGCACTTGGCCTTGCCCTGGCGGCGCCCTTCGTCGCGGGCGGCGCATCCGCGCAGGCGCCATGGCCGACGCGCCCCATCCGCCTCGTCATTCCCTTCTCGGCCGGTGGCGGCGGGGACAGTTCCGCCCGCCCGCTGGCGGCGAAGATGGGCGAGATCCTCGGCCAGACCGTGATCGTGGAGAACCGGACCGGCGGCAATGCGGTGGTCGCGGCTTCCGCCGTGCTGCAGGCGCCGCGGGATGGCTATACCTTCCTCGTCGATGCCGCAAACCAGATAACCAACCCGCTGCTGCTGCGCGACCTGCCCTTCGATTATGCGCAGTCCTTTCTTCCGGTCACGCAAACCGCACGTTTCCCGCAGGTGCTGGCGGTGAGGGCGGATTTCCCCGCGCAGACCATCGCTGAATTCATCGCTCATGTGCGGGCCAATCCGGGCCGGGTTTCCTGCGGCACGCCACCAGCCGCCGGCGCCGGGCACCTGGCCCTTGCGCTTCTCGAACAGCGCGCCGGCATCCGCCTGCTCCATGCGCCCTATCGCGGCGGCGCGGATGCGGCGCGCGACATCATGGGCGGGCAGATCGACAGCATGATCCTCACTTCCTCGACCGCGCGCGCACCGATCGAGACGGGCCGCGCACGCCCGCTGGCCCTGACGGGGGCGGAGCGCCTGCCGACGCTGCCCAACGTCCCGACTCTGGCGGAATCCGGTTTCCCAGGCTTCGATATGGATGACTGGAACGGCCTTTTCGCGCCCGCCGGCACGCCGCAGATGGTGATCGTGCGGATGCAGGCGGCGGTATCGGAAGCCGCGCGTGACGCAGGGGTGCTGGCGCGCATGGCGCCGCTCGGCACGGTGCTGGGCGGCCAGAGCACGGAGGCCTTCGCCGCCTGGATCGCGAATCAGCGCGAGGTGGTCGCCCGCGTGATCCGCGAGGCGAACATCACCCTCGGCTGATCGTACGGCTTGCCGGGGCGCGCGGTTCGCCGCGCGCCTCCCCGTCCAGCATCGCCTCCAGCATCCTCAGCGCGCCGAGGACATTGGCGGTGGCCAATGCCGAGGCCAGCGCGGTGTCCCTATCCTCAAGCGCCGCGACCAGGCGGGAGTGGTCGGCGATCGAGCGCCGCACGCGCTCCGGATTCGCCAGGGTCCGCCGCCTGAAGCGCAGGCTTCGCAGCACGAGGCTGTCCAGCTGTCGCAACAGCGTGCGGTTGCGGGCAAGCTCCGCGAAGCGTTCGTGGAAGCGCACATTGCCCCAGTAGTATCCGTCGCGGTCGCCCGTCGTCGCGGCATCCTGCATGGCGGTGACGATAGCGCGCAACTCGGCCAATTCCTCGGCGCTCGCATGTTCGCACGCCTCGCTGGCGCACAGGCCGAGCATGGCGGCGCGTACGCGGTAGATCTCACGGATCTCGTCGCGGTCGTGCTCCGCCACGCGGGGGCGACGGCGCGGCGGGATCTCAACCAGGCCTTCCTTCTCCAGCATCACCAGCGCCTCCCGCACCGGGGTTCGGCTGGTGTTGAAGCGGCGCGCGAGGTCGACGGAGTTCAGATCTCGCCCCGGTGGCAGGGTGCCGTCCAGGATCTCGGCGCCGATGGTGCAGGCGATGTCGATGACCAGGGATGCATGCGCCTCTCCCCGCGACAGAACACGGCTGATGATGGTGTGGAAGCGTTCGAAATTGCGGGACGGAACGGTGGCGTCGGGCATGGCTGTCACGCTTGGCGGGTCATCATGCCATCGCCATCGATCCACATGCCACAGCCTCCCCCGTCGCCGGCTTGCCTCCTAACCCGGAACGGCCCTGCGCGTCATCCGATCTCTCAGAAGGGCGTATACTGGGCGACAAGGTCCACGGCATCGGCCGCGGTGCCGAACAGGGCGGGGTCGAAGCCTTCGGGCAACGGGGCGCGGGCCTCGATGAAGCCGATCACATCCGTGCCGGGCAGGTTCGCGCGGTCCACCAGAACGCGATGCGCGATCACCGCCGGCAGCCCGGCGCAAAGCGTCGCCATGCCGGTCACGACCTCGTCGATGCGCTCCGGCGGCAAGCCGCGGAAGCGGATGATGCCGATCCGGGCGGCGCGGCCCGTCACACGCTCGCCCGGCACAAGCTGATCCCCCGCAAAGCGCTGCACCCGGGCGCGCGCCGTCACGCGCTTGGTCCAGGGGCTCGCCCGGTCATAGGCGACACGGTGGTATTCCGGCGTGTCCAGCACGGCATAGCTGTCGATGTCGTACATGGCGAGGTAGCGCGGCGCGCCGCCGCCGGTGTTCATGTAGCGCAGGCCCGTGCGGAAGCCCGGCACCGAGAGGCGCTCCGGGATATGCTCGCTGTCGTACCAGGCGTTGAATTCCTCGTCGAAGGCCGGCGGTGGGTGCATGAACACCAGCAGGAAACCCGACTTCGACATGCTCATGCTCCTCGCTTGACGGTGGCCTGCCCGCTGATCGGAACCAGGAACTCCAGTACGCGCGCCGCGAAGGCGGCCGGGCGCTGATAGGGCAGGAAATGCGCGCCTTGCGTATCGAGGTCGATGCGCGCGATGCCCGGTCGCATCAGCGCCTGCACCTCATCTGCGAGAGCGGGCGGCAGCAGCAGGTCGTGCAGCGCGGGCACCAGCAGCGTCGGACAGCGCACACGCGGCAGGTCGGTGCGCGCATCGGCGGTGGCGAAGCCCAGCACCGCCTCCGCATAGGTGGCGGCATCCTGGGCCGCGAAGGCGGCGAAATAGGCATCGTAGCGCGCATCGCGTGGCTGCGCCTCGAAAGGCCGTTCGACGGCGCCGGGCAGGATGGCCCGCATGCCCTGTTCCCGCACCAGGGCGGCGCGCGCTTCCAGCATCGTGCGCGCGGCTTCCGCGGTGCGCGGCGTGGGGTTGGACAGCACCATGGCGACGACGTGATCGGCATGGCGCGCCGCATAGGCGGCGGCTGCCATGCAGCCCACGGCGCAGGCGACCGGCACCAGCGCGCTGAGGCCGAGATGCGCGCGCAGAGCCTCGATGTCCGCGACATGCTGGTCAAGGCCCGGGGCCGTGCCGCCGGGCGATGCGCCGGCGCAGCGCAGATCGACAGCCAGCGTGCGGAAGTGCGGCGTCCAATGCGGCAGGCAGGCATCCCAGAAGCCCAGCGAGGCGCCCATCGGGTGGATCAGCAGCAGCGTCGGCGCGCTATCCGGCAGGTCGCCCGTCAGGCGGTGGTTGAGCAGGGTCATGCCCCCTCACCCAGCAAGAACCCGGCGAGGGTCTCGGTGAAGCGCGCTTCCGATTCGATCTGCATCATGTGCGGCGCGTTGTGCAGCACGACGAACCGGGCGCCAGGGATCGCGCGTGCCACGGTCGCTTCGGCCATGGCGGGCGGCGTCGCCACGTCCTTCTCCCCGGCAATGACCAATGTGGGGATCGCCAGGGCGGCAAGGCGCGGCGTGGCGGAGAGGTCGGCGATCGCGTGCCAGCCGGCCGACCAGCCAGCAACGTCGTCGGACAGCAGACGGTCCCGCACACGCTGCACGGCGGGCTGTGTACGAAAGCCATCGGTGAACCAGCGATCGATGGTGGAATCGACGATCGCCGCCATTCCTTCCCGTTCGGCCGCCAGGCCGCGCTCGCGCAGCATCGGGCGCACGGGCTCCGGAAAATCGCCACCGCAGCCACAGGCCACCAGCGCCGAGACGAGGTCGGGATGCCGGATCGCCACCATCTGCGCGATCATACCGCCGAAGGACAGGCCCACGAGAGCGGCCTTGCCGCCACCGGCCTCGCGGACCGTGCGCGCCACGTCATCGGCGTAATCCTCGATCGCGCGCGGCCGCGCGACGGAGGGGGAGGCGCCGTGCCCCGCCAGGTCCAGGCTGAGCACGCGGCGGGACGCAGCCAGCACGCGCGGAAGGCCGCCCCAGAAGCCACCATCCAGGCCGATGGGGTGCAGGAGCACCACCGGAGCGCCCTGGCCTTCGTCCGTGTGGTGCAGATGCAGCCCGGTCATCGGCAAGGCCGTACGGCGCATTGAGGATCATTCATGGCACTTCCCCTTGTGTCGACAGTTAGGGGTTTCCTCTGATTGCCTGTCAACCGGGCGGCGACGCGCGGTGTCCATGGTCAAGAGCAAACTCGGGCTTGTGGGGTCGACGCCTCCGCAAGCCTCTACTAGGCTTGGCCGCTAGGTAGTGTCGACAGGAATGCGGAAAGCGGGAGGAAGCTCTGAACCAGCAAGCGGTCGAGGCGCCAGTGCGCCACCCCCCCGTGCGGCCCGACTGGCTGGCGGTTCACCAGGAGGCGGCGCTTGAACCCGCCCTGCCGATCATTGATGCCCACCATCACCTGTGGGGCGAGTCGCGGGGTCGCTACCTGCTGGACGATTTCCTGGCGGATGCACAAGGAGGGCACAACCTTCGCGCCAGTGTCTTCATCGAATGCGACAGCTTCTACCACAGCGTCGGTGATCCCCTGTTCCATCCGGTCGGGGAGGTCGAGCATGTGGCCGCGGCAGCGGATCGCGCCGCCGCGATGGGCGGTCCGCGTGTCGCGGATGGCATCGTCGGATTCGCCGAACTGACAGCGGGCAGCGCGGTGCGCCCGGTGCTGGAAGCCCTGGTCGAGGCGGGTCGAGGCCGTTTCCGCGGCGTGCGCCACATCGCCGCCTGGCATCCCGACCCGGCCGCCCGCGGATCGCTCGCGACGCCGCCGCCGATGCTCATGCTGCAACCAGGCTTCCGCCGCGGTTTCGCCGAACTGGCGCCGCTTGGCCTGACCTTCGATGCGTGGGCCTACCATACGCAACTGGCCGAGTTGCGCGACCTGGCCGATGCCTTCCCCGAGACGCCGATCGTGCTGAACCATGTCGGCGGCGCCATCGGCATCGGTCCTTATGCGGGCCGCCGGCGCCATGTCATCGCCGCCTGGGGCGCGGCGCTGCGTGAACTCGCGCATTGTCCCAACGTGCACCTGAAGATCGGCGGCTTCGGCATGCGCCTGTTCGGCTTCGCCATGCATGAACGCGCGACGCCGCCGGACAGCGAAACGCTCGCGCAGGCCTGGCGCCCGATGGTGGAAACCTGCGTCGAGGCCTTCGGCGCCGAACGCTGCATGTTCGAGAGCAATTTTCCCGTCGACAAGGCAGGCTTCGGCTACACCACGCTATGGAACGCCTTCAAGCGCATCACCGCAGGCTGGTCAGCGACGGAACGCGCAGCCCTGTTCCACGGCACCGCCAGCCGCTTCTATCGTATCCCGGCGTGAGGAGGAGAAGCGCTTGGCCCGACTGCCCTATCTGAGCCGCGACGACCTGCCTCCAGAGCACCAGGACGTGGTTGCCCGGGACATCACGCTGAACCGCGTCATGGCGAACAGCCCCGGCGCGGCCCGCGCCTTCACCGATCTCGGCATGTACATCCGCTATCGCAGCCGCCTCGATCCGCGGCTTCGGCAGTTGGCGATCATGCAGGTCGGCTGGGTCGCGCGCAGCCCCTATGAATGGTCGCACCACGTCCGCATCGGCATGGATTTCGGGTGCACCGACGCCGACATCCGCGCCGTTGCGGTGGAAAGCGCGGGCGGCGCCTCGGCGCTGGAGCCGCTGGCGAAGCTCGTGCTGCGCGCGGCGCGGGAGATGCATGCGGGCCCCGGCATGAGCCGCGAGACCTTCGACGCGCTGCGCCCGCATCTCGACAATGAATGCCTCACCGACCTGACCGTCACCATCGCCTATTACTGCGGGGTGGTCCGGCTGCTGGCGACGCTGGAGGTCGATGTGGAACCCGACTACCTGCCCTTCCTCGAGGAATATCCGCTGCCATGAGCGAAGCATTGCTGTCCGAGGACGTCACGCCATCCCCGCTGCCGCCCCCCGGCACGCGCATCATCGTCACGGGGGCGGCGCAGGGCATCGGCCGCGCCGTTGCCGATGCCTTCCACGCCCGCGGCGCGCGCGTCTGCGCCTTCGACCTCGGCACGGTCCCGGATGCGCCGTCATCCTGGATCGTGGCGCGCGGCAACGTCACAGTGGCCTCGGACCTCGAAGCGGCCTTCGCGCGGATGGAGGATGAATGGGGCGGCGTCGATGTCGTGCATGCCAATGCCGGCATCTCCGCCAACAAGCCGACCATCGATCTGACCGAGGAGGAATGGCGCCGGACCATCGACGTCAACCTCACCGGCGCTTTCCTGACGGCGCAGGCAGGGGGGCGGCGCATGCTGGCGCAGGGCGCGGGCCTGCTGCTGTTCACCGCCAGCCTGTACCATGCGGTCGGCGGCGCGGGGCGCGCGGCCTATTGCGGCAGCAAGGGCGGCGTCGCCAACCTCGCCCGTGCGCTTGCCTGCGAATGGGCGGAACAGGGCGTGCGCGTGAATGCACTGGCGCCCGGCTATGTCGAGACGGCGCTGGTCGCCGACCTTTTGGCGCGCGGGCGGCTCGATGGCGCGGCCATTCAGCACCGATCCCCGCAACGCCGGCTTGTGCAGCCGCGGGAAGTCGCGGCCATGGCGCTTTTTCTCGCCTCCCCGGCAGCGTCCAGCATCAATGGGGCGCTGGTCTCCGTCGATGGCGGCTGGACCGCCAACGGCGCGCCCTGATGGCTTTCGCGACGCGCGCCTCCATCAGCGGCCATACGCGCGTCATCGTCATCCTGGCGCACCCCGTCGGGCATATCCGCACGCCGGCGGCGATGAACGCGCATTTCGCAAGCACTGGTCAGGATGCGGTGATCGTTCCCATGCATGTCCTGCCCAATGATCTTCCCGCCGTGGTCGACGCGCTGCGCCGGCTGCGGAACCTGGGCGGCATCATTGTCACCGTGCCGCACAAGGAAGCCATCGCCCGCCTTTGCGACCGGCTGACGCGCCAGGCGAGCCTGGTCGGCGCCGTCAACGCCATCCGGCGTGAAGCCGATGGCACGCTGCTGGGCGGGCAGTTCGATGGCGAAGGATTCGTCGCCGGCCTTCGCGCCGCGGGTCACCGTGTCGAGGGTCGGCGAGTCTGGATGGCAGGTGCCGGCGGTGCGGCGGCTGGCGTCGGCTTCGCGCTGTTGCGCCACGGCGCCTCGGCACTCGGCGTGCACAACCGCGGCGCGGCACGGGCGGAAGCGCTGGTCGCACGGCTTTGCCCGGCCTTCCCGGACCGCGACATCGCGGTCGCCGGCGCTGACCCCGTCGGCTTTGACATTGTGGTCAACGCAACATCCCTCGGCCTCGCGCCCGATGACGCGCTGCCGGTCGATGCGGCACTGCTGAACCCGGCCATGCTGACAGCAGAGGTGGTGATGCAGCCGGAGGTCACGCGTTTCCTGGCCGCTGCCGCGGCTATCGGCTGCGCCACCCATCCAGGCCTGCCCATGCTGACGGAGCAGGTGCCCATCCTCGCGGATTTCGTAACGTCACCACAATGGACAGAAGCCTGAGCGCCACCCCCGCCGTGGATCGTCGTGCCTGGGGACAGCCTGGACGGCGGCGCTGGGGCGGCGGGATTCGTAGCAAGCGCTTTGACGAAGCGTGCGGCCTTCACGGGTTGTACAGTCGATACCGCGGCGCCGCAGTTTTGGCACCACCAGCTTCGCCGGTTTCGCGCTGGCTTGCTAAGCTATTCTGCTTTCCGCTCTGTTGCGCAAAATCCCGACGGACTCCATCGACGCCATGAGAACACATGCGGGAGATCAATCGTAGCGAGTTGCACCTCCTCCAGACAGCGCGCCCGCCCGCAACGCGGACGGGCGCCGACCAGCCCTATCGCGGCTAGCCTGGCGGGCGCCAGCGGGTTCGCCGCCATCCCCACCACCGCCCTCGATCTGTCCCTCGTGCAGCGTCTCCGGCGCATCGCCTGCGGCTCAGGCGAGATCGCCGCGCCGCTTACCCGCCCTGGGCGAACTGCCTTTGGTATTGGGACCGCATATGGGCCACGCCGCCGGTTGTCAGCCCGCCATCCGCCGAGACCTCGCTTCCGGTCATGAATGACGCGGCCTCTGACGCCAGAAACAGAACGATGGAGGCGATCTCATCGGCCGTTGCCTCGCGACCCAAAGGGATCGCGTGGCGGTTGGCCGCGAGATGCCCGGCCGGGGCGGCATCAGTCAGCGGCGTGGCGATCGTGGCCGGATGGAGGGAATTGACCCGGATCCCCTCCGCCGCGAACTCAAGCGCCGCTGATTTGGTCAGGCCGCGCAGCGCCCATTTGCTCGTCGTGTAAGAGGGGTCGCCATGCGCGATGAGGCCGGCGGTCGATGAGATGTTCACGATCGCCGATGGTGCAGCACGGGCCAGCAGGGCGCGGCAGTGCTTCATGCCTAGGAACGCCCCGGTCACGTTCACGGCCATGGCGCGGTCCCACTCGGCCAGCGTCGTCGCCGCGAGCGATTTGCGGATGATGAGCCCCGCATTGTTGACCAGCACATCAAGCCGCCCCGGCCCGGTCTCAAGGAGGGCGGCCAGCGCCTGCCAATCACTTTCCTGCGCCACATCGAGCAGGTGGAAGGACGCGCGAAACCCTTCCACCCGCAGTTCTCCGACGAGGGCCTCGCCCTCGTGTCGCAGGATGTCGCAGACATGCACATGGGCACCCTGCGCTGCAAAGCCGCGCACAATCGCCGCACCCAGCCCGCGCGCACCGCCCGTCACGCAAACTCTGCGCTCGACACCCATCGCCATCACGCGCTCACACATCCCTTCCCAGGCGCAGCCCCGCGCCTATTCCGGCTGGTAGTTGACGCTGCGCAGCAGCTCGGTGGCGCGGCTGATCTCGGCCGCGATGAAGCGGCGCGTATCGTCGATGCTTTCGGTCACCGGCTCGAGGATCTGGCTTTTGAGCCGATCGACGATGGCAGGGTCCCGCATCGTTTCCTGCATCAAGTCGTTCACGCGCTGGTTGATCTCGGCCGGCGTGCCCTTGGGTGCCCAGACGCCATACCAGGACTGGAACTGGAAGCCGGGCAGCCCCGCCTCGGCCATCGTCGGCACGCTCGGCGCCAGGGCCGATCGCGCCGCCGTCGCGATACCGAGTGCGCGCACCCGGCCATCGGCGGCGGCGGGTAGCAGGGCGAAGCTCGGGTCGATCAGCAGTTGCACATTGCCGGCCATCAGGTCGGTCAGCGCGGGCTGCGTGCCGCGATAGGTAACCATATTGATGTCGATACCGGCGCGGCGGAAGAATTCGATGGTGGCGAGATGCCCCGCCGAGCCGAGCGAGGAGAGCGCGAAGTTCCACTCGCGCGGCCTCTCCTTCGCGGCCGCGATGACCTCGGCCAGGCTGCGCTGCGGGCGTTGGCCGCTCATGACCATGACCAGCGGCGCCGCCGCGGTGCGTGCCATCACCTCGAGGTCGCGCTGCGGATCGAAATTCGCGCCGCGCAGCACCAGCGGCATCACCGCCGTGTTGAAGGCCGAGGCGAGCAGCGTGAAGCCATCCGGTGCCGCCTGTAGCACGGCATTGGTGCCGATCAGGCCGGCGCCGCCGGTGCGGTTCTCGACCACCGCGGTGGCGCCAAGCTTTTCCTGCAGCCGCGCGGCCGTCAGCCGTGCCAGCGCGTCATTCGCCGCCCCCGGCGGCCAGGGGCAGATCACGCGGATCGTGCGCCCGCGCGGCCAGGATTCCTGCGCCTGCACGGCCGGTGCGGCGAGCAGGCCGAGGCCACCCGCCACGGCGGTGGTCAGAAGTTGACGTCGATTCATTGTGTGCTCCCTCCGAAGAACCGCGCGACGCTGCGCGCGGCGTTGTTGATTCTTTCAGCCGTCCAGCAGCGCGCGCTGTTCCGCCGCCGAGAGCGGCAGCAGCGGTGGACGCAAGCGTTGCCAGCCCGTCTCGCCGGTGCGTTGCGCCAGCAGCGCCTTCAGCGAGGCCATCTGCGCGAAGCGCGACGCACGGTTGCGCATCGCCACGATGCGCGACTGCGCCGCTTCCACCGCCGCCGCCTGGGCAGGATCAGCGGCGTGGCGGAATACGAAGGCGAGGTCGGCGGCAACGAGGTTCGAGGTCGCGGTGATGCAGCCCGCGCCCCCCTTGCGCAGCAGAGGCAGCATCAGCGGATCGGCGCCGGCCAGCACGGCGAGGCACGGGAAGGCTTCGACCAGCGCCTCCATATGCGCGAGATCACCGGCGGAATCCTTGATGCCGCTGAAGGTGCCGGGATAGGCGGCGCGCAGCCGCGCGATCACCGGGAAGGGGATCGGCACCGCCGACATCTGCGGGATGTGATACAGCACCACGCGCAGGCGCGGATCCGCGAGGCGTTCCACCACCTCGGCATAGGCGGCGAAGAGGCCGTCCTCGGTGACGCCCTTGTAGTAGAAGGGCGGCAGCATCACGACCGTGGTCACACCCAGCGAGAGCGCGTGCCGCGTCAGCGCCACCGTTTCACTCAACGCGGCGACGCCTGTGCCGGGCAGCAGCCGGTCCGGCGCGATGCCGGCGGCGACCACGGCCTCCAGCAGCGCGCGGCGCTCATCGGTGGCGAAGGAATTCGCCTCGCCCGTGGTCCCGAGCATGGCGATGCCATCGCACCCCTCCGCCAGCAGGCGTCGGCAATGCGTGACGAACAGCGCGTGGTCGGGCGCGTGGTCGGCGGTGATCGGCGTCAGCGCGGCGCAGAAGACGCCGCGCGGATGCAGCGCGGTCATGTGCCTTCCCTCGCCGCCCAGTCGCGGGCGACGCGCACATATTTGATGGCCTGGCGCCAATAGGTGTAGGCGATGTGCAGCGCCCCATCCGGCGTCTGGCAGATCGACGGGTAGGAGAATTCCCGGTTCAGCCGGTCCTTCGAATTGTTCGTCAGGCAGTAGCCATCGCCAGTCTCGAGGTTGCGGCGCATCGGCCAGGTGCTTCCCCGATCGGATGAGAGCGCGAGCGTCATCGGCGCGCGCGGCGCCCCCCAGAAGGCGCTGCGGCCCGAGGATAGCGCGGCAGGCGCGAGATCCTCGCCACCGATGTCGTCGTAGAGCGACAAGCGCCGCCCTGTCGCGTCCGCCTCGCTCGAATGGTTGTAGACCATCGCGAGCCTGCCATCCGAAAGCCGCGTCGCCATCACGGAGGAATTGTTGTTCGGCAGTTCGGTGGGCACCGGCGCCGACCAGCTCCGACCGCCATCCGAGGACCGGCTGCGATGGATCGAATCCGCCCAGCGGCTGCGGTAGAAGGCCACCAGCGTGCCGTCGCGCAGATCGACGATGCTCATATGCACGCAACCGGTGCTGCCGGGCACGGCGT
>Ga0315900_10003516_pt1 | contig 22872 bp, 19 predicted proteins | sample LakEriMetagenome_FD_203521 | JGI IMG/M metagenome (GOLD analysis project Ga0315900, IMG submission 203521) | Freshwater fungal communities from buoy surface, Lake Erie, Ohio, United States - Buoy 12 MA114 | ecosystem: Environmental > Aquatic > Freshwater > Lake > Lake biofilm | place: USA: Lake... | reverse complement strand
TCCTCGGCGCGGTCCAGCGAATCGTCCACATAGAACAGCAGTTCGGGCACCACGCGCATCTGTTTGCCAATGCGCAGCCCCAGCAGTCCGCGCAAGCGGTGCGAGTGCTCCTTGATGTGGCCGATCGCGGCTTTTTTGTCCTTCACGGGGAAGAGGCTGAGGAACACCTTCGCCAGTCCGAGGTCGGGGCTTACGCGCACGGCTGAAACGGTGATGAGGCCGCCGGGCAGCAGTGTGCGGGCCTCCTGTTGGAAGATCACCGCCAGCTCCCGCTGCAGCAGGCTGTTCACCTTGTTCTGTCTTACACTGTCCATGGAAGCGCGAAGGTAGGGGAGGGTGGGCATCTGCACTGTGCCTGGGTTGCCATGTGCTCATGTGCGCATCTGCCCATTTGCCCATGTTCGGCTGGTCGTCCATGCCAATGCTCATTCGCGATGCCCGACCCTCCACGGCAAAGGGCGCCATGTTCCTCACCGGACAACCGCCTCCACCCGGTACCTTCGCCTTCCCGCATGCGCAACTTCTTCCGCATCCTTCGCTTCGGCGCTCCCTACCGGCACTATGCGGTGCTCAACGCGGTGTTCAACCTGCTGGGCACGGTGTTCCACCTGGCCTCGCTGCTGCTGTTCATCCCCTTTCTGCGCTTGTTGCTGGGGCAGGTGCAGCCCGTGCATGAACGCCCTGCTGCATTGTGGACCCGCGATGGACTGGAGGGCACGTTCAACTGGGTGCTCACCCAGCTCATTGAGGAGCGTGGGCAGATGGGCGCGCTGCTGGTGATCAGCATCGGGGTGGTGGTGCTTTTCCTGCTGAAGAACGTGTTCCGCTACCTCGCGCTCGTCGCCATTTGCAACTTCCGCAACCTCATCATCCGCGACATCCGGGCACGCATCTACGACAAGCTGCTGGAGCTGCCACTGCGCTACCACGCTGGCGAACGCAAGGGCGATCTGCTCTCGCTGATCACCAACGATATGCAAGTGGTGGAGTATTCGGTGATGTATTACATCGAGATGATCTTCCGGGAACCCATCGCGGTGATCCTCTTCCTCGGCACCATGCTCACGCTGTCGCCGCAGTTGACGGTGATCTCGCTGTTGCTTCTTCCCGTGAGCGGCCTGCTCATCGCACGCATCAGCAAAAGCCTGAAGCGCAAGAGCGCACGGGTGCAGGAGAAGAGCGCCGATCTGCTCGCACGCGTGGAGGAGACCCTGACGGGCATCCGCGTGATCAAGGCGTTCAACGGCGAGGCCGACATGAAACGGCGGTTCGATCGCGACAACGACCTGCTCACGCGTTCGAGCATCGCCATGCTCAACCGGCAGGATATCGCTTCGCCCCTGAGCGAGACCATGGGCGCCGCTGTGATGGCCGCCATTGCCTTCATCGGCGGGTCGTTCGTGCTGGGGCCCGATCCATCGCTCACGGGCGACAGCTTCCTGGGCTTCATCATCATCTTCTCGCAATTGCTGGCGCCGATCAAGGGCTTTTCGCAGGGCTGGAGCGGTATTACGAGGGGCGGAGCCAGTGGCCAGCGCATCTTCGACCTGATCGCGGTGGAGAACACCGTGAAGGAGAAGCCCGATGCACGGCCCATTTCCGCGTTTACCGACCGCATCGAATACCGCGATGTGACCTTCGCCTACGAAGCACCGCCCAGCGATGGGGGCGAGCGCCGGAACGTATTGCAGGACATCCGCATCACCGTGCCCAAAGGGCGTAGCGTGGCCCTGGTGGGTACCAGCGGTGGCGGCAAGACCACCCTGGCGAACCTGCTGCCCCGCTTCTTCGATGTGACGCAGGGTCAACTGCTGATCGATGGACAGGACGTGCGCGACCTGCGGATCCGGGACCTGCGCGCGCTCATGGGCATCGTTACGCAGGATAGCATCCTCTTCAACGACACGGTGGCCAACAACATCGCCTTCGGTACACCGGGGGTGGCGCAGGCCGACATCGAGCGGGCAGCGCGCATCGCCAATGCCCACGATTTCATCACGCGCTTGGAGAACGGTTACCAGACCAACATCGGTGATGGCGGCAACCGCCTCAGCGGGGGACAGAAGCAGCGCCTCAGCATTGCCCGGGCCGTGTTGAAGAATCCGCCGATCCTCATCCTCGACGAGGCCACCAGCGCGCTGGACACCGAGAGCGAACGCCTGGTGCAGGAGGCGCTGTACAAGATGCTCGAAGGCCGCACCAGTTTGGTGATCGCGCACCGGCTCAGCACCATCCAGCACTGCGACGAGATCTGCGTGATCGACAAGGGCCGCATCATCGAGCGCGGCACACACACCGAGCTCTTCGCCGCCGGTGGGCAGTACCGCAAGCTCTGCGACATGCAGGCCTTTGCGTAAGGAACTTAATCCGTGAAGACCACCATCTGGGTGGCCGGGACCTCCCCGTTGGTCCGCATAACCCGGATGAGGTAGGTGCCGGCCACAAGTCCGTTTCGGTGAAGTACGATCCGTTCCGTGATCGGTCCTTCAACCTGTTGCACAAGCCGACCACCCAGGTCCCGGATCTCGATCCGATGCACCGTAGGAAGTGAGGCGCCCAGTTGGATGGTCAGCGCATCGACCGCCGGATTGGGGGTGATATGGATGGCCTGTGTTGAGGTCTGGTCTGATACGCTGGTCCAGGTGCAACTGCTGTTCGTGCAATAGGTCACGGTCGGCGAGATGGTCCCGGTATTGATGTCAAATCCTTCTACTCCATCCATGGATGTCGCATCACATATCCTCAACGAGCCCAGGACCGTGCCATGGTTGATGCTTGAGTCTGAAATGCAGATCGTTCCATGTCCGTTCAGTGTGCCCTGATTTTCCAGCTTGGCCAGCGTTGCAAGTGAGTTCGTTTGGAAAGTGGCGCTCCCAAAATTCAATAGCTCAACTGCGGTTGTCAGGGAATTGGGCCGCATGGTGACATTCCCGAGGAAAGTCTCAGTACCCAGTTGCAGCAGTTCGCTGCAATGAAGCTGACCGAAGTTATCCACGTTCAGCAGTTGCGCGTTGTCCATTTCCATGGCGCCTTCATTCAGCACTAGCGCGGTGCTCAACAGATAACCAGTGCTGAGTTCTCCCTCTGGAAGTACGTACAACGTGGTCATGTATAGCAGGCTGTCCGATGTGAACGACCCTGAGTTGATCAAGGTGGCGAGTGTCCACGTCCGAGTTGTGCCAGAGGTCAGGTTTCCTGTGTTATCGAGGATGCACTCATTAAGGAGTAGTACATTCTGAACGGTCAGGCTGCCATTATTAACGGCACTGTCACAGGACAGGGTCATGCTGCCACAACTGATGAGGCCGTTGTTCCTCAGGTGTGCAGCGGACTGGGAGAGAACGATGCTGGAAGACGAGAATAGGTGGCCGTTGTTGACCACGGACCCGCTCAGCGACAGCTCTGCGCTGGACAGTAGTTCGCCGTTGGCCTGTATGACCAACTGTGTCGGGTTGAGCGTGATATCCACATCAATGGTCAAGGCATGCGCGATGATCAATGTGTCACAAGCGATCGGGTCGCAGCCGCAGTCCCACACGTTCACATCGGTGAATGGGCCCGAGGCCACCGTGGTACAGGTGGAACCCAGGGCTGTACAAATGGGAAGCAGGGCAAGCATCAGTTGAGCTAGAAGAGTTTTCTCAATTGCTGCCATTGGTGGTTTTCTTGGGAGCCGTAGCAATTCGTGGGGTCATTGGCCGTGAGGTGTATCAGTGTGACCTGATCATGGCCTTGGCACTAATGATGGTCGTTGGGCCCTGTCAAGCGCTCATAGATAGATGAGCAACCCGCTCAATGACTGCTCTGTGAAGCTGTATTCGTTGGTGTACGACATCAGTCCGTGAAGACCACCATCTGGGTGGCCATGACCTCCCCGTTGGTCCGGATCACGCGGATGAGGTAGGTGCCGGCCACAAGTCCGTTGCGGTGAAGTACTATCCGGTCCATGATCGGTTCTTCAACCTGTTGCACGAGCCGCCCACCCAGGTCCCGGATCTCGATCCGATGCACCGTAGGAAGTGAGGCGCCCAGTTGGATGGTCAGCGCATCGACCGCCGGGTTGGGCGAGATGTGGACCGCCGGCGACGATGCTTCATCGGATACGCTGGTCCAAGAGCAACTGCTGTTCGCGCAGTAGGTCACGGATATCCAAAAGGTGCCGGTGTTCACGTCCATATAGGGCGGCACGTCCATGGTGGGCGACAGGTCGCAGATGACCAATGAGCCGCGCAGCACGCCGTGGTTCTCGGCATGGCCTTCGATACACAGCTGGCCCGGGCCGCGGATCTCCGATCCGGCCGAGTTGATGAAGTCCCGTGTACGGATGGTACTGTTGGCTTGGAGGCGGGTGTCCCCTGAGCTTAACCCGCCGAGCTTCAGGGTGCCTGAGAGCTCTATGGATCCTGAGTTGTCGATACTGCGCGCGATCAAATGATGTGAAACTACATTGGAATCATTGCGAAGGGAGGTACAAGTAAGCGAGTCCTCAACGGTAACAGTACCGCCGTTGTAGATCGTATTGCACTTGAGCGTATTGCAGCTGGTGGCGCCCGAGTTGCTGAAGAATCCCGAGCTGTAGATGACGGGACTGCTGATGCTTCCCTCATTGAACAACGGTCGTATCCAGCTATTCGTTAGTGAATCCGTGCAGATCAGCTCGCCCCGGTTAATGGTCGAATCGGAAGCCACCACGAACACCGTGCAGGCCATGGTGCCCAGGTTCTTGGTATCATGACCGAACAGCGTGCGCACACGATGCACATTAATGGATCCCTCATTGATCAGGTCGCCATCAGGGATCAGTCGGACCTGGCCTGTCAAGCTTCCTGTCGGGGTAATGTGGAACAACCCTCCGTTCCATTCCAGATCGGAATCGAGCGTCACGGCATGTGCGATGATCAAAGTGTCACAGGCGATCGGGTCACAACCACAATCCCACACGTTCACATCGGTGAATGGGCCCGAGGCCACCGTGGTACAGGTGGAGGCACGCGTGGCGCCCAGCGAGAGCAGACCGACCAGAACTAGGAAGCAACGCATGCGGACCATGGAAGGGAAAGTTAGCTGGAGCGCGTGTTGTTGTTGCCTTCGCCTAAGGACCGGCAGGTGTAGAGCAACGACCGGTTACTTTGCACGGACCCGCGCATGATGACCGCCCCTGACCACCGCATCTTCGGCCTCGACCTCATGCGGGCGGTGGCCATCGTCCTGGTGGTGCTTTCCCACGCGGACGACCTCTGGGCCGCCTGGTTCCCCTATGATCCGGGACTTTCCCGCGTGGATGGGGTGGACCTCTTCTTCGTGCTGAGCGGCTACCTCATTGGTGGCATCCTGCTGCGCTACACCGCGTTGGAGGGCATCCCATGGCACCGGCGGCTGCTCGATTTCTGGCAACGCCGCTGGCTGCGAACCCTGCCGAACTATTACCTCTTTCTCGTAATCAATATTGCACTTGTCCATTTCGGGTTGGCCATAGGCCTGCTGAACCACAATACGCTGGCCTACTTCGTCTTCCTGCAGAACCTGCATGTGCCGGTGGATCTCTTCTTCTTCGAATCGTGGTCGCTGGCCATCGAGGAATGGTTCTACCTGTTGTTCCCGGTGGTGCTCGTGCTGGTGTCCATGCTCGGGATCATGGGCCGTCGTGCCTTTCTCGTGGCGGCCTTACTGATGATAGCGGTGCCCACCTGGCTGCGGTTCCAGGTCGCACCGGAGGTGGCCTCGCTCCAGGGCATGGACCTCTACATCCGCAAGTTGGTGGTGACCCGCCTGGACGGGATCGGGTTCGGCGTGCTGGCGGCTTGGGTCCAGGTCGGTGCGACCGCTTGGTGGCAGCGGCTGCGTGTACCTGCAGTCATGCTTGGTGCCGCGTTGCTTGTGGTTGCTGCCGTCCTGCATGGCGGATCCCACCTGTGGTTCACCAGCACGTGGTACTTCACCCTGTCCGCGATCGCGATGGCGCTCTTATTGCCGTTGCTCAGCCTGTGGAAGAGCATGCCGCCATGGGGACGCCCAGTGGTCTTCCTCAGCAAGGTGTCCTACGCACTCTACCTGGTCCATCTGCCAGTACGGCATCTTTATCTCCCGTTGATGGACGGCCGTTCGATGCCGGCCACCGTTTTGCTGTACGCGCTCTATTGGGCGCTCTGCCTCGCGTTGAGCTGGTTGGTGTTCCGTTACTGGGAACGACCCTTCATGGCGCTGCGTGACCAGATCGGCAAGCGCCTGTTGCCGGCTACTCCTTCTTCTTGAAGAGCCGGTCGAAGATGTTGCGCCGATCGGCCTCGCTGGTGTCCCGGTCCCTTGGGCTTCTGGGGCCGAACGCGTCCTCGATCAAGCGTTCGAGCGCGCTGGGTTGTCGTCGTGCTGCACAGTCAAGTTCGGTCTCGTGGTCGATCGGAATGGTGAATTCACGGACGTACTTCCGCCGCAAGGTGGCCGAAGCCTCGATCTGTTTCAGCGTGCGCCCGGCAATGGGCAGTGCCAGTGAGCCACCGGTGCCCAGCGCGCTGTTGAAATGCACGTCGGGCTCAAAGGCGCCCACCCAGGTGCCGATCACCAGGCCGGGTGTACACGCCACGAACCACGCATCGCTGTAGTCCTGCGAGGTGCCTGTCTTGCCCGCATAGGGACCCATGAGCCCGAAGCGCGATCGGAGTGCTGTACCAGTGCCCTGGTCCACCGCGCGGCGCAGCATGGCGATCAGGTCCGCAGCGGTATGCTCGCCAATGGCCTGCACGCTTTTCGGGGCCCTGGCCTTGTACAGTTCCTTGCCCGTGGCGTCCGTGATGCGCGTGATCAGTTGCGGTGTAACGCGCTTGCCTCCCATGGCGAAGGCACCATAGGCCGGCACCAGTTCGCGCAGGCTCACCTCAGTGGCGCCCAGTGCCATGGCGGGTTTGTCCACGTCCTTGGTGGGCAGCCCGAGGGCTTTCATCACTTGCTTCAGGGTGTCCGTCCCCGTGCGGAAGTAGAGGTCCACGGTGGGCCGGTTCATGCTCTTGGCCAACGCGTACCACATGGCCACTTCGCCGCCCACGGTGTCCTTGTCGAAGTTGTCCGGCGTCCACCCATCGAACTCCGCGTAGCTCTTTTGCTCGTTGTCCAGGTAAGTGCAGGGGTGAAGGCCGCGCTCCAAGGCCGCTGCGTACACGATCGGTTTGATGGTGCTCGCCACCTGGCGGCGTGCCTGCACCAGGTCATAGGGTAGGTATCGGTGGTCGTTGCCACCCACCCACGCGCGCACGGCCCCGCTGGCCGGTTCCATCATCAGCACGGCGCCGTTCAGCAGCCGGTGGTAGTGCCACAGTGAGTCGCGGTAGGTCAGTGTGTCCAGGCGACGGCCTTCATGGTCGTACAACTCGCGGACCAGCTTCTCGTCGTTCTTCCATCGCTTGCCGCCGCGCTTCGCCTTGCGTTTTTCCCAGGCTTTACGCGCGCCGGCATTGCGTAGCTCGCGGTCCAGCTTGGGCTGCATGGTGGCGAGGTGCTCGTGCACGGCATCGTGTGCAGCGTGCTGCAGCTCGGTGTCCAGGGTGGTATGGATGCGAAGCCCGTCCTTCCGCAGGTCGTACGTGGTGCCCTTCTTTTTGGCCAGCTCCTTCAGGATGCGCTGTGCTTCCTGGTCCACCTGGTGGTTGAAGTAGCCGTACAGGTCCAGGGCATCGCCGCCGGTGTAGCGCAGGGCGATGGGCAGCGCGCGCAGGCTGTCCGTGGCGGCCCGGCTGAGGTGGCCGCGATCGTGCATCAGCTCCAGCACCTGGTCGCGGCGTCCTTTGGAAGCGTCGGGATGCAGCCGTGGGTTGTACGTGGTGTTGGCCTTCAGCATACCAACGAGCACGGCCGCCTCCTGCACGTTCAAGCGCTTGGTGGGCTTGTTGAAGAAGCGCTGTGCCGCGCTCTCGATGCCATAGGTGTTCTCGCCGAAGGGCACACTGTTGAAGTAGAGCACCAGCACATCGTTCTTGGTGAGCAGGCGTTCCAGCCGCTGCGCCACAAGGGCCTCCTTCATCTTGGTGACGGGCACGGTGAGCAGACCATGCCGTTCCCGTCCGTAGAGGTTCTTGATGATCTGTTGCGAAATGGTGCTGCCGCCACCGCCGCTGCGGTCGCGCCCCAGCAGCGTCCGGAAGAACACGCGGATGTAGCTGCGGCCGTCCACGCCCTGGTGGGTGAAGAACCGCGCATCCTCCGTGGACACCAGTGCATCGATCAGGTGCTTTGGCAGGTCCTCGTAGTGCACGTTGGTGCGGTCCTCCGCGAAGAGCTTGCCGATGATGGTGCCATCGCTGGCCAGTACCAGCGTGGCCTCTTCATGGCGGATGTTGGAGAGCTCCTCTTCGCTGGGCAGTTCACCGAACACGCCCATGCGCACGGTCTGCATCAGCGTGAAAAAGGCCAGCAATGCCAGCGAAGCGCCGATGAGCAGCACCTTCAGCCAGGGCACACGCTTACCGCTCTTCTTCTTCGCGCTCTTCTTCGCCATGGGTCACTGGGACACAACGTGGCACGGAGAACGATCATGATGTCGTCCGCCGTGCGTTGTCGTTCATTCTTCGCCGCCTTCGAGGTATTCGTCCTTGAACAGCAGGTCGCTTTCGTAGGGGTAGCGCGCCACGTGCAGGGCCTTCACACGCTCGTAGAGCAGCTTGCGCAGGCCATCGAGGTTGACGCGTTGCGCGGCGCTGATGAAGATGCATTCCTCGCCGTTCATACGGGCCATCCACGTTTCCTTCAGTTCTTCCAGGGTGAACTGCTCCTCGCGTTTCGGGGCCAGGTCGTCGGGGTCGTGCGGGGCCGGACGGTAGGCATCCACTTTGTTGAAGACCACGATCACCGGCTTGTCACCAGCGCCGATCTCGTTCAGCGTCTGCTTCACCGTTTCGTACTGCTCCTCGAAGTTGTGGTGGCTGATGTCCACTACGTGCAGCAGCAGGTCGGCCTCGCGGGTCTCGTCCAGCGTGCTCTTGAAGCTCTCGATGAGCTGTGTAGGCAGCTTTCGGATGAAGCCCACCGTGTCGCTCACCAGGAAGGGCAGGTTGCCCAGCACGATCTTGCGCACCGTGGTGTCCAGCGTGGCGAAGAGCTTGTTCTCGGCGAAGACCTCGCTCTTGCTGAGCAGGGTCATCAGGGTGCTCTTGCCCACGTTGGTGTAGCCCACCAGCGCCACGCGGATCAGTTTGCCGCGGTTGCTGCGTTGCGTGGCCATCTGCCGGTCGATCTGCTTCAGTTGGTCCTTCAGCAGGGCAATGCGGTCGCGCACCAAGCGGCGGTCCGTCTCGATCTCCTTTTCACCCGCACCGCCGCGTGTGCCCGTACCACCGCGCTGGCGTTCCAAGTGGGTCCACAGCTTGGTAAGGCGCGGCAGCATGTATTCGTACTGCGCCAGTTCCACCTGTGTTTTGGCGTGTGCGGTGCGGGCGCGGCGGGCGAAGATGTCCAGGATCAGGCGCGGACGGTCTAGAACGGGTTTCGCCAGTTCCTTTTCCAGGTTGCGTTGTTGTGCCGGTGAGAGCTCGTCGTCGAAGATGATGCAGTCCGCACCGTGCTCCTCCATCCAAGCCTTCACTTCCGCCAGCTTGCCGCTGCCCACATAGGTGCGGCCATCGGGTCGGTGCAGGCGCTGGGTGAAGCGCTTCAGTGTGGTGATGTCCGCTGTGGTGGCCAGGAACTCGAGCTCGTCGAGGTACTCCTTCACCTGTTCGGTATCCTGGCCGTCCGTGATCAGGCCGATCAACACGGCCTTCTCAGCCTTTCCCTTCAGTTCCAGTGGGTCTATCATAGGCTACTGCGGACGGAGGCTGCGCACATGGGCCACTACGGCCTCGATCTCGGCAGTGGTCAGTACGTTCTTGTAGGCCATCATGGCCCCCTTGCCGTGGGTCACCTGCGCGATCATTTGCTCTTTGCTCAATGCCGAGGTCGTCAGGTCCTTGGCCCCGTTCAGGCCCAGTTTGCCGTCCTTGCCATGGCACAGGGTGCAGTGCATGTTGAACAGCTGTTCGCCGCGCCCCTTGCCTTTGCGTTGTTCGGCCGTATCAGCTGCTTCGCCGTTCCCGCAGGCGAGCAGTAGCAACAGGGGGAGAAGAATGATCAGGGTGATGCGCGTCATAGCCAGCCTCGTCCATGTCCGATCTCGCGGAAGGGCCACGGTGTTGCCCACAACATCAATGCCAACCCGATCAAGTAGAACACGGCCACGCGTAATTGCTTCGCCCGCTCCTCCTTGGCCCTTTTCGCGAGTGATCGTCCCAAGGTCACCAGGATGATCGCGATGAGCATGGTGCCGATATGCTCGAACTTCCAAAAGGTGTAGGAGGGGTAGTTGGGCGTGTAGCTCTTCACGCGCATCAGGTAGAGGACCAGGCCCACCACGAGCTGCACATGGCAAAGGACCATGGCAATGATGGCGATCATGCGTTCGCCCACCAGGATGGGCCGTTGCATCAAGTAGCCACGCAGCGCCAACAGGCCCGCCACCAGCACGCTGATAAGCACGCCATAGCGCAACAGACTGTGCAGAAAGAGAAAGAAGTAGTCACTGTTCATGGAACGGTCGATATGGTTTACCGGAGCGGGGCGAAGTTAGCGGTCCGCAGGGGTGGGGGAGACGTTCCTGGGCAGCACAGGCGCTGTGATCGTTACTTTCGTGCGGTCCATGGTCCGATACTTCCTTCTTCTGCTCCTGTGCGTGCTGTCCGCCGCACCGGTCGCTGCCCAAAGCATACCGCCGAAAGGCCACATCAGCGATGCGGCCCCCGTGCTCGTGGCCTTTACCAATGCCACGGTGCATGTGGATGCGCGTACCGTACTGTTGCAGGCCACGCTGCTCGTTCGCAATGGCGAGGTGGTGGCCGTGGGCCCCAAGGTGAAGGTGCCCGAAGGGGCCCAGGTGCGCGACCTGAAAGGGTTGCATGTGTGGCCTGCCCTCATTGAACCGTACAGCGATCTCGGGCTGCCTGCCGATAAGCAGGAACAACGGAAAGCGGAAGTGAAAGGTGCCCGTCATTGGAACGGCGCCTTGCGGGCCGATGCGCATGCGCACACCCTGCTGCAACCCGATGCCAAACAAAGCGCTGAGCTGCGTGCACAAGGCTTTGCCCTGGTGCTCACGCACCGCATGGACGGCGTGGCCCGCGGCACCTCGGCGGCGGTGCTGTTGAACGACGCGCCTGCGGCCCAGGCGGTCGTGCGCCCGGACGTGGCAGCCCATTTCAGCTTCCGCAAAGGCAGCTCGCCCGACGACTATCCCAGCTCGCAGATGGGGGCCATCGCCCTGTGGCGGCAGGCGGTGCTCGATGCCCGTTGGTATGCCGCACAACCCCAGCCCCCCGAGACAGATGCCGTGCTTGCCGCATTGGCCGAGCAGTTGCAGGGCCGCATCGTGGTTGAGGCCGGTGATCGCAATGAGGTGCTGCGTTGGGTACGTCTCTTGGATGACTTCAAGCTGCCCGGTATCGTGAAGGGTGCGGGCGATGAATATGCTCGGCTGGAGAGCATTCGTTCGGCGGGTCTGCCCATGCTCCTGCCCATCTCGTTCCCCGAGGCCTACGACGTGGAGGATCCCTATGACGCCCAGGAGGTCAGTTTCGCCCGGTTGAAGCATTGGGAGATGGCGCCACGGAACGCGCATGTGCTGGATACGGCCCGGGTTGTTTTCGCCTTCACCGCGCATGGCCGCAAGGACCTCAAGGACCTATGGAAGGACATGCGCCGTATGGTGGCCCTTGGGTTGGACAGCGCCCGCGCCATCGAGGCCTTCACTACCGACCCCGCCCGCCTTTTCGGCCTGGATGATCGGTATGGTGCCCTGCGTGAAGGAATGGCCGCCAACTTCCTCATCACATCGGGACATTTGTTGGCAGAGCGCAACATCATCCACGAGACCTGGGTGGATGGCAAGCGCTTCGTGCTTGATGATCCGGAGCGCATCGACATCAAAGGTTCCTATGAGCTCAACCTGGCTGCCTCCATCTGGAACCTGGAGGTGACCGGTGAAGGCGGCAAGCTGGAGGCGAGCGTGCGCCGGTCCAGCGACCCGGACAGCCTGAAGGTGAAGGCGCACATCGAGCGCCAGGGAAGCATCGTGAGCCTTTCGTTCGCCCTGAAGGACGACCCCAAGGCCATCACGCGCCTCAGTGGCACCATCCATGCGGGTGGTGGTCTTTGGGATGGGCAGGGCCAGCGACCGGGCGGTGAGTGGTTCACATGGTCGGCGTTGCGACGCGCGGGTAAGAACGGTACGCGCAAGGCCACGGCGGACAGCACACGTGCCGGTACGTCGGAAGTGGGCGCAGTGCCACACCCCATGGTGGGCTTTGGGTGGACGGAAGCTCCCAAGCAGGGTACGGTGATCTTCCGTTATGCCACGGTCTGGACGAACACCGGACAAGGCATCCTGCGCAACACGGATGTGTGCATACACGAGGGCCGCATCAAGGCCGTGGGGCAGGGACTCGATGTGCACGCGCTGTTCCCCGGAAAGAAGAAGCCGGAAGTGACCGAGGTGAACGCCACCGGCATGCACCTCACCTGCGGCATCATCGACGAGCATTCACACATCGCCATTTCACGCGGGGTCAACGAGGGCGGCATGGCCGTTTCGTCGCAAGTGAGGATCGGTGATGTGGTGAACCCGGACGACATCAACATTTACCGCGACCTGGCGGGCGGGGTCACCACCGTGCAGCTGTTGCACGGCAGTGCCAATCCCATCGGGGGGCAGAGCGCATTGATCAAGCTGCGCTGGGGTCAGACCGCGGACAGCATGCTCATCGGCAGGGCCCCGGGTCATATCAAGTTCGCGTTGGGCGAGAACGTGAAGCAGAGCAATTGGGGGCCGGGTTCGCGATTCCCGCGCTCACGCATGGGCGTTGAACAGCAGTTCTACGAGGCCTTCATCAGGGCGCGCGAATATGATGCGGCCAAACGTCATTGGAGCGAACTGCGTCCACGTGATCGAGCGGGCCGCTTACCGCCCCGCGTCGACCTGCAACTGGAGGCCCTTGCGGAGATCCTTCGTGGCGAGCGGCACATCAGCTGCCATAGCTATGTGCAGAGCGAGATCGACATGCTCATGCATGTGGCCGACAGCATGGGCTTCAAGGTGAACACGTTCACGCACATCCTTGAGGGCTACAAGATGGCGCGCAAGATGCAGCAACATGGCGCCAATGCCAGCACCTTCAGCGATTGGTGGGCCTATAAGTTCGAGGTGTACGATGCCATTCCGTACAACGCCGCCCTGATGCACCTGCAAGGGGTGAACACGGGCATCAACAGCGACGATGCGGAAATGAGCCGGCGCTTGAACCAGGAGGCCGCCAAGGCTGTGAAGTATGGAGGAGTTCCCCCCGAAGAGGCTTGGAAGATGGTGACGCTGAACCCGGCCCGCATGCTGAAGCTCGATGACCGCCTGGGCACGATCGAACCGGGCAAGGATGCCGACCTGGTGCTATGGAGCGCCGATCCGTTGAGCATCGCCGCCCGTGTGGAGCGCACCTATGTGGATGGCGTCTGCTATTTCGACCGGGCTGCCGACGCGGCGCGGAGGGCCTGGGTCGCCACCGAACGTGATCGGATCGTGCGGGCCATGATGGCCGCAAAGGCCGAAGGCGCGCCCACACGCAGACCACGCAGCGAACGCCAGCATCTGTGGCATTGCGAGGACATTGGTGAGGAGAGTGAACAACACGAGGAACACGATGCACACTGAGCGGACCGACTTCCAACTTGGGCAGGCCCATGGCGTGGCGCGCTTTGTCCGTGCCCTCATCGTTGTGTCGTTTGCGGTGCTTGTGTTACCGATGTACGCGCAGCAGCCAGTGCCTGCTCCTGTCCAGCAGAAGAGCGTGCTGATCACCGGCGGTACCGTGCATGTGGGCGATGGTCGTGTGATCGATGAAGGGGCCGTGGGCTTTCGTGATGGTCGGATCGATTACGTAGGCTATGCCTATGGCGTGAAGGCAGCGTATGATACCATCATTCAGGTCGTTGGACAGCATGTCTATCCAGGCATCATTGCCGCCGATGCGACCATCGGTCTTCAAGAGATCGAGGCTGTGCGTGCGAGTGTGGACGTGGAGGACATCGGGCGTTTCGAGCCCGAGCTGCGTACGTTGATCGCTTACAAGGCCGATTCGCGCGTAGTGCCCACGGTGCGGTCCAATGGCGTGCTGCTGGCCCAGATCGTACCGCGCGGTCTGGTCATCAGCGGTACGAGCTCCATTGTGCAGCTCGATGCCTGGGATTGGGAGCATGCCACCGTGCGTGCCGACGATGCCGTTCACCTGAACTGGCCGGCCGCCTACCAACGCAGCGGCTGGTGGGCCGAACCCGGCGAAACGGACAGCGAGAAGAAGGATGAACGCGCCAACAAACTGGAGGACCTGCGGACCTTCTTCCGGAAGGCGAAGGCCTACGCAAAAGAGAATGCCCCCGGGAATGTGGACCTGCGCATGGAGGCCATGCGGGGTGTATTCACCGGGCGGAAGGCGCTCTTCGTGCACGCCAATGCGGCCAAGGAGATCACCGAGGCCGTGCAGTTCGCCAAGGCCGAAGGGGTGAAGCGCGTGGTGATCGTGGGCGGATATGATGCATGGCGCGTGGCCGATCTATTGCGCGAGAACAAAGTGGACGTGGTGCTGCGCCGTTTGCACAGCCTGCCCATGCGACCTGAGGACGATATCGATCTGCCCTACCGGCTGCCGGCCTTGCTCAAGGAGCGCGGCGTTCGGTTCTGCCTGGGCTATGCCGGCGACATGGAGGCCATGGGCCTGCGCAACCTGCCGTTCCTGGCAGGCACTGCGACCGCTTATGGTCTTTCGGCGGAAGATGCCCTGCGCAGCATCACGCTGGACGCTGCCGCCGTGCTGGGCGTGGAGGATCGCTTAGGCAGCCTGGCGGTTGGGAAGGACGCCACGCTCATTGTGTCCGCTGGGAACGTGATGGACATGCAAGGGAACCGCATTCTTCACGGGTACATCCAAGGTCGCCGCATCGTGCTGGACGATCATCACCAACAGATGTACCGCCTGTACCGGCAGCGGTTCGAGCAGGGTCAATAACCCAGCCTGCCCCGCGTTCGCGACAAAACTTCGGCCGCCACCGTGCGTGCCTTTTCAGCGCCTCGCTTCAGTTCGCGCTCCAGTTCGGCGGGGTCGTTCATCAGCCGGTCAAAGGTCTCCCGTTCGGTGCGGAAGCCGTCGAGCAGCGCTTCGAGCAAGGCTTTCTTGGCGTGACCGTAACCATATCCGCCAGCGCGGAAACTGGCCGCCATATCGGCGACGGCATCGGCCGGGGCCACCAGGCGGTACAGCTTGTAAACGGTGTTGCCCTCGGGGTCCTTGGGCTCCTCCATGGGCGTGCTGTCCGTCACGATCCCCATCACCTCTTTCTTCAGTTCTTTCTCCGGGGCGAAGATCCGCAGCAGGTTGTTGCGGCTCTTGCTCATCTTCTCCCCATCGGTCCCGGGCACGATCATCACCTGCTCGTCAATGCGTGCATCGGGCACCACGAAGGTCTCGCCCATCTGGTGGTTGAACCGCTCGGCCACATCGCGCGTGAACTCGATGTGCTGCTTCTGGTCCTTGCCCACGGGAACGATGTGCGCATCGTACAGCAGGATGTCCGCAGCCATTAGCATGGGGTAGCTGAACAATCCGGCGTTCACGTCCTCCAGCCGGTCGGCCTTGTCCTTGAAGCTGTGCGCCAGTGCCAGGCGCGAGTACGGGAAGAAGCAGGAGAGGTACCAGGACAGCTCCGTCACCTCGGGCACATCGCTCTGTCGGTAGAACACCGTGCGATCGGTGTCCAGCCCGCAGGCCAGCCAGGCCGCAGCCACGCCGCGTGTGTTGCTCCGCAGCAGCTCGGTGTCCTTGATCTGGGTGAGCGAATGCAGGTCGGCGATGAACAGGAACGACTCGTTCGCGCCATTGCTGCTCAGTGCAATGGCCGGGCGTATGGCGCCCAATACGTTGCCAAGGTGGGGTACGCCTGTGCTCTGGATGCCGGTGAGGATTCGGGCCATGGTCGGAAGGGCACGAAGATAGCCGGGTACAACGGACCCTTTCCTCCCGGGGCTTCGGGCTACCTTCGCGCTCCCGTTCGACCGCCAGATGCTGAACAGACCTGCTCCGGAACGACCCCGGGTCGCCGATGGTGAAAGCCGTCGCAGCCCTGTGGCCAAATGGCTGTTCCTGCCGCTGCGCTGGCTTTACAAGCTGTGGTTCGCGCTGGTCTTCTTCGGGTCGCTGGTGGTGTTGTACCTCCCGTTCCGCGTTCTGTTGTACACCCCCCGTCGTTACGAGAAGGCCTTCCGCCTGAAGCGCTGCTGGGCCTCGTTCCTGCAGTGGGCCTGCGGTGTGCCCGTTCGTGTGGAGCGCACTACGCCGCTTCCACGCGCACCGTACGTGATCTGCTGCAACCACAGCAGCTACCTGGACATCATCCAGATGTACAACGTCATCCCCAGCTATTTCCTCTTCATGGGAAAGTACGAACTGCTGAAGTGGCCGCTCTTCAACATCTTCTTCAAGGGCATGAACATCGCCGTGAACCGCGGCAGCCACATCGAGGCGGCAAAGGCCTTTCGCAAGGCGGCTCACGCCATTGATCGCGGCACCAGCATCGCCTTGTTCCCCGAGGGCACCATTCCCGCATACACGCCCCGCATGAAACCGTTCAAGGACGGCGCTTTTCGGCTGGCCATTGAGAAGCAGGTGCCCATCGTGCCCATCACCTTCATTGATCATTGGCGCTTGTTCGGCGAACCGTTGGAGCTGCTCTCCCGGGCACGCCCTGGCATCGCACGCGCAGTTGTGCATGCGCCCATTCCCACCCAAGGGCTTACCATGGATGATCTGGTAAGTTTGCGGCGCAAGGTCTACGAGGTGATCGAGGGACCGCTGCTGAACGCCTGATCATTCTTGACAGTCGGCAAATTCGACCTGACCCGAAGCGCGAAGACCCATGAAGATCGACGAGGCCACCCTGGACCGTATCGCTGAGCTCGCCCGCCTGGATTTCAGCGACCCCGCAGCCCGTCAGGCGATCCTGAACGACATGGAGCGCGTTCTCGGATTCGTGGAGAAGCTGAACGAGGTGGACACCAAGGGCGTTGAACCCTTGATCTTCATGACCGATGAAGTGGACGTGCTGCGTGAGGACGTGGTAGTGCCCGGGGATATCGTTCCCAAAGCGGATGCTCTGAAGAACAGTCCGGTGAAGGACAGCGACTACTTCAAGGTGCCCCGCGTGGTGGACAAGGGCTGAGGGGGTTACGCCCGGGATGGGCGCAGTGCTTCCACATCCTCTGGTTCGTCCTCATGGCTTTCGCTCCAGGTGGCGCGCGGTCCGGTTCCCAGTTCGCGCCAACCGTAAACCAGCACCAGCGTTACCGCCGAAACAAAGTTCACGGCCACGAAGCTGTTCACGTAGGTGGCGTCCAGGTTCCACCAGGCCGGCAGCACCGGGATGATGAAGAAGGCGCAGTTGCTCACGATCTGCATGATCAGCAGGATGGTGCCACTGCGGGTCATGTTGTAGGTCCAGCCCAAAAGAATGGTCAGGCAGATCATGCTGATCAAGAACACCGGCCAGGGATAGCCGTCCGGAACACCCTCGTTGATCAGCAGCATGGGCAGGTACCACAGTCCCCATGCGAATCCGACGGTGAGGCAGGACCTCAGCGCACTGTATTTCTCCTGAAGGCGCGTCACACTGAATTTCATCCACGCCGTTTCCTCCACAAAGGCAATTCCCACGATGAAGGGCAGGTTGCTGATCAGCGGCATCCAACCGGCCAGACCATCTTCCCGAAGGCTGCGGACCAACCAGCCCGGCCACTCGGCAAAGCCCAGTAGGAACAAGGCCGTGATGCCCACATAGGTGAACAGGAACTTCCAGGAGAAGGCGAGCAGGTACCATTGCGCCCCTGCCTTCCAATGGAAGAAGGATCCGAACAAACGGCGCAGTCCAGCCCCTTTTTCCAGATACCACGTGAGCCCCATGGCGAACACCAAGGGACCGAAGGCCCTGAACCGGAACACCATGTGCGCCGTGGCATCATCGTGCATGTGACCGCCCTCGGGGAGCATGGCCTTCACCACGCCGACCACCACGAACTGGTAGCCCAGCGTGAGCAGGATGTAGACGAGGACGGGATTTCGTGTGATGAATGGTCTCATATTGAGGACGAAAGAGGGGCGAAACTATTCCCTCTGCCAGCCGATGTCAAGCAGTGGGGAGCCTTCCGACCAGCCAGTTATCGAACATGGCATTGTTCAACGAGGTGCTGCCGGTGCTGGACAGGGCTACCTTCGCCGCTCATTCCAAACGGGCATGTACGGCAAACTACAAGCACACCTGCAACAGGAGCTCACGGGCATCGAGACCGCCGGGCTGTTCAAGCGCGAACGCATCATTACCAGCGAACAGGGCGCGGAGATCACCGTGAACGGCAGGCAGGTGTTGAACTTCTGCGCCAATAACTACCTGGGCCTGAGCTCGCACCCCGAGGTCATCAAGGCCGCGCATGCCACCTTGGACACCCACGGGTTCGGCATGAGCAGCGTACGCTTCATCTGTGGTACGCAGGACATCCATAAAGAACTGGAGGCCAGGCTGGCCACCTACCATGGCACGGAGGATACCATTCTCTACGCCGCCTGCTTCGATGCCAACGGCGGCGTGTTCGAGCCCCTGTTCGGCGAGGACGATGCCATCATCAGCGATGCGCTCAATCATGCCAGCATCATCGATGGGGTGCGCCTGACCAAGAGCAAGCGTTACCGGTACGCCAACAACGACATGGCCGACCTGGAGGTGCAGTTGAAGGCCGCCCGTGCCGATGGTGCCCGCCACATCATCATTGTTACCGACGGGGTGTTCAGCATGGACGGCATCGTGGCCGACCTGAAGGGCATCTGCGACCTGGCCGACAAGTATGAAGCGCTGGTGATGGTGGACGAATGCCACGCGGCAGGCTTCATTGGCAAGACCGGGCGCGGCAGTGTGGAACATTGCGGCGTCATGGGCCGGGTGGACATCATCACCGGCACCTTGGGCAAGGCACTGGGCGGTGCCATGGGCGGCTACACCACGGGCCGGAAGGAGATCATCGAGATGTTGCGACAGCGGAGCCGTCCGTACCTCTTCAGCAACTCTCTGGCCCCGGCCATTGTGGGCGCCTCCATCAAGGTCATCGACCTGCTCAGCGCCAGCACCGAGCTGCGCGACCGTCTGGAGCGCAACGTGGACCGCTTCCGCACCGGTATCGAGGCACTGGGGTTCAAGACCCGGGGGGCGGGCGCGGCCATTGTACCCGTAATGCTGGGCGATGCCAAGCTCAGCCAGGTGATGGCCGACAAGTTGCTCGACGAGGGCATCTACGTGATCGGGTTCTTCTACCCTGTGGTGCCCAAGGACACGGCCCGCATACGGGTCCAGCTCAGCGCGGCCCACACGGAGGCCCATGTGGACAAGGCCCTGGCCGCCTTCGCCAAGGTGGGGCGTGAACTGGGGGTGATCGCCTGATCCGACCGGTCCGGAACATCGGTATGCACAACCCATTGTTGGTTTCCAGGAAAAGGATCTATCTTCGCAGCCCGTTTCCGGGAAAGTACCCTCTATAAAGCACACTACAGTGGCTTCGACGACACACACCACCAGCATGGCCAATGCGGCCACCGTTCAGCCCGAGTGGCTGATCGTGGATGCTGAGAACGAAGTACTTGGCCGCCTCGCCAGCCGAGTGGCCATGCTCGTTCGCGGCAAGCACAAGACCACCTTCACCCCGCACGTGAACTGCGGCGATCATGTGGTGGTGATCAATGCCGACAAGGTCCGCCTTACCGGCACCAAGATGGACGACAAGGAGTACCAGCGTTACAGCATGTACCCCGGCGGCCAGACCCGCGAGGTGGCCCGTAACCTGAAGGCCCGCAAGCCCGAGGCCATGGTGGAGATCGCCGTACGCGGCATGCTCCCCAAGAACCGCCTGGGCCGTCGCCTCTTCAACAACCTGCATGTGGTGGCCGGCTCCACGCACAAGCACGAAGCCCAGAAGCCGCGTAAGTTCGACCTGAACAGCATCAAGTAAGATGGCAAACGTCAACAGCCTCGGTCGCCGCAAGACCGCTGTAGCCCGGGTGGTCCTCACCGAGGGCAAGGGTACCGTTACCGTGAACGGACGTGAGGGGAACGAGTACTTCCCCATCACCATGCAGCAGTTCAAGCTGCAGCAGCCCTTCAAGCTCACCGATACCGTGGGCAAATACGATGTGGTCGCCACGGTCGATGGCGGTGGCATCACCGGCCAGGTCGACGCCGTGCGTTTGGGCATTGCCCGCGCCCTGGTGAAGATCGATGCCGAGCACAAACCGAAGCTCAAGGCCGAAGAACTGATGACCCGTGACCCCCGTGCGGTGGAACGGAAGAAGTTCGGACGCAAGAAGGCGCGCAAGCGCTACCAGTTCAGCAAGCGTTAATCGTCCCAGCGCTTGTTCAGGATCCAATCCCGCTGGACCGCCCTGGTGCACTAAGCTCGTCGAAGTGCACAAGGGCGCTACCAGCGGGATGCCTGTATCATCGGGAACAAGGAATGTGAACTAAAAACAAGGACAATGGCTCGTTTGGAATTCAAGCAGTTGCTGGATGCCGGTGTGCACTTCGGCCACCTGAAGCGGAAGTGGAACCCGGCGATGGCGCCCTACATCTTCGATGAGAAGAAGGGCATCCACATCATCGACCTGAACAAGACCGCGGTAAAGCTCGAGGAGGCCGCCGCTGCCATGAAGAACATCGCCCGTGGAGGCAAGAAGGTGTTGTTCGTGGCCACCAAGAAGCAGGCAAAGGACATCGTGGCCGAGAAGGTGAAGCCCACCGGCATGCCGTTCGTGACCGAGCGGTGGAGCGGTGGCATGCTCACCAACTTCGGTACCATCCGCCGTACCATCAAGAAGATGGCCACCATCGATCGTATGAAGACCGATGGCACCTTCGACAACATGAGCAAGCGCGAGCGTCTCCAGGTGAGCCGCCAGCGGGAGAAGATGGAAAAGAACCTCGGTTCGATCGCGGAGCTCACCCGTCTGCCCAGCGCGCTGTTCATCGTGGACATCGTGAAGGAGCACATCGCCGTGGCCGAGGCCCGCAAGCTCAACATCCCCACCTTCGCGATGGTGGACACCAACAGCGACCCTTCCCTGGTGGATTTTGCCATCCCCGCCAACGACGATGCCACCAAGAGCATCGAGTTGATCGTGGACGTGATGATCCAGGCCATCAATGAGGGCATGGAGGAGCGCAAGAACGACAAGACCGCGGTCGACGAAGTATCCGAAGAGGGTGCCGAAGAGGCTGGCGAAAGCGTGGAGGCTGCTGACGAGGCTGCTGCTCCCGCCGAGAACTGAACCGATCATCGGGTGAACGCCGGGGTGGCCTTGGCCACTCCGGCCCGACCCCAAGACCAAACACCAACATGAGCACCATGGCCATTACCGCCGCTGATGTGAACAAGCTCCGCCAGATCACCGGCGCGGGCATGATGGATTGTAAGAAGGCCCTCACCGAGGCCAATGGCGACTTCGACGCCGCCATCGACGTACTGCGCAAGCAGGGCCAGAAAGTGGCCGCCAAACGCGCCGACCGCGATGCCACCGAGGGCCTCGTGATCGCACAGACCTCTGCCGACGGCACCCGTGGCGTACTGGTCTGCACCAACTGCGAGACCGACTTCGTGGCCAAGAACGCCGACTTCACCGCCATGGCCGAGCGCATCGCCGCCATCGCCCTGGAGAAAGGCCTCGACAGCATCGACGCCCTGAAGGCCGCCGCCTACGATAGCAACGGCCTCACCATCGCCGAGAAGCTCATCGAGCAGACCGGTGTGATCGGTGAGAAGATCGACGTGAGCGCCTGCCACGCACTTACCGCCGCTTACGTGTTCGCCTACAACCACCCCGGCAATAAGGTGGCCAGCCTGGTAGGGCTGAGCAAGCCCGGTTTCGAAGGTGTGGCCAAGGATGTCGCCATGCAGGTGGCCGCCATGGGTCCCATCGCGCTGGACAAGAGCAGCACTCCGCAGAGCGTGATCGACAAGGAACTGGAGATCGGCAAGGAACTCGCCATCCAGGAGGGCAAACCCGCGGATATGGCCGAGAAGATCGCCCAGGGTCGTCTGAACAAGTTCTTCAAGGAGAGCACCCTGCTCGCCCAGGAGTTCATCAAGGACAACAAGCTCAGCGTGGAGCAGTACGTAAAGACCGCCGACAAGGACCTTGCCGTCACCGGCTTCAAGCGTCACTCGCTCACGATCTGATGCGCATACTTCGATCATAAGGGAGGGAGGCTTCGGCCTCCCTCTTTTTTTACTTTGACCCCGCATTCCCATCACATGGCCCTCAAGTACAAACGCATCCTCCTCAAGCTCTCAGGCGAAAGCCTCATGGGCGGGCAGTCCTATGGCATTGACAGTATTCGGCTGGACCAGTACGCCGACGAGATCATCACCATTGCCGCACAGGGTGTGGAAGTGGCCGTGGTGATCGGGGGGGGCAACATCTACCGTGGCATGCAGGCCGTGGGCAACGGCATCGATCGGGTGCAGGGCGACCACATGGGCATGCTGGCCACCATGATCAACAGCCTGGCGTTGCAGAGCGCGCTGGAGGCCAAGGGCCACAAGACCCGCCTGCTCAGCGCCATCAAGATGGACACCATCGCCGAGCCGTTCATCCGGCGCCGGGCCGTGCGCCACTTGGAAAAAGGCCGCATCGTGATCTTCGGGGCCGGCACGGGCAATCCCTACTTCACCACCGATACCGCCGCCAGCCTGCGCGCCATCGAGATCGAGGCCGATGTGATCCTGAAGGG
>Ga0315900_10003515_pt1 | contig 22874 bp, 15 predicted proteins | sample LakEriMetagenome_FD_203521 | JGI IMG/M metagenome (GOLD analysis project Ga0315900, IMG submission 203521) | Freshwater fungal communities from buoy surface, Lake Erie, Ohio, United States - Buoy 12 MA114 | ecosystem: Environmental > Aquatic > Freshwater > Lake > Lake biofilm | place: USA: Lake... | reverse complement strand
GACCCCTCTTCCCGACCCCTCTGCCTGGCCCCTTGCCTGGAGATCGCCCTGATGAGCGCCACGCCCCCGACCTCCCCGCCGCCGCCCGCCGAGTTCGAACTGGTACCGCCGCAGCCGGTGGCGGCACGTCCGCCCGAGCAGGCCGCCGGCATGGTGAAGCTCAATCCCGACACGCTGGCGCAGATCGATCTGAAGGTTGGCGAGTTCGTCGACATCGTGCTGCGCCAGGAGGTGCGCAGCCCGGCCTTCGCCGCCCAGGCGGGCAGCGTCCACACGCTGGGCAACCGCGAGATCCGCGAGGCGGCCGATCTCTCCAACCGGTTGCTCGAGCGCCCGGTGCGTGCGATGAACTCGGGGCTCTTCGACGAGGGCTCGGCGATCTCGCGCACGCTGCTCGACCTGCGCCACACCGTGGAGTCGCTCGACCCCTCGCGCCAGGGCAACCTGCTCGAACCGAAGAAGCTGCTGGGGCTCATCCCCTGGGGCCGGCGTATCGAGGACTATTTCCAGCAGTACCAGTCCTCGCAGACCCACCTGAAGGCGATCCTCGAGGCGCTGCACAACGGTCAGGATGAACTGCGCCGCGACAATGCCGCGATCGAGGAGGAGAAGGCCCAGGCCTGGCAGGTGATGGAGCGGCTCGAGCAGTACGTGGTGTTCGGGCGACGGGTCGATGCCGCGCTGGTGGGGCGGCTCGCCGAGATCGAGGCCGCCGATCCCGAAAAGGCCCGGGTGGTGCGCGAGGAGCTGCTCTTCTACGTCCGCCAGAAGGTGCAGGACCTGCTCACGCAGCTGGCCGTCACGATCCAGGGCTACCTGGCGATGGACATGATCCGGCGCAACAACCTCGAGCTGATCAAGGGCGTCGACCGCGCGAGCACCAGCACGATCTCGGCGCTGCGCACCGCGGTGATCGTGGCGCAGGCGCTCGCCAACCAGAAGCTGGTGCTCGATCAGATCGGTGCGCTCAACCAGACCACCGGCAACCTGCTGGTGTCGACCTCGGCGATGCTCAAATCCCAGGCCGGCCAGATCCATGAGCAGGCCACCAGCAGCGCGATCGGTCTGGACACGCTGCGCGAGTCCTTCCGCAACGTCTACGACACGATCGAGATGGTCTCCACCTACAAGCTGAAGGCGCTCGACACGATGCAGCAGACCATCGAGTCGCTCGACCAGGAAGTGCGGCAGTCCAGGCGCTGGCTCGACCGGGTGCGCGATCAGGCGGTGACCGAGGTGCGCGACCAGCTCGAGGCGCCAGCCCCGGTGCCTCAGTCCGGGCGGTGAGCCCCTGCGCGCTGGTCGCGGTGCTCGGCGCCGAGTCCACCGGCAAGAGCACGCTGTGCCGGGAGCTCGCCGACGCACTGCCGGCGATCTGGGTGCCGGAGGCGCTGCGCGACTTTGGCCAGCGGCATGGCCGAACACCGCGCGCCGACGAGCAGGCCGAGCTGGTGGCCGAGCAGCAGGCCCGTGAGCGCGATGCGCTGGTGCGCGCGCGTGCGCTCGGTCTGCGCTGGGTCCTGGTCGACTCGGCGCCGCTCGCCACCGCGCTCTACAGCGAGCAGCTCTTCGACGATTCCGGGCTGATCGCGGCGGCGCTCCACCACCACGGCGTCTACCACCACACGCTGCTCACCGGGCTTGAGCCGCCCTGGCAGGCCGACGGCATCCAGCGCGACGGTCCGCAGGCGCGCGTCGATTTCCACCGGCGCCTCGTGGCGCTTCTCGCCCGAGCGAAGATCGCCCACCGGGTGCTGCCGGGAAACCCTGATGCCCGCCGGGCCATGGCGCTGCACTGGCTGCGCGACGAGGCGTCCGCGTTACACTGAGCGCTCACGCTAGGGGTCCCGTAGAAATCCGCCGCCCGCGGGGGCGCGGTCCGATTCGTCGGACGGGTGAGAAAAACCCTTGGAACCTGATCGAGTTAAGACTTGCGCAGGGAAGCGTCGAGCCGGCCAGCGGTGGCCCGGGCCCCGATCCCGATTCTCTCCGCCGTCCCTCTCGCTCCCCTGCCATCGTCCGCGAGGAGCCCACGATGGCCTGCATGCCCCCCCGATTCACCGCCTGGCTCGGTCAGTCCGCGACCGTGGGCCTGGCCTGCCTCGGCACCTGCACGGCGCTCGCCCAGAGCGGCGTCGCGCCCGCCGCCCGATCCGAGGCCTCGCCCTCGACGGCCACCCCTGCATCCCCCGCGGTATTGCCCGAGGTCCGCGTGCTGGCGCGGCCCTTCCCGCCGGCCACCGAGCGTGCGAGCGTTGGCGGCCTGTCCGAGGCGCCGCTTGCCGAAACCCCGCAGTCGATCACCGTGATCCGCGCCGGCACCCTGCGCGACATCGGCGCGGGCGGTCTTTCGGGCGCGATCAAGGCCGAGCCGTCGGCGAGCGACGCCTACAACACCGTCGGCTACATCGAATCGCTGCAGCTGCGCGGCTTCCTGCTCGACAACGCGGCCAACTTCCGTCGTGACGGCCTGCCGGTGTCCAACCACGCGCCGATCGCTTTCGAGAACAAGGAGGCCATCGAGATCCTGCGCGGGGTCTCCGGGCTGCAGGCTGGTGCAAGCGCACCCGGCGGACTCGTCAATTACGCGCTCAAGCGCCCGACGGTAGCGCCGCTGCGCGAGGTCTTCGTCGCGGTCGCCGAGCGCGGTTCGCGGCTGGTGCATGCCGATCTCGGGGGGCGCGCCGGGCCGGGTGAGATCTTCGGCTACCGCATCAACCTCTCGAACGAGACCCGTCGGCTCGAGGTGCGCGATGCGCCCGGCTGGCGCAGCTTCGCCAGCGGCTTCTTCGACCTGCGCCTGGCCGATGGCTCGCGGCTGGAATTCGAGGCCGAGCAGCACCGGGTTTCGCAGATCAGCGTGCCCGGCTTCGGCTTGCTCGACCGCAACGGCGATGGCGTGGGCGAGACCGTGCCCGCGCCGCTCGATCCGCGCCTGAATCTGAACAACCAGCCCTGGTCGCAGCCCTTCCAGAGTCAGGCACGGGCGGCGTCGCTGGCCTGGCGCAAGCCGCTGTCGGCCGGCTGGCAGTTCGCGCTGCGCCACGGCTGGCAGGAGCTGCGTACCAACGACCGGCTGGCCTTCCCCGATGGCTGCGGCAGCGGCCCGACCTACGTCTATCCCGGCCTGTGCGGCAACGGCGACGTCGACGTCTACGACTATCGCAGCGACGGCGAGCGGCGGGTTAACCGCAACACCGAGGCCACGCTGCGCGGGCGCTTCGCGACCGGGGCGGCCCGCCACGAACTCACGCTGGGCCTGCTGCACAGCGAGTACACCGAGCGCTACGCGCCGCGCCAGGCCTACAACTGGGTCGGCACGACCAACATCTTCGCGCCGGTCGTGCTGCCGGCCGACCCCACCCCCACGGATCTCAACACGCTGCGCGATGCCCGTTCCCTCGAGGTCTGGCTGGCCGATACCGTCCGCCTGCCCGGCGGCTGGTCGCTGTGGGGCGGCGTGCGTCATGCGCAGATCGAGCGCGGCAGCCGGCGCACCGACGGCAGCCGTGCGATCGCCTACGACCAGGCGCTGACCACCGGCTGGGGAGCACTCGGCTGGCAGCCGCGGGCGGGTACGCTGCTCTACCTGTCGGCGGGCGACGGCGTCGAATCGGAGGCGGTACCCAACCGCGCCAACCGCTTCACCAACCCGGGTGCCGTGCTGCCCGCGCTGCGCAGCCATCAGATCGAGGCCGGCCTGCGGCAGGTGCTGCCCGCCGGCGGGTTGTTCAGCGCGGCGCTCTTCGAGATCCGCAAGCCCTTCGCCGACGATCTCGCCGATCCCGCGGGTGGGCTGCCCACCCGGGTTGCCGGGGCTCGCGAGGCGCGACATCGCGGTCTGGAACTCGCGTGGTCGGGCCGTCCGGCGCGCGCGCTGTGGTTGCAGGCGCAGGCGACGCTGCTCGATCCCGAGATCGTCAGGGCGGTGGATCCGGTCGAGGTCGGCAAGCGCACCACCAATGTCGCGCCGGTGAGCGCGAGCCTGTTTGCGGCGTGGCAGGTGCCTGGCGTGGATGGGCTGCAGTGGCTCAACCGCGCCACGCTGTCCGGCCGCAAGGCGGTCACCCGAGACAACAGCGTCGAGATCCCGGGCTATGGCCAGTGGGACACCGCGCTCAACTGGCGCCAGCGCATCGACGGACGCAGTGTCACGGTCCGGGTGGGGATGGACAACGTGCTCGACCGCCGCTACTGGCGCGATGCGCCCACCCAGTACTGGGGCGGCGTGTACCTGTTCCCGGCCTATCCGCGCACCTTGCGCGCCTCGGTGCAGATCGGCTTCTGAGCGGCGCGCGGGCGGCACGGCATCGGCCGTCGCACCGCGCGGCGGCTGTGGTAAAAGCGGGGTGGAAGGGGCGCCGCGCCCCGCGCCCACCGCCATCCGGGAGCCGCCATGGACCTTGCCGATCTTCGCGCCTTCACCACCCGCCAGTGGGACGACGAGATCGTCCCGCGTCTCGTCGACTATGTGCGCGAGCCGGCGAAATCGCCGGCCTTCGACGCGAGCTGGGCGGCCCACGGCCATCTGCAGCGCGTGGTCGAATCCGCCCGCGACTGGTGCCGCGCCCAGCCGATCGCCGGCCTGCAGCTCGAGATCGTCAGCCTCGACGGTCTCACACCCTGCCTGTTCTTCGACGCCCCGGCCACTGGCGGGCTCGGCAACGACAGCACGGTGCTCTTCTACGGCCACCTCGACAAGCAGCCCGAGATGGTCGGCTGGCGCCAGGGCCTCGGCCCCTGGACGCCGGTGATCGAGGATGGGCGGCTCTACGGGCGTGGTGCGGCCGACGACGGCTATGCGGTCTACGCCGCGCTCACCATCATCCGCGCGCTCGATCGGCAGGGCGTGCCCCGGCCGCGCTGCGTCGGCCTGATCGAGACCTGCGAGGAAAGCGGCAGCCCCGATCTGCCGGCCTACCTCGAGCGGCTGGTACCACGCATGGGTAACGTCAAGCTGGTCGCCGGTCTGGACTCGGGCTGCGGCAACTACGAGCAGCTCTGGGTGACCACCTCGCTGCGCGGGCTGGTCGGCGGCGTGCTCACCGTCGAGGTGCTGAGCGAGGGCGTGCACTCGGGCATGGCGAGCGGTCTGGTGCCCTCGTCGTTCCGGATCGCCCGGCAGCTGCTCAACCGCATCGACGACCCGGCCACCGGGCGTGTGCTGCTGCCCGAGCTGCATGCCGCCATTCCCGATGAGCGCATGGCCCAGGCGCAGGCTGCGGGCACGATCCTCGGCGATGCGGTCTGGAAGCACTTTCCCTGGGTGGGCTGCTCTCACGAACCCGGCGCGCAGGCCGGGGCGCACGACAAGCATGCGCACGCGATGCCCACCACCACCGATCCGGTCGAGGGCATCCTCGCGCGCACCTGGCGGCCGGCGCTGTCGGTGACCGGCGCCGCCGGCCTGCCCTCGGTCGACGCCGCCGGCAACGTGCTGCGCCCGAAGACGTCGCTGAAGCTCTCGATGCGCCTGCCGCCCACGGTCGACGGCGAGCGGGCCACCGCCGCGCTGCGCCGCGCGCTCGAGGCCGACCCGCCCTACCAGGCGCGGGTGAGCTTCCAGGCCGACTGGGGGGCCACCGGCTGGAATGCGCCGCCCACCGCGCCCTGGCTGAAGTCGCTGCTCGACGAGGCCTCGCAGTCGGCCTTCGGCCGCGAGGCGGCGTGGATCGGCGAGGGCGGCACGATCCCGTTCATGAACATGCTCGGTGGCTTCTTCCCGGGCGCGCAGTTCCTGATCACCGGGGTGCTCGGGCCGCAGAGCAATGCCCACGGTCCCAACGAGTTCCTGCACATCGGCTACGCCAAGCGCCTCACCGAGGCGGTGGCCCGGGTGGTGGCCGGCGTGCGCTGAGCAGCGTCGCGCCGCGCACCTCCACGCGCACCTCGTCGAGCAGTATGCCGGCGGGGTCGCGCAGGGCGATCCGGTGTTCGCCCGGCATCGGAAACCACGCCAGGCGCTCGCCGCGGCCAGCCTCGCGGCCGTCGATCCACCAGCGGGCCTGGCGGGCGCCAGGACCGTCCCGGGCGCGCAGCAGCACCCGCTGGCTGGCCGGCGGGATGTCCGGGTCGAGCGCGATGCGCGTGCCATCGGGCGGATAGGCGATGCCGGGGCGCGTCACGGGTGGCGCAAGACGCACGGTACGCTGCTCGGTCCCGCGCAGGAAGAGCTCCTCGCGGGTCGGCTCGAGCGCGGGCTCGAAGCTCACCCGCGTGCGGACGACGCCCGCGGGCAGCGGGGGCGGCCGGGCCGGGTCGTCGCGGTGCAGATGCGCGATCAGCTCGGCCCAGACCGGCGCCGCGCCCCGGGTGCCCGAGACCTGCCGCATCGCCTCGCCGGCGGCATTGCCGACCCAGACGCCCACGGTGTAGCGGCTCGTGAAGCCCACGCACCAGGCATCGCGCATGTCCTTGCTGGTGCCGGTCTTGACGGCGGCCCAGCCGCGGGTGGCGAGCGGACTGTCCCAGCCGAAGCTCGAGGCCCGGGCATCGCGATCGGCGAGGATGTCGGCGACCACATGGCTGGCGCCGGCACCCAGCGCGCGCACCGGCGCGGCGCGGCCGGGCGGCGAAGCTGCGCTCGCGACCCTGGTGCGTGGCGCATCGGCGAGCCCGCCGCGGGCAAGCGCCCGGTAGGCGTTGGCCAGCTCCAGCAGCGTCACGTCGGCCGAACCGAGCGCCAGCGAGGGCCCGTAGTGATCGCCATGGCGATCCACCGAAGCCAGCCCCAGCGCACGCAGGGATGCCGCGAAGGCCTCGGGCGTGATCATCGCCGCGGTGCGAACCGCCGGCAGGTTCAGGGAGCCGGCGAGCGCGCTGCGCACGCTCACCCAGCCGCGAAACTGGCGATCGAAGTTCTGCGGCAGGTACAGGCCGCCGCCGACCGGCAGATCGGCCGGGCGATCCTCGAGCAGCGAGGCTGCGGTCAGGCGCCCCTCGTCGATGGCGCGCGCATACAGGAAGGGCTTGAGGGTGGAGCCGGCCTGGCGGCGGGCGAGCACGGCATCGACCTGCGGCGCCGCCGAGAGCGTGCCCGAGGAGCCCACCCAGGCCAGCACCTCGCCGCTCGCATTGTCGAGCACCACCACCGCACCATCGGTGGCACCGCGGTCGGCGAGCTCGTGCAGGTGACGCCACAGCGCGTCGCGCGCCAGCCGCTGCGTGGCGGCGTCGAGGGTGCTGCGCAGGCGCTCGCCGGGTTTGCGCAGCAGGCGGCGCGCGAGATGCGGCGCCAGTCCTTCCTCGAGCGGGGAGGTGACCGGTGGCGCGCTGAGCAGCGTGCGGGCGCGTCCTTCGAGCGCACCGCAGAGCATCGCGAGCGACTGCTCGCGCAGCAGCAGACAGGCGCGCTGCGCCACCTGCGGCGGTGAGGCGTTCGGGCCGCGCAGCAGCGCCGCGGCGAGCGCCGCTTCGGCGGCATCCAGCCCGATCGGTGCCTTGCCGAAGACCAGTTCACTGAGCGCCGCGATCCCGACGAGCTCACCGCGCCACGGCACGAGGTTCAGATAGGCCTCGAGGATCTGGTCCTTGCGCCAGCGCCGCTCCAGCGCGAGCGCGGCGGCCGCCTGATCGAGCTTGGTGAGCGGATCGCGCCGACCACGGCCGGCATGACCGTCGATCAGACCGGCCAGTTGCATCGTGATCGTGCTGGCGCCGCGGGGCGCGCCGCGCTGCCCGTCGCCGAGCGCATCGCCGAGCGCCGAGCCCATCGCCAGCCAGTCGACGCCGGCATGCGCCAGAAAACGCCGGTCTTCCGAAAGCAGCAGCGCGCGGCGCAGCGCGGGCGACACCGCCTCGAGCGCTACCCAGTCGAGGCGTCGGCCCTGCGCATCGAGCCGCAGCCGCTGCAGCGGTGCACCATGCCGGTCGAGCAGGACCGCCTCCGAGCTGCGCCAGGCTGCGCGCACCGCCTCGAAGCTCGGCACGGCGCGGGCGCTCACGGGGCTCAGGGCGAGCGCAGCCGCGATCGCGAGGGCGGGCAGGCGTGCGTGCCGGCAGGCAGGCAGGGGGGCGCAAGCCGGCGATCGCGCCGCCGGTGCCCCCGCCATGCGCGGCTCAGGGCCGCACCACCATCGGCGCATTGGGCGACTCGCCGAAGACCTCGGGCAGATACATCGCCTCCACCCGGGTGGGCGGCAACCGGAAGTCGCCCGGCTGATTCAGACGCATGACGTAGCTGAAGACCCGCCGTCCCCCGGGCAGTTGCGCCCAGTAGACCTGCATCGCGGTGTTCTGGCGCTCGACGAAGGACGGAGGCGGCCACGCGGCATCCCGCTCGCGGTCGGCGGCCCCGCTGTCGGCGTCTGCCCCCACCAGCCGTGTGTCGCGCCCGAGACCCGAGCCGAGCACCGTGGCGCCCGGCGGCAGGGGATCGACCAGCGCGACCCATGGCAAGGTCGCGTCGGCGTCCACCGTCAGGCGGACGCGGACGAGGTCGCCGCGGTGCCAGGCGCCGGGTTCGCGGCGCTCGATCGCCTCCAGGCTGCGGCTTACCCGGTAGCCGCGTGCCACCGGCTGCGCAAGTGGTACCGCGGCGAGCAGGCGGGCCTGTGCCCAGGGGCGTCCGCGACCCTCGTGGTTCAGGGTCAGCTGCGAGGCACCCGCGGGCAGCGCGAGCGTTAGCGTGGGCGTGGGCGTGGGCGTGGGCGTGGGCGTGGGCGTGGGCGTGGGCGTGGGCGTGGGCGTGGGCGTGGGCGGCCAGGTGGCCAGCTCTGCGGGCGCGTCGCCGAGGGTGGCGCGGGTGCTGCCGCTGACCGGTCCGGCCTCGAGGCGCTCGGCGAAGCGGCGCAGCGCGACCGGCCCCCAGGCGTTCGCGGTGGTCGTCGACCAGGCACCGCCGCGCTGGCGCGTGACCAGACCGAGCGCCAGACGTGGCGCGTCGGCCCGCCAGCCCTCGTCGCGCAGGGCGTGCAGCAGCAGCCTGGCCAGCGCGCTGTCGCCATTGCCGAGCAGCCACCAGGCCTCGTCGTCGCGGGTACCGGCGAGGCCGAGCGCCGGGCCACTGGTCACCAGTCTGGCGCGCAGCTGCTGGCTCGCCTGCTCGCGCAGCGCCGTGCGCCGCGGCAAGGCCGGGCTCGCGTCGAGGATCGCGATCCAGTCGAGCAGCGAGGCCACGGGCAGGCGTCCGACCGCCGGCTCGAGCGTGGCCGCCATCGCCAGCGGCAGTCGGCCGTGGGTGGCGAGCGCCGCCATCGCGGCGAGCCGCCGTTCGTCGCGGTCGGTCCGTGGTGCCCAGGCGCTGCGCTGGGCGCGTCCCTCGACGAAGGCGGCCAGACCGTCGAGCAGGGTGTCGCGCAGGGGAACCGGCAGCGGCAGCCCGCTCTCGCGCGCCGCGCCGAGAAACCACGCGGTGAGCGTCTCGCTGCCGCCGGCGGCATCACCGTCGCGCAGCGGGAAGAAGCCCGCAAGACCGTCGCGGTCGAGATAGGCGGGCAGGGACTCGACGAGCGCCGCCCAGCGTGCGGCATCGGCCAGACCGATCGCCTGGGAGGCGCGCTGCTCGAGGCAGCTGTGGGGATAACGCGACCACCAGTCGCGCACGCCGCTCAGCGCCGATCCGGCCATGCTGTCGGCCAGGGTGATCCGAAGCTGCGAGCGGCCGGGCAGGGCATCGGCCGGGGTCTGCAGTGCGAGCGAGGCCTGCGGCGCCACCGACAGCAGCGCCGCCTGGCGCACCGTGGCGGGCACCGACGGAACGACCGCCTGCCGCAGCTTCAGGCTGTCGCGCTGGCCGCCCGGCTCGGTCGCGTCGATCTGCCAGTCGAGCGCCTGCGCCTGCTCGGGTACCGTGAGCGGTACCGACAGGCCCTGCGAGGTGCCGGGTTCCAGGCGCAGGCTGCGGGTGTGCGCGAGCACCGGGGGGGAGTCGGCGGGTGCATCGGCCACCCGGGCACGCATCGTGACCGACACCTGCATCGGCTGGCTGCCGTTGTTGCGGATCGTGAATCCTGCCTCGAGGCGATCGCCCTCGCGCACGGCCTGGGGCAGACCGGCGGCGAGCTGCAGCGGCTGGTGGGTGCGGATGCTCGCCTCGCCGGTACCGAAGAAGCTCTCGCCGGCCTCGGCGATCGCGACGATCCGGAATCGCGACAGCGCGTCGTTGAGCGGCACCTGCACACGCGCCTGACCCCGGGCGTCGACGACGACCGACGGGTTCCAGTAGAGCAGCGTGTCGAAGAGTTCGCGCGCCGGGTTGCGTCCGCCATCGCCGCCGGCGGGCACGGCCTTGCGGCCGAAGTGACGCTTGCCGACGACCTGCATCTGCCCGGTGGCGGTCTGCACCGCCAGTGCGCGTCGCGGCATCATGGCTTCGAGCAGCTGCCAGCTGGTGTTGGGCAGCAGGGCGAGCAGTGCCTCGTCGACCGCGGCCACGGCCACCCGCGCGCCGGCAGCCGGCGTACGGCCATCCGGCAGGCGCACGTCGATCGCGACCGAGACCTGCTCGCGCACCCGGACCTGCTCGCGCGCGGGCGTGACCCGCACCGACAGGCGCGAGGTCTCGCCGCCCACCGCAAGCTCGGTGATGCCCAGGCGGTAGGCCGGGCGGGCGAGGTCGACGGTGGTGGTCGGCACGAGCTTTTCCGGGGGCAGCTCGCCGCTGCCGCGGTACTCCCGCCACCAGTCGGCGGGGCTGCGCCATCCCCAGGCGAACAGCGAATACCAGGGAACCTCGCGCAGGCGACCGCGCACCGGCATCACCGACACGAAGACATTGGGCCCCCAGTCGGCCTTCACCGGCAGCTCGAGCGTGGGGTTGGTGCCGCGCAGCGAGACCACACGCGCCTCGAGGATGCCCTCGCGCTCGATCGTGACCAGCGCGGTCGCCTGGCGGAAGGGCATCCGCACCTGCAGCCGGGCGGTCTCGCCGGGCGCGACCCGCCGCTTCTCGGGCAGCAGGTCGATACGATCCTGGGCCTGCGCGTCGAACCAGAGCTCACCGCGGTCGGCCAGCCACACCGAGGCGCTGGCGCTCGCCGTGCGGCCGGCATCGTCGTCGGCACTGGCCACCAGCACCAGCTCGCCGGTCTCGCCGGCGGCCAGCCGGGGCGCGATCGCGCAGACTGCCACCCCCGAGTCGTCGGTGCGCGCGCGGCACAGCTCGCCGAGCTCGCGCACCACCCGCTGGTTCTCGTAGGCATAAAGACCGCCGACCAGACGCTTGCGGTGGGAGATCGTGCGCTCCAGTCGACCCCGGACCGAGAGCGCGCGCTGCTTCAGCGGCCGGCCCGCGGTATCGAGCACCGCCACCTGCATCGCCATCGACTCCCCGACCGCGGCCCAGCCTTCGGTGCGCACGCCGACCACGAGCTGCGCCGGGTAGGCCACCATGCTGCGTGCGATGCTCTGGATCTCGCCGGAAGGGTCGGCGAAGGTCGCCTGCACCTCGAGCCGGTGCGGTACGGCCATGGCTGGCAGGTCGCCGATCCGCACCCGCGCGCTGCCCTGCGCGTCGAGGTCGATGGCGAGCTTGTCGAGCAGCAGCCGGTCGCGGTGGACACCGGCGGTGGTCGTGCCGGGGGCTCCGGGCACGGCTGGTGCCGCACCGTCGGGGCCGGCGGACCCCTCGCTCTCGCCCAGCAGGTCCGGGCGCTCGAAGCGGTAGCCCTCCCAGCCGCTGAAGCTGCGCATCTCGGGTTGCAGCCGCGCGCTGATGCGGACCGGCAGCCGTGCGGCGGGGCCGCCCGAGTACCACCCGATGCGCAGATCGGCCACGGCCTCGCGGGCACCCGGGGCGAGGGTTGCCGGCATCGCCAGGGAGGCGTCGAAGACCGGCTGGCGGAAGGCTTCCACCCGGAAGCTGCCGGTGGCCTGACGATCGGCGACGAGCGCGGGCCGGGAAGCGCCTGCGGCGGGGCCACTCTCGAGGAAGACCTGGTAGCGCCCGAGCCGGGCACCCGGCGGCACACGGAAGCTCGAGGTGGCTGCGGCCTGCTGCCAGGCGAGGGGTTGCTGCCAGGACTGACCGCTGCCCTCGTGGACGATGGTGAGGAGGGTCGGCAGCTCGGCGTCGGGCGGGCGGCGCAGCCCCTGCGAGCCGGCGGTGCGCACCAGGTGTTTCATCGATACGGTGTCGCCGGCCCGCACCAGTGTGCGGTCGAGGATGGTGTGGGCCAGCACCGGCCGCGCGCCGCCCCCGTGCGTGGGCACCTCGAAACGCCATGCTTCGATGCCCTGGGTCCACCCGGACCAGGCAAAGGCGACATCGTCGCGGCCCTGGCGGTCGCGGGCGCGCGCCGATACGAAGTGCCCGGGCCGGTCGTCGCCGCAATCGGCCGCTGGCGCAGGCGGCGCCGGCGAGACCCGCGCCAGACCCTGCGCATCGCTCCGCCCTTCCCACAGCGGGCGGCCCTGGCAGTCGCTGATGCGCAGTTGCGCGCCGGCTACCGGGCGGCCGCGGTCGAGGCTGGTCACCCAGATCAGCGCATTGTCCAGGCCCTGCTTGTAGTGCACCGCGAGGTTGGTGACCAGCACGGCGGTGCGCACGTACATCGGGGCGTCGCGGCCGAGCAGTGCCTGGCCGAGCTTCGGGGAGGCGACCTCGAGCACATGCAGCCCGTGCTCGGGCACGGGCACGCCGACCAGCTCGAATGGCCAGTCGCCCTCGCCGGGCGCCTGGGGAAGGCTCAGCACCCGCGCGTCGGGTTCGCGGGCGAGCAGGCCGATGCTGCGGGTCTCGATCGGGGGTGGGGGCTCACGGGGCGTCTCGCGGGCCGGGCGGGCACGGACGCGCCCGGGTGCCTCGGCGGGCCGCTCGGCATGTCTGCCGGGCTCGAGCACGGCCTGCAGTTCCTCGGGCGGCAGCGTGCGCTCGTGCAGGCGCTGGACCCGCGAATACCAGGCGATCATCGCCGCGTCGTCGGTCACCCGCAGGCTGCGCACGCTGCCGCGGCCTGCCGGCGGATCGCGCATCAGCAGTTCCCGTTCGACGCGCCGCAGCGCGAGCGGCACGGCGGGCGCCTGGTCGCGTTCGATGATGCCGAAGGGCGCCGCAGCAAACTTGGCCAGCGGCGGGTAGGCCGCGGTACGCCCGCGCAGCGGGAATTGCGCCGCATTGGCGAGGGCGCGTCCGTCGCTGTCGCGCAGGCCCGCCGGCAGGCTGAGCGTGAAGTCGGCCGATTCCGGCAGGGGCCCGCGAAAGACGATGGTCTCGACTTCCGGCGCGTCCCGCGCGCCCTCGGCGATCGGGGCCCGATCGGTGCCGGCAATGCGCAGTCGCGCCGCCAGCGCCTGCGCGCGCGGCACCGGCGCGCCGAAGCCAAGACGCAGATCGCCCAGCGGCGAGCAGGGCGTGTTCGGGTTCTCGCGGGTGCAGACGAGCGTGGCGGCCAGCACGTCGCGAACCTCGAAGCCGATCACCTGCGGCAGCGCCGACCGTCCCCGCGAGGGTGCCACCGCAGCCGGCGCCGGCGCGGCCGCGGCCGGCGCGGCGCTGGCCGGGGCGGCGCTGGCCGGGGCGGGCGACGCGGTCGTGACCGGCTCCCAGACGATGTCGACCCGGGTCTTCGGGGGCAGGCTGCGGGCACAGGTCAGTGCAAGGGTGTCGGCGTCTTCCGGCGCCAGCCGGCGCGCCAGCGCCTGCCGCTCGGGTTCGGGCAGCAGCCGCACCGCGATCCGTTCGCCCACCCCGCCGATCCGGCACCATGCCCGGCGGACAGCTTCCTCGGTGCTCACCGGACCGGTGAGCACCAGCAGGAAGACCTGATCCTCGCTGATCGGGCTGCCTTCCCAGGGAACCGTGCGCAGCACGGCGGGCGGCGGTGTACCGACGCTCTGGCGCACGAAACCTGCAGGCGCCGCGCCCGACAGCGCGCGGAGCTCGGGCTGCGGCGTGAAGGTGCAGCGCAGGCCGGCGCGTGCCGGTGCATCGAGCCGCCAGACCCAGGTCACCGGATCGACCCAGCGGCCGCGGCCCGGCGCCGGGCAGTCGATCCGGTAGGGATCGATGATCGCGCCGTCACCCAGCCGCACCATCGGTTCGGCGAACACCGCACGCACCTCGCGAAGTTCGGCGACCTCGCCGCTTGGCGAGAAGCGCACGGCGCTCGGGCTCGCCGCTGCCGCCGGGGTGCCGGTCAGCGCCCCGACGAGGGCGCCGGCGGCCAGCAGCCACAGCGGGTGGATGCGTGTGCGCCAGACCAGCATGGCGGTGACCAGCGTGAGCAGCAGGCCGGCAGGCTGCCCCGCCGTCGGTGCGGCGAGCAGCCAGCCGGTGGCTGCCAGCAGCCCGAGCGTGATCGGCAGCGTGCCCTCGCGGAAGGCGCGCACCAGCCGCCGCTCGCGCCAGCGCTCGGCGCCGCGGTGAGCGAGCAGGGCGACCGTGGTCGACGGCAACAGGATGCCGGCGGTGGTGGCTAGGGCGCCCGCCCAGCCGCCGGCATTCCAGCCCATCACGGTAACCAGCAGGATATTCGGGCCGGGCGCGGCCTGGGCGAGCGCGATCGAGGCCGAGAAGTCGGCATCGCTCAGCCAGCCGTGGCGCTCGACCATGAAGCGGTGCATTTCGGGCACCACCGTGATGCCGCCGCCGATCGCCAGCAGCGACAGCACCAGGAAGCGGCCGAAGAGCTCGGCGAGGTCGGCGCCGCTCATGGCGGTGGCAGCCGGCGCCACGCCACGAGCACCGAGGCGCCCGCGCCCGCCAGCAGCACCGGCAGCAGCGGCCAGCGCAGCGGTCCGACCGCCAGGAAGGCGGCGGCGGCAAAGCCCCAGCCGGCGAGGCCCCGGCCGCGCAGGGAGCTGGCGAGTTTCAGCGCCATGGCGAGAATCAGCCCCGCGCTGACCGCCGCCATGCCTTCGAGCATGCGCGCCACCAGCGGCTCGCGACCGAAGCCGCCGTAGAGAGCGGCCAGCGCGAGCACCAGCACCATCGGCGCGGCCATCATGCCGGCGAGCGCGGCGAAGGCACCGCGCAGTCCGAAGAAACGGTCGCCGATCATCAGCGCGAGATTGCAGATGTTGGGCCCCGGCAGCACCTGTGCGAGCGACAGCGCCTCGGCGAAGGCTTCCGGCGTGAGCCACCGGCGCTCTTCGACCAGCGTGCGCTGCGCGAAGGGCAGCACGCCGCCGAAACCGCGCAGCGCGAGGCCGTTGAAGACCCGGAAAATCTCGCCGATGCTGGCCGGGCGCGGCTCGGCAGAGGCAGTCGGGGCGGCGACGGGCGCGCTCATGGCGCGGATTCTCCCACGCGGCGCGCGGCACCGGCGCACGCGACGGCGGCTGGCGTTTCGTGCCTAGATGCCCGGCGGCTCGCTGCCCGTCAGGACCGCCACGGGTGCCGGCGCCGGAACCTGGACCGCCGGCGGCGGCAGCACCCGGCTGGCAGGCAGCGCCAGCGTGAAGGTACTGCCGCGGCCGAGGGTGCTCGCGATGCGCAGCTCGCCGCCGTGACGCTGGACGATGTGCTTGACGATCGCCAGACCCAGGCCGGTGCCGCCGGTTTCGCGCGAGCGGCCGCGGTCGACCCGGTAGAAGCGCTCGGCCAGACGCGGCAGGTGCTCGGCGGCGATGCCCAGGCCGGTGTCGGTGACCGAGAGCAGCCCTTCGCCCTTGTCGAGCCGCCAGCCGATCTCGATTCGGCCACCTTCGGGCGTGTAGCGCACCGCATTGACCACCAGGTTGCGGATCGCGCTCTCGAGCTCGGTGGGTGCAGCGCTGACCGCAGCCTCGGTCTGCAGCCTGTAGCTGATCGCATGGCGCCCCTGCGAGAGCGCCTGCGCCTCGATGCCGACCGCGCGGATCATGGCCGGCACCTCGATGCGCTCGGCCTCCGGGGGCGCGGTCGAGCTCTCGAGGGTGGCCAGCGTGAGCAGATCCTCGACCAGTCGCTGCATGGTCTGGCTCTGCTTGAGGATCGTGCCGAGGTACTCGCGCCGGGCAGCCTCGTCCAGCGGCAGCTCGAGCAGCGTTTCGGCGAAGCCGCCGATCACGGTCACCGGTGTACGGATTTCATGCGACACGTTGGCGACGAAGTCACGGCGCATCGCGTCGAGCCGCGCGCGTTCGGTGAGGTCGCGGGTGATCAGCAGCTTGTGCTGCTCGTCGGGCCGGTGCAGTCGCAGTTCGAAGAGCCGGCCGGGCCGGGTGGCGAGCGCGAGCACCGGCGGCCGGGAAAAGTCGCCGCTCTCGAGGTAGGCGAGGAACTCAGGCTGGCGGATGAAGTGCAGGATCGGCCGGGCGGTGCCAAGCACTCCGTGAAGCTCGCGCCCGGCGTCATTGCACCATTGCACGTGGTCGTAGCGGTCGAGGAGCACCAGCCCGTCAGGCAGGCGGTCGACGGCGCGGTGCAGCTGCTCGAGCTCGGCGGTGATTTGCAGCCGGTGCTCGCGCTCGATGCGTACCATCCGGGCGAGCCGATCGAGGAAGGGCTGCCAGACCCCGCCGAAGCCTGGCACCTCGCGCTGCCGCGGTAGCGCCGCCCAGTGGTGCAGGCGGGTCATGAGCCAGGTGACCAGCACGGCCTGGGTGATCAGTGCCGCCGCGAGCCAGAGACCGGCCGCTGCGGTATCGACCGCGAGTGCGAGCACCGCGGCGACGATCAGCGCCGCCGCGGTGGGCGCGAGCGCGCGCAGCCAGATCACGAGGGCAGCAGGCGGTAGCCGCCGCCGCGCACGGTCTCGATCAGGCGATCGAAGCCGCTGGGCTGCAGCGCGACCCGCAGACGGCGGATGTGGACGTCGACCGTGCGTTCCTCGATGTCGGCGCGATCGCCCCAGACCGCGTCGAGCAGGCGCGCGCGGGAATGGACACGGTCGGGGCGGCTCATCAGGAAGCTGAGCAGCCGGTACTCGGTCGGGCTGAGTTCGACCGGCGTGCCATGGGCGGTGACCCGGAAGGTGGCAGGGTCGAGGCGCAGACCCGAAACCTCGAGCGCCTCGTCGGTGTCCGGGCGGGTCGTGCGACGCAGCATGGCCCGGATGCGGGCCTGAAGTTCGCGCGGCGAAAAGGGCTTGGTGACGTAGTCGTCGACGCCGGCCTCGAAGCCCGCGAGCTTGTCGCCCTCGTGGGCCCGGGCGGTCAGCATGAGGATCGGCAGCTCGCGGGTGCGCGGATCGATGCGCAGGCGGCGGGCGATCTCGATGCCGGAGCTGTCGGGCAGCATCCAGTCGAGAAGAAGCAGATCGGGAAGGCTGCTGGCAAGGTGCTGGCGGGCACTGGCGGCGTCGGGAACGACCACCACAGTGTAACCTGCGTGCCGCAGATTGACGGCGATCAGTTCGCCGATGGCGGGTTCGTCTTCGACAACAAGGATTCGTGCAGTCACGGCGCGCAGATTATGAAGGTCGCATGACGTTTTGATGACGAAGCCTCCGAACCCCGGGCCCGCGGCGGCGCCGCCGCTGCCGCCCGATGACAGCGTCGTGCTCGTCACCGGCGGTGCCGGCTACATCGGCTCGCATACCGTGCTCGCGCTGCTGCGTGCCGGCCGGCGCGTGGTGGTGCTCGACAGCCTGGTCAACGCCAGCGCCGAGGCGCTGCGGCGCGTCGAGGCGCTGGCCGGCCGGCCGCTGGCGTTCGTGCAGGGTGACATCCGCGACGAGGCGCTGCTCGACGCACTGCTCGCCGAGCAGCGCGTGGGCTCGGTCATCCACTTCGCGGGCCTGAAAGCGGTGGGCGAGTCGGTCGCGCGGCCCCTCGACTACCATGCGGTCAATGTCGGTGGCACGCAGGTGCTGCTGCGCGCGCTGGCGCGTGCCGGGGTGTGGCGTCTGGTGTTCAGTTCGTCGGCCACGGTCTATGGCGATCCCGATGCCGTGCCGATCACCGAGACCGCCCGACTCGGCCCCACCAATCCCTACGGTCGCACGAAGTGGATCGTCGAGATGATGCTCGCCGATCTGGCCGCTGCCGATCCGCGCTGGCAGTTCGCCGTGCTGCGCTACTTCAATCCGGTCGGGGCCGATCCCAGCGGCCGGATCGGCGAAGACCCGCGCGGCGCCCCGAACAATCTCATGCCCTTTGTCTCGCAGGTGGCCGTCGGGAGGCGCCCGCACCTGGCGGTGTTCGGCACCGACTGGCCGACGCCCGATGGCACCGGCGTGCGCGACTACATCCACGTGGCCGATCTGGCGCTCGGCCATCTCGCGGCGCTGGCGCGGCTGGCTGCCCACCCCGGCGGCTTCACGGTCAATCTCGGCACCGGCCGTGGTCACTCGGTGCGCGAGGTGGTGCGTGCCTTCGAGCGTGCCAGCGGTCGCACGGTGCCCTGCGAGTCCGTCGCGCGGCGGCCCGGCGACATCGCGGCCTGCTGGGCCGATCCGGCGCTGGCGCTGGCGCTGCTCGGCTGGCGCGCCGAGCGCGATCTCGAGACGATGTGCGCCGATGCCTGGCGCTGGCAGTGCGCCAATCCCGGGGGCTACGAAGCCGATGCGGGCAGCGCGGTCTGAGGTAGCCAGGCCTCGGGGCGCGCGCTTCAGACCGCCTGATTGAAGAAGCTGCGTCGGCCGCGCATCTCCGCGATCTGGCGCACCAGCGTGGCGAAGTCGGCGTCGTGGGTGCCGGGATTGAAGTGCGCGGTGTTCACGATCATCAGCGGCGCCGCTTCGTAGTGGTGGAAGTAGCGGCTGTAAGTCTCGGCGAGTTCGCGCAGGTAGTTCTCGGCGATGTCGGCTTCCATCGGGATGCCGCGCTGCCGAACCCGGTTGACCAGCTGTTCAGGCTGCGCCTGCAGGTAGATGACCAGGTCGGGCACCGGTGCCTGCGGCTGCAGGCTCGCGAAGATCTGCTGGTAGAGCGCGAGCTCGTCGTCGTCGAGCGTGAGGCGGGCGAACAGGGGATCCTTGTCGAGCAGGAAGTCGCCAACCACCGCCTGCGTGAACAGGTCGCGCTGCGAGAGCTCGCGCAGCTGCGCGATGCGCTGAAACAGGAAGAAGAGCTGCGCAGGCAGCGCATAGCGCGCGCCCTCGCGGTAGAAGCGCTCGAGGAAGGGATTGGCCTGCGGCTCCTCGAGCACCGGACGCGCCCCGAAGTGATCGGCGAGGCGTCGGGCGAGCGTGGTCTTGCCCACGCCGATCGGGCCTTCGACCACGATATGCCGGAAGCGCTCGAAGGGCGAGGCGCCGCCGCCGATGGCAAGGCCGCTCATCGTGCGGCCGCCCGATGGTCGATCACCCTCATCCGGCGCGGAAGATGAAATAGACCGCACCCATCAGGCACAGCGAGGCCCAGAGGTAGTCGAGTTTCAGCGGCTCGTTCATCACCAGCACCGCGAAAGCCACGAAGACCGCGAGCGTGATCACCTCCTGGATGATCTTGAGCTGCGCCAGCGTGAAGTGCCCGTAGCCGATGCGGTTGGCCGGCACCTGCAGCAGGTACTCGAAGAGCGCGATGCCCCAGCTGACCAGCGCGGCGATGTACCAGGGGCGTGAGGCGAGGTTCTTCAGGTGCCCGTACCAGGCGATCGTCATGAACACGTTGGAGGCCACCAGCAGCACGATGGTCTGCAGCGGAATCGGGATCGCGGCGAACAGGCTCATGGGGCCACCGGGGGAACATCCACGCCGGTGACCGGGTCGCAGCGCTGCGCGGTGCAGGCGGCGAGCAGCGCCGCGATCGGCCCGTGACCGGGCACCACCAGGTCGGCCCGCAGCTCGGACAGGGGCGCGAGCACGAAGGCGCGCAGGTGCAGACGGGGGTGCGGCAGCACCAGGCGCGCATCGTTCAGCGTGCTGTCACCGTGCATCAGCAGATCGAGGTCGAGGGTGCGCGGCGCATTGGGCCAGGGCCGCTCGCGGCCGTGCGCGCGCTCGATCGCCTGCAGATGGTCGAGCAGTGCCATCGCTGTGAGCCCGGTGTCGAGTTCGGCCACGCCGTTGAGGAAGTCGGGGCCATCGGCCTGCACCGGCGCGCTCCGGTACAGCCGGGACCGGCGCCTCAGCCGGGTGCCCGGCAGGCTTCCGAGTTCGGCGAGTGCGCGCATCAGCGTGCCATGCGCGTCGCCGAGGTTGGCGCCCAGGCCGATGTAGGCGAGCGCCCGGCCGCTGCTCACCCGGCGGCCTCGCGCGGACCGCCATCGCCTGCCGCGGGGTTGCTGTCGGCATCGGCCGGGCCGTCGGCACGACCGCCGCCGCGGCGCCGCCGGCGTCGGCGATTGGCAACACCACCGGCTCGCGACCCTCCGGCCGCAGCCTCGGCGAGCAGTTCTTCGCGGTCAGCGGCATCGGCGTCGGCGAAGCGCGTCCACCAGGCGCCGAGTTCGGCCGGCAGCTCGCCGGCGTCGCAGCGCAGCAGCATGAAGTCGAAGGCCGCGCGAAAGCGCAGATGCTCGAGGAGTCGTGCCGGTGCGCTGCCGTGTCGCCGCTCGAAACGCGGCTGCAGCGTCCAGATCTCGCGCATGTCGGCGATGAAGCGTTTCTGGATCGCGAGCCGCGCGCCCTGCTCGGCCATCACGGTGTCGATGGTCTCGTGCAGCGCGGGGATCGCCTGCTCGCCGTGCTCGAGGCGTTGCGCCCACCGGGTTCGCACCTCCTGCCAGAGCAGGGTGGCGAACAGGAAACCCGGGGAGACGGTCTTGCCCTCGAGGACCCGCTCGTCGGTACGCGTGAGCGCCACGCGGATGAAGCGCTCGCCGTCGGGCTGCTCGAGGATGACGTCGAGCATCGGCAGCAGACCATGGTGCAGCCCCTCGCTGCGCAGCTGATGCAGGCTGTCGAGCGAATGGCCGGACTGCAGCAGCTTGAGCATCTCGTCGAAGAGCCGCGCTGCCGGCACGTTGTGGATCAGTGGCGCGAGCTCGCGGATCGGGGCGCGCGTGCCGGCTTCGATCGCGAAGCCGGTCTTGGCCGCGAAGCGCGCGGTGCGCAGCATCCGAACCGGGTCTTCGCGGTAGCGCGTGGCCGGATCGCCGATCATCCGCAGCACCCGGCGATGCAGGTCGCGCACACCCTCGTGGTAGTCGATCAGCAGATCGCCGACCGGATCGTAGTAGAGCGCATTGATCGTGAAGTCGCGGCGGGTGGCGTCCTCGGCCTGGCTGCCCCAGACGTTGTCGCGCAGCACGCGCCCGTGCTCGTCGGTCTCGGCGTCGGTCTGCAGCGCGCGGAAGGTCGAGACCTCGATGGTTTCGCGGCCGAACATCACGTGCACGATCTGGAAGCGCCGGCCGATCACACGCGAGCGCCGGAACAGCGCCGTGACCTGGTCGGGCGTGGCATCGGTGGCCACGTCGAAGTCCTTGGGCTTCAGGCCGAGCAGCAGATCGCGCACACCGCCACCCACCACGAAGGCCTTGTGACCCGCCTTCTGGAGGGTCTCGCAGGTGCGGATCGCCGACGAGGGCACGTCGGCGCGGCGCAGCCCCTCGGCGCTGGCCGCGTAACGCGCGGGTTCGCGCGGCACCACCGGCTGGGTGCGGGCGGGCGCCGCGCGCGTGGCGTCGGTGTTGCCGTTCGGGGAAGCACCCCGCCGGCCGAACAGGCGGCTGATGAATCGGGTGATCATGCGAACAGCGCGAGGGTACGCCAGCCGCGTTCGCGCGCAATCTCGGCGAGCCGGGCGTCGGGGTTGGTGGCCACCGGGTGCGTGACCCGCTCGAGCAGCGCGACATCGTTGGCCGAGTCGCTGTAGAAGGTGGAGCTGGCGAAGTCGGCGAGTGCGCTGCCGCGTGAGGCAAGCCAGGCATCGAGGCGCGCGATCTTGCCTTCGCGGAAGCTGGGGATCCCGGTGGGGCGGCCGGTGTAGCGCTCGCCGTCGCGCTCGACCTGGGTGGCGATCAGGTGGTCGATGCCGAAGCGGCGGGCGATCGGCGCCGTGACGAATTCATTGGTGGCGGTGATGATCGCGCAAAGATCCCCTCGCGCTCGGTGCTGGTCGACCAGCGCGTGGGCGCTCGGCCGAAGCGCCGGCACGATGACCTCGCTCATGTATTGCGCGTGCCAGCGATACAGCTGGTCCGGCGGGTGGGCTCCCAGCGGTGCGAGCTGAAAGGCGAGGAAGGCCTGGATGTCGAGCGTGCCTGCCTGGTAGTCGCGGTAGAAGCGATCGTTCTCGCGCTGCTGGTGGGCGGGATCGACCGCACCGACTCGCGCCAGAAAGCGCCCCCACTCGTAATCGCTGTCGATGGGCAGCAGCGTGTGGTCGAGATCGAAGAGAGCCAGGTTCATTGCAGCGGGATTCTAGCAGCCGGCGCTATCGCCCGGCCGCCGCCCCGCCGGCCTGCGCGAGCCAATCCCGCAGCAGCGGCAGGTTGAGCGGGCGCTTGCGCGCGAGCGCATGGCGGTCGAGCGCCTCGAGCGTGGACATCAGCACCCGCAGATCCCGTGCATGGTGGGTCAGCAGCCAGGGGATCAGGTCGGGCGCCGGTTGCAGGCCACGCTCGTGCGCGGCGCGCACCAGCGCCTGGGCTCGCCCGGCGTCGTCCGGCGCGCGCAGCTCGAAGACCAGCCCGGCACCGAGCCGGGTGCGCAGATCCTCGCGCAGTGCCAGGGCGAGCGGCGGGCGGTCGCCGGTGCAGACGATCGCGAGCCGGGGATCGGCGGCGGCGGCGATGAAGCGGCCGAACAGCCACGCCTGACCCGCGGCGTCGAGACGCTGGACGTCGTCGACGGCCTCCAGCGCGGGTTGCGGCTCCGCCCCAGGATGATCGCCCGCCGGGCCCGCCGCCGCGAGGGCGCGCGCCAGATGGCTGCGACCGCTGCCCGGCAGGCCCCACAGATAGACGAAGCGATGCCGGCGCTCCCCGGCGGCAAGGGCGCGCAGGCACGCCAGGCACTCGTGGTTGCTGCCGGTGACGAAGTTGTCGAGCGTGGGTTCGACCGTCGCGATGAGGTCGAGCGCGAGCTGGCTCATCGGCTTCGCCGGTAGAAGTCGCTGGCCAGGTAGGCGGCATGCAGCCTGCGCAGTCCGACCGCCGCCATGGCGGCCAGCGGCAGGGCGAG
>Ga0315900_10003513_pt1 | contig 22884 bp, 26 predicted proteins | sample LakEriMetagenome_FD_203521 | JGI IMG/M metagenome (GOLD analysis project Ga0315900, IMG submission 203521) | Freshwater fungal communities from buoy surface, Lake Erie, Ohio, United States - Buoy 12 MA114 | ecosystem: Environmental > Aquatic > Freshwater > Lake > Lake biofilm | place: USA: Lake... | reverse complement strand
ACGCATGGCGTCGACCTTGACCTGCATCTCCGCCAGCATCCACTGGATGCCCTGAAAGCGGGCGATCTCCTTGCCGAAGGCCTTGCGTTCCTTGGCGTAGTTCACCGCCAGGTCCAGCGCTTCGCTGGCGATGCCCAGGCACATCGTCGGGTTCAGCACACGCGCCTGGTTCAGGCCTTTCATGATGCGGCCGAAAGAGCCGGGCGCCACCACCATGCGGCTCTTGTGCACACGGCAGTTTTCATAGATGACCTCGGCCGACGCGCCGCCGCGCAGTCCCATGTGCAGGTCCAGGTGGCCAATGCTGACGCCGGGGTCGTCCTTCTCCACGATGAAGGCCGCAATCGACCTGCTGCCCGGCTCGCCGCCGACGCGCGCGAAAGTGACGTAGAAGCCCGCGATCGCCGCACGGGTGATGAAACACTTGGTGCCGCTTATGAGGAAGTGGTCGCCGTCGGCCACCGCCTTGGTGATCATGTCATTGGCGGCCGAGCCTGCCGCGGGTTCGGTCATGCTCCAGCAGCCCACCGTCTCGCCAGCGGCCACCGGCACCAGGTAGCGCCGCTTGTGATCTTCGCTGCCGAACTGCTGGATCAACTCGGCCGCCGTGCAGTTGGCCAGGATAAAGGCGGAGGTCACCGGGCAGACGCGCGCGATCTGTTCCATCGCCACCACGGCATGCAGGATGCTCGCACCGCTGCCGCCGTAGGCTTCGTCAATGGTGATGCCGGCCAGGCCCGCATCTGCCAGCGGCTTGAGGTTCTCCAACGGCGCTTCGGCCGTGCGGTCCCAATGCGCCGCTTTCGCGGCGAAACGATCGCGCGCCAGGCGCAGTGCAGAGTCCTGCAGCATCTGCAGTTCGTCGTCGAGTGCGTACAGCATCATATGAAGAGCACCAGTGCATCGACTGCCACCGGGCGGCTGCCTTCGATGACGAGCGGGTTGATGTCGACGGCCGCGATGTCGGGCCGTTCCTGCGCCAGGCGCGACAGCGCCAGCAGCGTGGTGATCAGTGCTTCATGGTCCACCGCCGGCAGTCCGCGAACAGCGCCCAACAACGCTTTGGCGCGGATTTCGCCGAGCATCTGCTCGGCGTCTTCACGGCCGAGGGGCACCAGCCGCAACGCCACGTCGGCCAACACTTCGGCGAAGATGCCGCCCAGGCCGAAGGTGACCGTGGCGCCGAACTGTGGATCTCGTGACATGCCGACCAGGAACTCGCGCTTGCCACTCACCATCTGCTGCACGAGCAATTCACCCTCGCCTTGCATGCGCTCGAGCAGGCCTGCGGCAGCGTCCTTCAAGGCTGCCTCGTCCTTGAGGTTCAGCACCACCAGGCCCAGTTCGGTCTTGTGCGCAAACTGTGCCCCCAGGCCTTTGAGCACGACAGGGTAGCCCACGCGCGCCGCAGCCGCAGCAGCCCCGTCAACCGTCTTCGCCCGCGCTTCACCGACCACCGGCACGCCAAACTGCGCCAGCAACTGCTTGGCGTCGAACTCGTCGAGCGCCCGGACCGAGGTCGGTTCGATCATGCCGCCTGCCGCCATCTCTGCCGTCTCTGAAATGCGCCGAAGGCCTCGATCGCTGCCAACGCCTGCACAGCGCCGCGTGTCGACTCGAACACGGGTACATGCTGTTCGCCCAACATCGGATAGCCTAGCGCTGCCAAGCTCAAGGGCCCAGCCCAGGTCACCAGCACAGGCTTGTCCGCTTCGTGGGCGAGCTTGCTGATTTCGCGCCCGTAGAAGGTGGCACGTGGCTCGGCAGCCATGGTTACGAGCAGCAGTGCGGCATCGATCTGGGGGTCCGCCAGCACCGCCCGCACAGTGTCCTGGTAGCCAGTGGCCGACGAGCGGATCTGCCCTGTCACATCCACCGGGTTGCGCACCGAAGCGAATTCGGGCACCACGGCGCGAATCGCCGCCTGCGTGGCGGCGGCAAGTTCGGGAACCTGCAAGCCCAGCCGGTCGCATTCGTCGGCTGCCACGCCGCAGATGCCGCCAGAGGCCGAGACGACCCCGATCCGTGCTGCACGCTGGCTTTGCAGATCGAGTCGCTCCCCCAGCCAAGAGAAGGTCTTGGCCAGCGGGAGCAAGTCCGCCACGTCGTCGACTTGGATCAAGCCGTGCTGGCGACACAGCGCACCAAAGACCTTGTGGGAGCCCGCCAATGCGCCCGTGTGCGAGGCACTGCTGGCCGCACCCACATCCGAGGCGCCGCTCTTGTAAACGAGCACGGGCTTGCCGGCGCGTGCGGCTTTGGCGCAGGAAGCCAGAAAACGCGGTGGGTCGCTGACACTTTCCAGGAACAACGCAAACACACGCGCGTTCGGGTCGTCGACGAGATGATCCAAGTAGTCGGCCGCCGAAAGGTCCGCCTGGTTGCCTGTGGTCACCCAATGCGAGAACCCGACGCCTTGCTCCATGCCGCGCCCGAGCATCGAGCCGCCGAGCGCGCCGCTTTGGGTGATGAAGGCGACACCACCGCGCACAAAGGGCTGCATGTCACCGACCATCGAGATGGTCGCCGGGAACGGATGGTGGAAATCGACGAAGCCGGCGGTGTTCGGCCCGACGAAGCGGATGCCGGCGCTGCGCGCGATGCCCGTCAACTCCTCCTGAAGCTCGTGATGACCGGCCTCACCGAAGCCCGCCGACATCGCGATCACCGCCTTCACGCCCTTGCCGGCACAGTCGCGCATCGCCTGCACGCAGGCCTGTGCCGGCACCACGAGGATTGCGCAATCAATCTCACCTTCGATCGCCGCCACGCTGGGCCAGCAACGCCGGCCGAACAGCTCGGTCTCTTTTGGGTTCACCGGGTAGATGGTTCCGGAAAATCCATGGTCTACCAGGTTCTTCATCGCTGCGGTGCCGAGCTTGGGTGCGCCGGTGGGCGTCATGCCCTGGGACGCACCCACCACGGCCACCGAGCGCGGTCTGAACAAGGCGTCCAGCGCACTCACTTCTCGACGTCCTGGTTCCACGAGTAGGGGAAGGGCATCGTGCCGTGCTTCAGCACCAGCGGCACCGCGTAGCGCTTGACCTGGTTGCTCGCTTCCACGTCGATCACGCACAGCTTACCGCTCTTCAGCGCGGCCTCGACCGCCGGCTTGAAGTCGACCGCCTTCTCCACGCGATAGACCTTCGCGCGCATCGCCTTGGCGATCTCGCTGATGTCGGGGTTCCACAGTTCGCCGGTCTTCTCGATCTTGTAGAAGTCGCCCACGCCGCGGCCGAACTTGTTCTTCGCGCCCTCCACCTCGGCCTGGATGGTTTTGTTGTTGAGCACGATCACGACGCCCGGCACGCCGTACTCGGTGGCGGTGGCCAGGGACAGCCCGGTGTGGATGAACGACTGGTCGCCGACGAAGACCACCACCGGATGCTTCTTGCGCTCCATGCCGGCGCCCACCACACCCGGTGGCGCAAATCCCATCTGGCCGAACTGCTGGTTGTTGGTGGCGAACCACGGACTCTTCAGCGTGTAGAAGCTGGGCACGTAGTTCATGATGAAGCCGGTGTCGCAGACCAGGCTTGCCTGCGGATCGAAGGCGTTCACCGCGTCGGACGTGTCCTTGACGATTCGGGCATAGTGCAGCGGCGCGATGTCGCTGGTGATCAAGGGCTGCACCTCCTTCCACCATGCCTTGCGCGAGGCGGCGATCTGCTTGAGCCACGGCGCCGTCTTCGGCTTGGCGCCCGCCGCGTTCCAGGCGGCGAGCAGACCCTTGAGGCCCGACTTGGCATCGCTGACCATGCCGATGCGCGAGGGGTAGACCCGGTTGATCTCGCCCGGGTCGATGTCCATGTGGATCAAGGTCGTCTTCTTCGGAATGTTGAAGATCGTCCAGCCCGCGGTGTTCAGGTCGTTGAAGCGCACGCCGATGCCCAGCACCACGTCCGCTTCCTGCGCTGCCTGCACCGCGTGCCCCGTGCCGCTGCGGTCGCACACGCCCAGTGACAGCGGGTGGTCTTCAGGAATGCCGCCCTTGCCGCCGAAGGTGGTGGCCACGGGGATCTGGGCCGCTTCGGCAAAAGCCCGCAACTCGTCCCAGGCATGCGAATTCAGGATGCCCGAGGAGGTGTAGATCATCGGCCGCCTGGCCTTGGCAAGCAGCTTCACCGCATCGGCCAATGCGTCGGGGTCGGCAGCGGGCGGGTGGGGGAACAGCCAGTCGGCCAGTTCTTTCTCCGAGGGAATCTCGATGTCGATCTCGGTGTTCTGCACATCCAGCGGCATGTAGATCACCACTGGGCCGGGACGCCCGGTGATGGCGGTCTTGTAGGCGCGCATCACTGTGGCCAAGGCGGTGTCGGGGCGGATGGTGGTGTATGCGCCCTTGGTGATCGTCTTGAAGATCTGCGTGAACTCGTCTTCGCCGTAGCGGTAGATCTCCTGGATGCCGCCGCGGCCGTACCACCTGGTGGCGCCGCCAGCCATCAGGCAGAGCATTGGCGTGGAGTCGAAAAACGCCTCGGCGATGCCGGGGATGCAGTTGAAGTTGCCCGGGCCCACGGTGGTGCAGGTGACGGGAATCGGCAGCTCGCGCCGCATGCGCCACTCGACGTCGGCCGCGTGGATGGCATGGATCTCGTGTCGCATGCGGATGCCGGGGATCTTGGCCTCGTACTCCAGCGCATCGAGCAGCCCCCAGTTGGCATGGCCGTTGTAGAGGTAGTAGCGCTTGGTGCCGACGCGCTTGAGGAACTGCGCGACGGCCTGGGCGGCGGTCATCTTGGCCATGGGGTGGTGTCTCCGGTGTCGGTTGTTGGGATCAATCGGCCTTGATCTGCGCCGCAGTGACGATGTCTTTCATGCGTTTGGCCTCGGCGGTAATGCGGGCCATGGTGGCCGCGGGCGTCGCGAAGGCGGGTTCAGCGGCAATGGCGGCCCAGCGCTCCCGCACCTCGGGCAGTGCGGTCACCTTGGCCAGCGCGTGGCTGAGCGCTTCGACAGCGACCCTGGGCGCGCCGGCCGGCGTCATCAGCGACGCGAACTGCACCAGTTCCAGGTCGACCAGCCCTGCTTCGGCGGCCGTGGGCACCTGCGGCAGCGCGGGCAGGCGCTTGGGACCGAGCACGGCCAACGGGACCACGGTGCCGTTCTTCGCATGGCCGACGATGCTGGCCGGCGTCTCGAACATCACCTTCACACGCCCGCCGATCAAGTCTGTCACCGCTTGAGCCGCGCCCTTGTAGGGCACGTGCAGCAGATCGATGCCGACGCGGCGCTTGAACAGCTCGCCCATCAGGTGCGCCGACGTGCCGTTGCCGCCGGTGCCGTACTCCAGCTGGCCCGGCTGCGCCTTGGCCATCGCGACCAGGTCCTTCAGTGTCTTCACGCCGAGCTGGGCGTTGACCACCAGCACTGGCGTGGTCTCCAGGAAACTGCCGACGGCTTCCAGATCCTTCAGCAGGTCGTAGCCCAGCTTGGGGTAGATGCTGCGGCTGATGATCTGCGGCATGGCCACGAAGACCAGGGTGTACCCGTCGGGCTTGGCGCGCGCCGCGATCTCGGTACCCAGATTGCCACCGGCGCCGGGCTTGAAGTCCAGCACCACCGGCTGGCCGAGCTGCTCCTGCAGCTTCTCGGCCAGGATGCGATTCATCGCATCGGTAGATCCGCCGGCCGGAAAAGGCACGATGAGGGTGATCGGGCGGCTGGGAAAGCTTTGGGCAGCGGCGCGCAAGGGCACGGCCGCCGCCAAGGCAGTGCCGAGCCAGGCTCGTCGGGAGATGGAGCCCCAGGGGCGGGAACGGGTCACGGGTGGTCTCCTGGTTGGGCCGCCAGCCGCTTGGCCGACAGCAGAGAATCTGGCACGTTTGTAATTGTGATTGACACCATAACAATAATGAATCTACACTGCAAGTACTTTCTTCAGGCACCCATGTTCAACCAGCTGTTCATCGACAACCAGTTCGTGTCCGCCAACAGCAGCGAAACGTTCGACGCGCTGGACCCGGCCACTGAAGCGCGCATCACGACGCTGCCGCTGGCTGATGTGGGCGATGTCGACCGCGCCGTGCGCTCGGCCCATGCGGCCTTCAGGGCCTGGAGGAACACCACGCCGGCCGAGCGCACCCGGCTGCTCTTGAAGGCCGCCGCGCTGATTGACGCCCGCAAGGACGAGATTGCCCACCTCGAAACGCTGGACATGGGCAAGCCGCTGCGCGAGAGCTACGCCAACGTCGCACGCTCGGTGCGCACCTTCGAGTACGCCGCCGGCGCCACCGACAAGATCGAAGGCCAGTCGATTCCAGTCGATTCGCGCACGCTGAACTTCACGCGCCTCGAGCCCGTCGGCGTCACCGCACACATCACGCCCTGGAACTACCCCTTCGCCAATGCGTGCCGTTCGGTGCCGGTGGCACTGGCCACAGGCTGCACGGTAGTCCTGAAGCCTGCGTCCGACACCTGCCTCACCACGCTGCTGCTGGGCGACATCCTGCGCGAAGCAGGCTTCCCGCCGGGGGCGGTGAACATCGTCACCGGCAGCGGCTCGGTGGCCGGCGCGGCGCTGGCTCGGCACCCGCTGGTGCGGGCCATTACCTTCACCGGCTCGGTCGGCACGGGGCAGCGCATTGCCCAGTACGCCGCCGAGCACATCCGGCCGGTGGTGCTGGAACTGGGCGGCAAGAACCCACAGATCGTCTGTGCGGACGCCGACTTCGAACTGGCATTGAAAGAGACCTTGCGCGGCGGCTTCATGAACGCGGGCCAGGTGTGCACGGGCGTGTCACGTGTGCTCGTCGAGCGCCGCCTCTACCCCCGCTACGTCGAAGCCCTGAAGGCGCGGGTGGACGCGCTGACGGTGGCGCCCGGCATGGACAACGCCGACATAGGGCCGCTAGTGAGCCAGGCGCACCGGCAGACGGTGATGGACTACGCCGCCATCGCCGAGGCCGAAGGTGCGCGCCTCGTCAGCGGCGGACGCATCCCCAAGGGCCTGGACCGCGGCTGGTACTACCGACCCACCGTGTTCGACCAGGTGAAGCCGTCGATGCGCATTGCGCGCGAAGAGGTGTTCGGCCCGCTGTTGGCAGTGATGCCATTCGACAGCGACGACGAGGCGCTGGCGATCGCCAACGACAGCGAATTCGGCCTCACCGCCGGCATATTCACCCGCGACCTGAACCGCGCCATGCGCTTCGTGCGGGACATCGAAGCCGGCATGGCCTGGGTCAACGAGTGGTTCCAGAGCCCGGTGCAGGTGCCGCATGGCGGCGTCAAGACCTCGGGCATCGGCCGAGAGCAAGGCATGGCCGCGTTTGCCAACTACCTGCACACCAAGGACGTGGCTATCCGCCTGACCTGAAGGACACGCCGCGATGAACCGAGCCACCTTCGATTGGGCCGATCCGTTGCAGCTGGACAGCCAGCTGAGCGACGACGAACGTGCAATCCGTGACGCTGCGGCGGCCTACTGCCAGGACAGACTCGCGCCGCGAGTGCTGCAGGCCTTCCGCCACGAGACCACCGACCCGGCCATCTTCCACGAAATGGGCGAGCTGGGCCTGTTGGGCGCCACCATTCCGGAAGCCTACGGCTGCGCGGGCCTGAACTACGTCAGCTACGGCCTGATCGCGCGCGAGGTCGAACGCGTGGACAGCGGCTACCGCTCGATGATGAGCGTGCAAAGCTCACTGGTCATGGTGCCGATCAACGCCTTCGGCAACGAGGCCGCGAAGCAGAAGTACCTGCCCAAGCTAGCGCGCGGCGAATGGATCGGCTGCTTCGGCCTGACCGAGCCCAACCACGGCAGCGACCCCGGCAGCATGGTCACCCGTGCACGCAAGGTGCCGGGCGGCTACGCGCTCAGCGGCGCCAAGACGTGGATCACCAACAGCCCGATCGCCGACGTCTTCGTGGTCTGGGCCAAAGACGATGAAGGCGCGATCTGCGGCTTCGTGCTCGACAAGGGTGCCCCGGGCTTGAGTGCCCCCCCGATCCACGGCAAGGTGGGGCTGAAGGCCAGCGTTACCGGCGAGATCGTGATGGACAACGTGTTCTGCCCCGAGGAGAACGCCTTCCCCGACGTGCGCGGTCTGAAAGGTCCCTTCACGTGCCTGAACAGCGCGCGCTACGGCATCAGTTGGGGCGCGCTGGGCGCGGCCGAGGACTGCCTGCGTATCGCGCGCCAGTACGTGCTGGACCGCAAGCAGTTCGGCCGGCCGCTGGCCGCCAATCAGCTCATCCAGTTGAAGCTCGCCGACATGGTGAGCCGCATTGCGCTCGGCCTGCAGGGTTGCCTGCGCCTGGGCCGCATGAAGGACGAAGGCGAGCCGCCGGTCGAGCTGACCAGCATCATGAAACGCAACGCCTGCACCACGGCACTGGAGATCGCGCGGCTGGCGCGCGACATGCTGGGCGGAAATGGCATCAGTGACGAGTTCGGCGTGGCACGCCACCTCGTCAATCTCGAGGTCGTCAACACCTATGAAGGCACGCAGGACATCCACGCGCTGATCCTGGGGCGTGCGATCACCGGCATCCCCGCATTTGAATGAGGCAAACACGATGAGTCTGCTCGCACATCAGCACGTTGTCGTCATCGGCGGCTCCTCCGGCATGGGCTTGGCCACCGCGCAGGCTGCTGCGCGCGAGGGCGCCACGGTGACGATCGCCGGGCGCAACGAAGCCCGCTTGGCTGCCGCCGCTGCGTCGCTCGGCAACGCGGCGCGAGCCCGCGCACTGGACATCACGGATGAAGCCGCGGTGGCCGCCTTCTTCGAGGGCGTCGAACCCATTGACCACCTCGTGATGACAGCCCACGCGTCTTCGGTGGTGACAGGTGCGATCACCACGCTGTCCGAGATGACGATGGCGGCCGCCCGTGCCTTCATGGAAACCAAGTTCTGGGGCCCGTTCACTGCTGCCAAGTACGGGGCACCCAAGGTCAAGGCAGGCGGGTCGATCATCTTCTTCTCCGGCGCCGCCGGCGCGCGCAAGCTGCTGCCCAACCACACGGCCATCGGCGCCACCAACGGCGCCGTGGAAGCTTTTGCGCGACAGCTTGCCAAGGAGATCGCACCCAAGCGCGTGAACGTCATTGCTGCCGGCCTGGTGCAAACACCCACCTATGACGGTATGAGCGATGAATCGCGAGCCGGGATGTACGCCGGCTATGCCAAGCAGGCGCTCGTGGGCCGGGTGGGCCTGCCCGAAGACATAGCAGCCGCAGCCATTTACCTGATGAGCAGCAGCTATGTCACCGGGCAGATTCACGAGATCGACGGGGGGCGGCCATGAGCGTTGCGATCCGTCCGGATCTGTTCGTCGAGGGCGACGAGCCGCGCCTCATCGGCTCGCGCGATCGCCATACCGGTGACGTCTTCTTCCCCGCCGAAACCATGAACCCCAGAACGATGCAGGAAGACACCCTCGAGCGTCATGAGTTCGATGGCGGAGGCACGCTGGTGGCCTGGACGGTCATCGGCCGCGGGATGCCGGGCTTCGACTCGCCCTATGCACTGGGCACGATCCAGCTCGATGCCGGGCCTGGCTTCATCGGCCAGTTGCACGACTGGCAGGGCAAGTCGCTGAAGGCAGGCATGCGTGTGAGGCTGGCCATCGCACGCATCAAGGCCGACAAGGACGGCACCGAGATCGTCGGGCCGAAGTTCGTTCCGGTGGGGGACGCATGATGGAGCGTGTGTACATTGCAGGCGCCGGCATGACGGTCTTCGGTCCGCAGCCCGACATTGACGTGCACGAACTGGCCCGCCGCGCCGTCTGGGGCGCGCTGCAGTCAAGCGGCATCGCGCCGCAGACTTTTCGGCAGCGCCCGAGCATGGCCTTTGCAGGGCATGCCTACCAGGGCCCTTGCTTCGCGCAGAAGACGCTGATGAAGCTGGGCCTGCAAGGAATGCCGATGGTCAATGTCGAGAACGCGTGCGCCTCGGGCAGCACGGCGGTGATCAGCGGCGCGGCGATGATCAGTAGCGGCGAGGCAGAGCTCGTGATCGCATTCGGTGCCGAAAAGCTCACACGGGCCGGTGGCGGATTCCTGCCCATCGTTGCCGACGACCTGGAAAGTGCGATGGGCCGAGTGATGCCCTCGGCTTTTGCGATGCAGGCGCAGATGCACATGGCCGCCTACGGCACCACGCGCGAGCAGATGGCGATGGTGGCGGTGAAGAACCGCCGCAACGGTGTCTCGAACCCCTACTGCCACTTCAAGGAAGCCGTGACGGTCGAGCAGGTGCTCTCGGCGCCATCCATCGCCGAGCCGCTTACGCGTCTGTCATGCTGCCCGGTCAGCGACGGTGCAGCCGCGGTGGTGATGGCCAGTGAGAGCGCCTTTCGCCGGTTGGGCCTAAAGGGCATCGAACTGATCGGCCACGCCTTGGTGAGCGGCGAGCGCACGCCATACGGCATCGTCGACCACAAGAGCGAGATGTCGATCCGCGCCGCGAAGCTGGCTTACGAGCGTGCCGGCCTGGGGCCGGAGGACGTCGACCTGTGCGAGATGCACGACCCGTTCACCATCGCAGAGATCATCCACTGCGAAGACCTCGGCTTCTGCCAACCCGGCGCCGGCGGTGCCTACACAGAACGCGGCTTGTCCGCCATCGGCGGCGGCGGCGTGGCGGTGTCGCCCTCGGGCGGCCTGATGAGCAAAGGCCACCCGCTGGGCGCCACCGGCGTGGCCCAGGTGGCCGAGATGTTCTGGCAGTTGCAAAGCCAGGCTGGCGCACGACAGGTTCCCGATGCGCGCATCGGGCTGACGCACACTGTCGGTGGTGGAGTGACTAAGCTTGAGTCCGGCGCCAGCGCGGTGATGCTTTTCAAGCAGGCGGCCTGACGATGGGCTTCGACACCGTGTTGCTCAACGTGGCCGATGGCGTGGCTACGCTGACGCTGCACCGCCCTGAGGTGATGAACGCCATCAACCAGCGTCTGAAGGACGAACTGTCGGTAGCGCTTGATGCGGTGGAAGCCGACGAGGCCGCGCGCGTGCTCTTGATCGTGGGTGCAGGCAGCAAGGCCTTCTGTGCCGGTGCCGACATCAAGGAGCGCGCCGGCAGCGAGCCCACGCCGGCCGAGTTCGTCTTCCGCCAGCAAGCCACGCACCGGCTGTTCGACCGCATCGCGGGGTTCAGCAAGCCGGTGATCGCAGCGCTGAATGGGGTGGCCTACGGCGGCGGCGCCGAGATCGCGCTATGCGCCGACATCCGCGTGATGAGCGATGCCGCAAGCATCGGCCTGACCGAGGTCAATCTGGGCGTGATCCCGGCCGGCGGTGGTACGCAACGGCTGCCGCGACTGGTGGGTGCCGCCAAGGCCAAGGAGCTGATCTTCACCGGGGCCCGGCTGAAGGCCGACGAAGCGCTGGCGCTGGGCCTGGTCAACCGCGTCGTGGCCGCCGCCGAGCTGGCCGATGCGGCGCACGTGCTGGCCGTGCAGATCGCGGCCAAACCGCCACTGGCTGTGCGCCTGGCCAAACAAGCCATCGACAAAGGCCAGCAAACAGACCTGCACACCGCGATGGCCTTTGAACTCTATGCCGCGGCCATCCTCTTCGACACCGAGGACCGCAAGGAAGGCATGCGGGCTTTCGTCGAAAAACGCACGCCCGTGTTCTGCGGGCGCTGAACTCCAGGAGTCATCAGACATGGACTTGAAGCTGCAGGGCAAGACCGCCTTGATCACGGGTGGCGGCCAGGGCGTGGGCCGTCGCATTGCGTTGACGCTGGCGGCCGAAGGCGCGCGTGTCGCCGTCAACGACCTGGTGCCCGAACGTGTGCAGAACGTGGTGGCCGAGATTGCGGCCGCGGGTGGCCAGGGCGTGGCCGTTGCCTTCGACGTGACCGACCTGGCGGCGGTGAGGGCTGCGGTCGAATCGCTGGGCGCCGTCGACATCCTCGTCAACAACGCCGGCATCATCCCGGAGCGGCGCAGCGGTGAAGTCGGCCTGCCGGCTTTCCACGAGCAACCGCCCGAACACTGGGCCAAGATCGTTAACCTGAACCTGATGGGCACGCTCAACGTCACCCACGCTTGCCTGCAGGGCATGGTGCAGCGGCGCTACGGCAAGATCGTGACCATCATGAGCGACGCCGGGCGTGTCGGCGAAGCGCGTTACGTGGTCTACGGTGCGGCCAAGGCCGCGCAAGGGGGCATGACGCGCTCACTGGCCAAGGAAGTGGGTGCGCAGCGCATCAACGTCAACGCAGTGTCGCTGTCGGCGGTGGCGCACGAGAGTCCAATGGCAGACTTCCTGCGAGAAGACGCCACGCCAGAGACCAACGAGACACTGAAGAAGGCGCTCAACGCCTACCCCATCGGCAAGGGCCTCGGCCGCCTGACGCGGCCGCAGGATGCAGCCAACACGGTGTCCTTTCTTGTCAGCGACGCGGCCGAGTACATCACCGGGCAGATTCTCTCGGTGAATGGCGGCTACGCGATGCCCTGAGCTGAATCGCATGCCCAGAGTCGTCTTCTTCGATCGCCTCGGGCCCCCCGAGGTGTTGCAACTCCGCGAGGTGCCGCTGGCCGAGCCCGGCCCTGGCGAGGTGCGGCTGGCGGTGGAGGCCTTTGGTCTGAACCGCAGCGAGTCGCAGATGCGGCAGGGCAGCTATCCGATGCTGAATGCCACCTTCCCTTCGCGGGCCGGCAAGGAGGCCGTGGGCACCGTCACGGCCATCGGGGAAGGTGTTCAGGGCGTCGTGCTCGGCCAGCGTTACACCACAGTGCCTTGTTTCGACATGAACAAGAACGGTGTCTACGGCGAATTCGCTGTGGTGCCCGTCGGGGCGCTCGCGCCCGTGCCGCAAGGACTGAGCGCCGTGCAGGCCACCGCGATCTGGCAGCAGTACCTCACGGCCTACGGCCCCTTGGTGCTGTATTCGCAGCTCGGCCGCGGCTCGGTAGTGCTGGTCACTGCAGCCACGGCAAGCGTGGGCCATGCCTGCATCCAGATTGCCAAGGCGCAAGGCGCGACGGTCATTGCCACCACGCGGAAGGCCGACAAGGTCGCCCGGCTGCACGAGACCGGCGCCGACCACGTGATCGTCACCACCCGCGATGCGCTGGTTCCAGCCGTGATGCAAATCACCGGGGGCAAAGGCGCCCACGTGATCGTCGACTCCATCTCCGGCCCCGTCGTGGCCGAGCTGGCCGAGTGCGCTGCCCACAAGGGCCGCATCTTCCTCTACGGCCGACTGGACGAGACACCCACGCCGTACCCGCTCGTCACCTGCATGAAGAAGGCCTTGTCGATCACCGGCTACACGCTGTGGGAGATCGTGCTCGATGCGCAACTGCGACGCGAAGCCGAACGCTGGATCGTGAGCCGCCTGGAGCGCGGCACGTTTGCGCCCGTGATCGACCGCACGTTCATCCTCGACCAGATCGTGCAGGCCCATGCCTACATGGACGCCAACCAAGCCAACGGCAAGATCGTGGTGACGGTGCCATGAAGTTCCTCGCCATGTCCAGACGCCTGCCCGGCGTCATCGACGCACAGGTGATGGCCCAAACCGAAGCCGAAGCCCTGGCGGTGTTCAAGCGCATGCAAAGCGGTGCATTCGACCAGATCCACTTTAGCCGCGACTGGAAGGGCGCGGTGTTGTTCGTTCATGCCGCCAGCCGCGAGGCGGCGCTCGCGATACTGGCTGAACTGCCGATGGTGCGCAAGCGCCGCATCACGTTTGATCTGTACGAACTGGCGCCCTTCGACCACTACCAGCGCTTGTTCAAGGACCAGTACCGGGCGCCGACGTGATCTACCTCATTGATACCAAGATCGACTACAACCTGCTGCAGGGCAAGCTAGATGATCTGCTGCCGCAGGAGTGGCAGCAGACAAGCAAGATGTTCGAATCGGGGCAGTTGCTCGGCATCTGGCGCAAGGCGAGCGCCAACGGCGTGATCGCCATCTGGAACATGGCCGACCATGAGGCCATCAACGCGCAGATCCGTGCGATGCCACTGTATCCGTACATGAGCAGTATCGAGGTCACACCTCTGGTGGCTCACCCCAAGTACCCGGAGTTCTGCGAGGCGAAAGCGCCGCAAGCGAACTTGCGCATTCCTTGACATCGGAGCACCCGGCGGATGCCGATCTGCAAGGCAACTACGTGCACATCGCCACCATCGTTGGTGTGTGTTGGTCGGTCGTTCAGAGCTCAGGTCAGTAGGGCGTCGTTGGCCGCGTTTGCCTTCGACACAACATGGCCCGTCCTCGCTGCCTTATGCCTTGAAGTGAACACTGGTTGGCGCAAGTGCAAGCGGTCTCTACCAGTCAACCGAAGATCTCCCGACTACCTGAGTGATCGGCAGTCAGGAGACGAACGTGCACACATGTCAACTCCGTTCACGCACGCATTGAACGCCTGCTTTTCGGAACCGCATCGTGCGGCAGCTTGTGGCCGGGAGTGTCAATCTGGACCCGCGCCCGACAGCAGCCGTTCGGCGTGGGCGGCTGGTACGACTGGTCCTTGACTCAGGGCAAGCGCCCTTGTCGCCTACAGGCGCATCTTGGTCGGCCCTCAACTTGATGGGAGACCATCATGGGATTCGTTACCAATGCAGCTCATCGCGAGCCTTGGAACAAGGGCAAGATCGTAGGGCAGAAGGCCCCGTTCAAGCTCAAGGACATCTGGGCGCTCCGTGTGCGTCTACAGATGGAAAACCGAGTGCGTGAACTTGCGCTCTTCAACCTGGGCATCGATAGCAAGCTCAGGGGCTGCGATCTGGTCGCCCTCAAGGTCCGCGACTTGTGTCACGGTGATCAGCTGGCAACGCGCGCCATCGTCATGCAGCACAAGACGCAGCGCCCGGTGCAGTTCGAGATCACGTCCGCGACTCGGGAGGTTTTGCAGGCTTGGATCAAGCATGCAGAGCTGAAGCCTGAGGACTTCCTGTTCCCCAGCCGTCTGCACGACTCCCCACATCTGGGCACCCGACAGTACGCCCGAATCCTCGGGCACTGGGTCGATGAGCTCGGCCTAGACCGCGCCGAGTACGGTACGCACTCGGTGCGCAGGACGAAGGCGACGCTGATCTACCGTCGAACCAAGAACCTGCGCGCGGTCCAGCTGCTCCTCGGACACTCCAAGCTGGAATCCACTGTGAGGTACCTCGGCATCGAGGTCGACGATGCCCTGGAGATCTCTGAGCAGACCGAGATCTGATCGATTGGAGGTACGGGCCGCCTCTGCTGACAGCCGGGGCGGCCAGACACGGACGACTGCTGCCTGGCGCATGGTCAGATTGACACTCCCGGCCATCAGGAGACAGTCGGTCAGGGCGACAGCAGCTGTGCGGCAAATCGGTGGGTACTCCGCTCAATCTCGGATGTATTACCATATGATCACTTGGTAACACTCATGGAGAGCGTGTATGACGACGACACTGACCAGTAAGGGGCAGGTCACGATCCCCAAGCGCATCCGCGATGAGATGCATTTGCTGCCAGGGGCACCCGTCGAGTTCTCGATCAACGCGGCCGGCGAAGTGGTTCTTCACCCAGCACGGCCCGCCGGACGCGCGCGCAAACCGACCCGCGACCGCTTCGATGCGGTTCGGGGTCGAGCTGATGTACGCTGGCGGACCGATGAATTGATGAAGCTGCTGCGCGCCGACGATTGATGTTACTGGTCGACACCAACGTCCTGGTGGACGTCCTGCAGAACGATCCGCACTGGGCTGACTGGTCCATCGCACAGTTGCGAGCCCAGGCCAAACTGCATGCTTTGGTCATCAATCCGGTCATCTACGCCGAGATGTCGTTGTCGTTCTCGACGCTTGAAGCTCTCGACGACGTGGTGAGCACCATGGAACTGGAACTGCGCGAGATCCCTAGACCCGCCCTGTTCCTGGCAGCCAGGGCCTACGCGCAATACCGCCGGCGCGGCGGCAGCAAGGGGCAGGTGCTTCCCGACTTCTTCATCGGAGCCCATGCTGCCGTCGAGGGATGGCGCTTGCTGACCAGGGACGCTAACCGCTTCAAGACTTACTTTCCGACGCTTGATGTGATTGCCCCCTGAGAAGGTTCCTGATGCGATGCGCAGTCTGTCGCAGAAGAGTCCTCTGTAGGGTCCCAGCCGAGTGACTGCTCTGGGTCGAAACCTCCAGGTCACCGACAGCGACAGCGGTCGTTCGATCAGCCTCGACAGGCCTCGGCGCGATCAATGTCGGCTGCAGGCACGAGAGCGGTCACCTCATTTGGCGGATCGGCGCAGGGCCGATGACCGCTACGCGGCGCACACCGTGCATCGAGGCTCCCGCCGCCACCGACCGCAACCGCTGCAGACCGGTCCTTCCTTACGACTGGGCGGAAATGGGGCGCCGATTCCCTCGGGGGCTTAGAAGCATCTCCGATCACATTTCTCCCCGCAGCCTCCGCGCGGAACGACCGCATTCATGGCGGCCAGGCCCGCGCTCGGAAAGCCTCCACCAGAAAGTCGATCAGCACGCGTACCTTGGGCGTCAGGTGCTTGCGCGACGGGTAGACCGCGAACACCCCGAGCTCGATCGATCGATACTGCGGCAACACCTCCACCAAGGCGCCTGAGGAGAGGTGCGGCCCGACGAGGAAAGTGGGCTGCAGCACCAGCCCGCGGTGTTGCAGCGCCGCCGCGCAGCAGGTGTCGCCGCTGTTGGTGTGCATCTGCGCGGCGACGGTCACGCCCACCGGGCCCTGCGGGCCCTCGAACTCCCAGTGGTCGCCCATCGACAGCAGCGTGTAGGCGATCACCGCGTGGCGCGTCAGCTCGGACGGATGGGCCGGCGTGCCGTGGCGCCGCAGGTACTCCGGTGAGGCGCACAGCACCAGGCGCGTGCTGGAGAGCTGCCGGCTGACCAGCGAAGACGGCTGCAGCCGCGCAATGCGCACCGCCAGGTCGTAGCCCTCTTCCACCAGGTCGACCAGCCGGTCGGCCAGCGTGATGTCGAGTTCCACCTTCGGGTGCCTCGCCATGAAGACGGGCCACAAAGGCGCCAGGTGAAGCAGCCCGAAGGTCACCGGCACGTTGATGCGCAGCCGGCCGGCGGCCTCGCCCGAGCGCGCCGTGAGCTCGGCTTCGGCCTCGGCCACTTCATCCAGCACCTGGCGGCATCGCTCATGGAAGACCTCGCCCTCCGGGGTCAGCGAGAGCTTGCGGGTCGTGCGGTGCAGCAGCCGCGTGCCCAGCCGCGCCTCCAGATCGCCGACGAGGCGCGACACCGCGGTCTTCGAGATGTCCAGCGCGTCGGCCGCGCGCACGAAGCTGCCGGCGTCGACGACGGCGACGAAGGCTTGCATTTCCTGGAACTTGTCCATGGACTGATTATCCCGTTATTCAGGATAGAACGTCCTAAATCCGGCCATTTATCTCCAGGCGCGGCACTTCTAAAGTCCTTCTCACCGCAGCACACCGCTGCTTCCACCCCAAGGACACCCCATGAGCAACCCGATCGTCAACCGCATGCTGGCTACTGACAACAGCGCTGGCGCCCTGGCCCTTCGCGTCCCCATAGGCATCATCTTTGCCGCCCACGGCGCGCAGAAACTCTTCGGCTGGTTCGGCGGCTACGGACTGGAAGGCACGGGCCAGTTCTTCGGCTCCATCGGCCTGAATCCGGGCTACCTGATGGCGCTGCTGGCGGGGGCGGCCGAGTTCTTCGGTGGCCTGGCGCTGATCTTCGGCCTGCTGGTGCGCCCGGCAGCCGCCTCGCTGGCCTTCACGATGTTGGTGGCCATCTTCGCCGTGCACTTCAGCAAGGGCTTCTTCATGGACAAGGGCGGCTACGAATACGCGCTGGCCCTGTTCGCGGCGTCGCTGTCGCTGCTGTTCAGCGGAGCGGGCCGCCTGTCGGTGGACCGCGCGATCACGGTAGAGCGTTGATGTCCCGCCTGCCCAGCCTTTTCATCTCGCACGGCGCGCCCACCTTTGCGCTCGAACCCGGCCTCGCCGGCCCGCGGTTGACGGCGCTGGGCAGGCAGCTACCCCGGCCGCATGCCGTGCTCGTGGTCTCGCCGCACTGGATGAGCGCCACGCCGCAGGTGGGGACGCCGGCGCAGCCCGAGACGATCCACGACTTCGGCGGTTTCGATCCGGCGCTGTACCGGCTCCACTACCCGGTGCCTGGCCACGCCGCGCTGGCTGGGCGCACGATCGAGCGACTCACGCAGGCCGGTTGGCCCGCGCAGACCGACTCCCAGCGCGGCCTGGACCATGGCGCCTGGGTGCCGCTGATGCACCTGTATCCGGACGCCGACGTGCCGGTCTTCCAGGTCTCGCTGCCGTCGCGTCTCGATGCGCCTGGCGCATGGGCCTTCGGGCAGGCGCTGGCGCCGCTGGCCGAAGAGGGCGTGCTGATCGTCGGCTCGGGCAGTCTGACGCACAACCTCTACGAGTTCCGCGGCACGCAAGGACCCGACGAGCCTTACGTCCAGGCCTTCTCGGCCTGGGTGCGGAAGGCCGTGGAGCAGGGTGACCGCGCACGCTTGCTGCGTACGCTGGACGATGCGCCGGACGCCCGTCGTGCACACCCGACTACGGAGCACTTCTGGCCGCTGCTGGTGGCCGCGGGCGCGTCCGACGCGGGCGATGGCCCATTGCCTGCCCATGTAATCGAAGGCGGCATCGCCCACGGCATGCTTGCCATGGATTCGTACGCCTTCGGCCTGGCCGGCACGCCGCATTGAACGAAAGGGAGCCGACATGCAGACCGACCTGATCCTGCAACAACCCGTCACGGCGGACGGTGCCGAACTGCTGCTGCTGTTCCACGGCGTGGGCTCCAGCCCGGAGGACCTCGCCCCGCTGGGCCAGGCCCTTGCAGCCGCGCGGCCACGGGCATGGGTCATCGGCGTCCGTGCGCCGAACCACTCCGACTTCGGCTCCGGTTGGCAGTGGTTCTCCGTCCAGGGCATCACCGAGTTGAACCGGCCGGAGCGCGTGGCGCAAGCGCTGCCAGCCTTCTTCGACCGGGTCGAGGCCTGGCAACGCCACACAGGTGTCAGGCCCGAGCGCACGACGCTGATCGGCTTCTCGCAAGGCGCCATCATGTCGCTGGAGTCGACCCAACGGGCGGCGCCTCGCGTCGCCAGCCGCGTGGTCGCGATCGCCGGCCGGTTTGCGCAGGCGCCTCGCCGCGTACCGGTCGATGTCGCGGTGCACCTGCTTCATGGCGAGCAAGACCGGGTGATGCCGATCGACACGTCCGTGCAGGCGCATCGCGAGCTCAACGCATTGGGAGCCGCCTCCACGCTCGATCGATTTCCCGGGCTCGGGCATGGCGTCGATTCACGGGTCGTAGAGGCGATCCTTCGAGACCTCGCCCCCGACACGTCGAAGAGATCACCGTGACTCAGGCCCGACAGACAGGAGCTCACAGACCCTCTGTCAGCCCGACTCCGATGACGCTGATGCCCAGCCAGCGCACCAGGAACACTGCCTGAAGGAGGCTCTCGGAAAGGTGACCACGCCTGCGCCGGGAGCAGACAACGGCTTCACGTCGATACGCAGCGGTGGATCTCTATCGTGGTGTGCACGATCTCCTCGTGGATGGACAGCCATTCCCGCACGTGCTTGGGCGTCAGCAGGTCATCGTGCGTGACCAGGCTCAGCGCGCAGGAGTAGGTGGCCTTGCCCACGCGCCAGACATGCAGATCTGCAATCACGGTCTCGGTGGATGCCCCTTGCTCGGCGATCACCTCGCGGATTTCGTCGACGACAGGATGATCCATCTCGCGGTCGAGCAGCACCTTGCTGGTCTCCGCGATCAGCCCCTTGGCCCAGAAGGCCACGACGACCGCGCCGACGATGCCCATCACCGGGTCCAGCCACGACCAGCCGAACAGCCAGCCTCCGGCCAGCGCCGCTATGGCTGCCACCGAAGTGGCGGCATCAGCAATGACGTGGAGGTAGGCCGACTTGAGATTCAGGTCGTGATGGTGGTGGTGCCAGTCATAGTGGCCGTGGGGGCCGTGGCCGTGCTTGTGCCCATGGTCGTGATGGTGCGCCGTGCCGAGGATACGCGCAGAGACGAGGTTGACGACGAGCCCGAGCACCGCAATGAGCATCGCCTCCTCGTAGCGGATGGGCTCCGGCTTGATCAGACGCTCGATGGAGCCGTAAACCATGAGCGCCACCACGCCAAGAAGGAAGATCGCGCTGGCAAAGCCGCCCAGCACCTCGATCTTCCAAGTTCCGAAGGCGTAACGCGGATCGTTGGCATGGCGGCGTGCTGCCGCGTAGGCGAACGCGCTGAGTCCGATGGCCACAGCATGGCTGCTCATGTGGAAACCATCGGCCAGCAGAGCCATCGAGTTGTAGAACCAACCGGCGGCAATCTCAACGAGCATCATTCCGGCGGTGATCCACATCACGAGCAGCGTGCTGCGTTCGCCAGCGATGTTGCCGCTGTCGAACCGGTGGTCATGGCGCCATTTGGCGAGGTCGTGGGTGTGCATATTCAACCCCTCAGAAAAGCTGGCCGACGTTGAGAAGAGTCAAAACGCCCAGCACGGTAAAGATCACCGCAGCGATTGCATGGACCAGCCGCATCGAGACCTTCTGGGCGATCCTGTCGCCAAGGAAGACTGCGGGAACGTTGGCCAGCATCATGCCAAAGGTGGTACCCACGACGACCTGGACCACATCGGTGTAGCGAGCGGCCAGCGCCACCGTGGCGATCTGCGTCTTGTCGCCCATCTCCGCCAGAAAGAACGCGATCACCGTGGTGCCGAAGACGCCGAAGCGCTGGCGCCCCCCCGCGGCGTCCTCGTCGATCTTGTCAGGTACCAGCATCCACCCGGCCATGGCCAGAAATGACAGGCCGATGGTCCAGCGGAGGACATCAGGCCCGAGGAGGTGGGCGATCCAGCCTCCGAGCGCGCCGGCAGCCGCGTGATTGGCCAGTGTGGCCACCAGAATTCCCGCCACGATGGGCCAGGGCCTGCGGTACATGGCAGCCAGGACGATGGCGAGCAGCTGCGTCTTGTCGCCGATTTCACCGAGCGCCACTACGCCGGTTGACACGAGGAAAGCTTCCAAAGAGGTCTCCAACGGGCCGGCGACGTGCAATGACCACACGGCGTCTCCGGCCCATACCAGAGGCTGTGTGGTCAAAGGTCTTGCCAGGCGGTTGGAGCTGCCTGCGCCATGGCCAAAAGGCCAAGTGTGTTGACGCGGGCCTCTGCGTGGCGCAGAGCGGCTACTCCCCAATGACAAAGAGATGGTAACAGGCTGCGGTCTCTCCAGAGAGCCTGAAGCCTGTGGAGATGTCTGGCGTGCTGGGCTCGCGCCCGATTCAGTCCCACCCCCAAGCCCCGATTCCCCCTGACGCCGCCGCCCGCGCTTCCTACGATGCCTCCACCGCTGACGCACTCCCGCGTCGCGGACCCACCGATGCACAGGAGGCCCCATCGCACGCAGCGCGCTCTCGACGACGAGCAGTCCGGCCCGGCGCGGCGCGATGGCGCTGTCTGCACTGGCCGGGCTGCTCGTCGCGGCGCCATCCTGGGCCTGCTGGGATGAGGCTGCTGCCCGCTACGGGCTCAGCAGCCACCTGCTCTACGCGATCGCGCGCACCGAATCGGGCCTGAACCCGGCGGCCGTCGGCCGCAACCGCGATGGCTCGCGCGACATCGGGCTCATGCAGATCAACTCCTCGTGGCTGCCCACGCTGGCCGGCCACGGGATCGCCGAGCACCACCTGTTCGATGCCTGCACGAGCATCCACGTGGGCGCCTGGATCCTCGCCGGCAACGTATCCCGCCTGGGCTACACGTGGGAGGCCGTCGGCGCCTACAACGCGCGCAGCGCACCGCTGCGCCGGGCCTACGCCCACAAGGTGCACCGCGAGCTGATAGCGACTGCCGCCAGCAGCGCCCGCCGTGCGGCCTCGAACGAATCCCCCGAACGCCTCGCGTCTGCCACCCCTCCCGGGCAGGCGCGGGGTCTCCACGCGCAGTGAGGGCGCGCGAGCCCTCCACCCCACCCGCCAACCTCACTGCCCTGGAGACACCCTTGAACCGTTCCCTTCGTTTGCGCACTCAAGCGCCCGTCCGCCTCGCCACCGTCGCCCCGGTGGCCCTGCTGCTGGCACTCGGCGCCACATCGGCCTTTGCCGGCACCACCGGCACCGAGTTCCAGACCATGTACACGACCCTGCTGAACTGGGCTACCGGCTACCTCGGCAAGGCCATTGCCGTCGCAGCCTTCATCCTGGGTGCCGGCATCGGCGTGGCGCGTTCCTCGCCGATTCCGGCGCTCGCGGGCGTGGTCTTCGCGCTCTTCATGGTCTACGTGCCGACCATCATCGACTCGATCATGACCGCCACGATCTGACGGTCTTGCAGTCGTGAGCGACGTCGCGCTGGAGATCCCGCGCCGGCTGAACGATCCCCCACGCATGTTCTGGTGGGAGATCGACGTGTCGCTGCTGTTCCTGGCAGCGGTGCTGGCCGGCATGATCGCGGGCTTTTTCGTCACGGGCTGCGCCGCCGGGGTGCTGCTCGCCTGGGCCTATGGCAAGGCCAAGTCGGGCGAGCACCCCGCGTTCGCGCTGCACCTGCTGTACTGGCACCTGCCGGCGGCGGTCTCGGGCCTGAGGCGCACCCCGCCCTCCCACCTGCGTGAGCTGGTCGGATGAGGCTCGACTGGCTGCGCGCCGACCAGACCAGCGCCCGCCGCGCCACCGCGCTGCTGGCGATCCTGCTCGCGGTCTCGATGCTCGCCACGCTGCTGCTGGCCTCGCACACCGTGCGCCAGGCCGGGCGCGAGCGGGTGGTGGTGGTGCCGCCTGCCATCCACAAGACCTTCTGGGTCGAGGCCGAGCGGGCAAGCCCCGAGTATCTGGAGCAGATGGGCTACTTCCTCGCCCAGCTAACGCTCAATGTCACCCCGCAGAGCGTCGAGCACCAGTCCCGCCTGCTGTTGCAGTACG
>Ga0315900_10003512_pt1 | contig 22884 bp, 18 predicted proteins | sample LakEriMetagenome_FD_203521 | JGI IMG/M metagenome (GOLD analysis project Ga0315900, IMG submission 203521) | Freshwater fungal communities from buoy surface, Lake Erie, Ohio, United States - Buoy 12 MA114 | ecosystem: Environmental > Aquatic > Freshwater > Lake > Lake biofilm | place: USA: Lake... | reverse complement strand
TACGGTAGCGCTTTTAAGTGCTGGTTTTACCTTAGTGCTTTCCCGATGGTTGTTTCCACCAGTTCAAGTGGTCTGGTCTGGATCTACTTCGGAGGCGCAGTACACTTCGTTAGTAGACAAAATCTGGAGTGCTCGGGGCAGTGGGGGTTATGGATCGGTTGCGCCCACGCAGTTTACGGATGCTGCACAAGTAGCTACTCCGGCCGTGGTTAATATCCGAAGTGTTCAAGAGGTGAATGGCAGCTTTTTCCGGTCGGGTTCTTTTTCGGGTGCGACGGGTTCTGGGGTGGTGGTTTCCCCGGATGGATACATTGTGACGAACCACCATGTGGTGGAAAGAGGGGTAGAAATTAAAGTAACCCTTTCCAATAAAAAAGAATACAAGGCGGAGTTGGTCGGGTCAGATCCGTCCACCGATATTGCCTTGCTAAAAGTAGACGCAGCGGGGCTTCCTTTTTTGTTGTTTGGAAACAGCGATTCGACTCGGGTAGGGGAGTGGGTGTTGGCCGTTGGCAATCCATTTAATCTGACCAGTACGGTTACTGCCGGGATTATTAGTGCCAAGGGGAGAAACATCAATATCCTTGGAGGTGGCGGGACAATTGAATCGTTTATTCAAACCGACGCTGCAGTAAATTCGGGCAATAGTGGTGGGGCATTGGTGAATTCCCTGGGAGAATTGATCGGGGTTAATACGGCTATTATTACGCAGTCGGGTAATTATGAGGGCTACTCTTTTGCCGTTCCCTCTAATCTTGTTCAGAAGGTGGTTCGCGATTTGCGGGAATTTGGAAGTGTGCAGAGAGCGTATTTGGGTGTGGGTATTGAAGATGTAAGCAATGAGGTGGCCGAAGAATTGGGGCTGCCGGATGCATTTGGGGTTCTGGTGAACCGGGTAAGTGCCCAAGGGGCAGCTGCTGATGCAGGATTATCGGTCGGAGATGTGATTTTATCCATTAATGGAATTGCTACACAGACCACTCCAGAGCTTCAGGAGCTGGTGGGTCGTCTGCGGCCGGGGGAAGATGTTCGGTTGGATTACTGGAGGAAGGGCCAGCGCAGGCAGCTAATGCTCACGTTAAAAGATGCAGCTAACTCCTTTAATTTATCTCGGTACAAGGGGGATGAGTTATTGGAAGAGCTTGGAATAGAGTTGCGCAACCTCAACTCTACGGAACAGAAAAAATGGGGCTTTACAGGAGTGTCGGTAAGTAGTGTGCGCCGTGGTAGTCGGGTGTACGATACGAATATGCAGCCTGGATTTATTCTCTCTCGGGTGAATGGGAACCGGGTTTCTAATATTGGGGAAGCGATTGAAGCCATTCGGCTTGCGAACAATAGTTTGGTGTTGGATGGGTATTATCAGGGAGAAGACGATTTGTATTCCTATCGATTGCGCAAGCGTTAGGTTGCTACAAGGGGAACGTGAAGGCAAGGATGATCAATAGTACTAGTGACCAAAAGGCAACCCAAATACCCAACAGTCCCCAATTTACTATGGAAATAGCGGTGAGTTGTCTTTTGTACTTTTTGTGTTCAGGGGTATTTTCCAACTGTTTTTTCAAGGCGCTCGCCTTTCTAATTACGTACATCTGCGTTAAAATGGGAAGTGGAAAAATCCCCAGTAGAGACAACCATGCCAGTTTCTGGATTTTGAAGGATAAAGCGGCTGTTTTTTGCAATTTGAAGTCATTACTCTTTTCCAGATTCATAGGTAGTTGCGCTAGTTCGCGTCGTTCGCCCTGGCTATTTTTGAAAGCCTTAGCCTGTTGAATCGGAATTTGGTGAACCCGTTGGCTGGAGTCGTTGCAAAATGAAAAGAGCAATAGGTCTTCGGTTCGTTGTACGTTCCGAACGGCAATCCACTTTCCATTGGTCAATAACAAAGAGTCGCAGTCTCCTCCTAGCTGGGTAGTTCGATTGGATGTGCTTCCCTGCACCCAATTCGACAGTAGAATGCAGGCAGTAAGTATAGCCAAAATTTTCATAAACAGCTGTTTTTTAAGCATATTTAGTTAGCCCCCGGTAGTAAAAAGGTAAAGCCCCCAAGCAAAAACCACGGTAACCAGCAGGACAATTAACAGACTGAGGATATTTAATGCAATGACCCCATTGATTTTTCGAGTTAACTGCCCCTTATACTCATTATTTTCCAGCTTTTTTTTCATGGAAATTGCTTGGCTCAATAGGATCACTTGAATGATGATTGGAGCGAAGGTGATGCCTAACAGTGAAAACCAGTACCATTTTCGAATGCGCTTTTTTTGTTCCACGTACGTTTCCCATGCCCTCTGTTCTTGGTCGGAGCGCGGTTTTTCGCTTGGGTGTAGGTACAGTCGTTCGCCTTTGGCGGTTTTTATTGCCTTAACTTGCTGAATAGGAGCCCGGCGGATGGAATTGGTGGGGTCATCGCAGTAGGCAAATAGGACCTCGGTTTCGGTTACTTGAATGTTATTAACGGCAACTGGTTTTCCGTTGGTTAGCCAAAGCGTATCACAGTCTTGTTCAGTGATTGGAGTATTTGGGCGCAAGCGATCTGCCTTTGCTTGTTGGAGACCAAGGGAGAGCAATACTAGTAAGAGTTGGATTTTGAGTCGCATAAGGTAGTTTTTTGGAAAAAATTAGAAGGAGTCGTGGATAATGGCTGTTACAAACCACCAAAGCACTTGAAAAAATGGTATTAACAATATAACCAAGTAGATCCAGAGGAGCAGTGTGAGGACATTTAATGCAATCAATAGGTTGAGCTTGCGGCGTATAATTGCGTGGGCAGGAGAAGCATGGAGTTGTTTTCGAAGTTTTCGGGCTTGCCTGAAAATCATTATCTGCGCGAAAAAGGGCAATAAGAAAAGGCCAACCAGGCTCAGTAAAAACAGCCTGTTCACTTGGGTTGAAAGTGGGTCACGCTCTTTGGTAGATTCCCCTGCTTCTGCCGTCAGGGCTGGTTGGTAGTGGCCGTTCAACCAACTACCATCGGCTTTTTTTATTTTTTGAATTTGTTGGAGCGGGGCTCGGTGGCGTTGGTCGGTTGTGTCATTGCAATAAGAGAACGACAAGTCTTTAGAGGTGATTTCCAGGTTTTTAACCGCAATAACCTTCCCGTTGCTTAAAAATAAGGAGTCGCAAACGGGCGGGTTAGATCCTGTTTTTCGAAAAGAATCTGCTTGAATGGTATGGGTTAGAAGCAGGAGCACCCCTACAAAAAGACCGATTAGATAAAAAGGTTTAGGCATATCGAAGGTTGGTTTGGATGCAAAAATGTTGGTTTTCGTGCAATGTAGGGGATTTTGGGTAAAACTGCAAGGCCAGTCAGAAACCGGGTGCTGGTGAGGCCAGGAGAATAAAAAAGCAAATGCACCCAGCTGCTTCTCTTTGGAACGAACACCTTCAATTCTAATCCATTTCGTACCTTGCAGCGTAAATTACCTGCCTCGTTATATGAGCAAATCCGCATCAAAAAAAGAACAAAAAGGAAGCAACCTTGCCGATGTGCTTCCTAACCTCGCATTGCCTGCGTTTTTTACCAACTATCGCCTGCAGACGCTATTGATTTTTTCATTAGCGATTTTTATGTATTCCGGTTCGCTAGGTCATCAGTTTGTTCAAGACGACGCCATTGTTATCACGGACAATCAGTTTACACAGCAGGGGCTTTCCGGGATCAAAGGAATTTTGACCAAAGACACTTTCTTTGGCTTTTTCAAGGTAGAAGGAAAGGATTTATTGGTTTCTGGAGGGCGTTATCGACCCTTTACCTTGGTTTTATTTGCCATTTTGTATGAGATGGTGGGCGCGGATCCCTTTGTTTTTCACTTGTTCACCGTTATGCTCTTCGCGGCTACCTGTTTGGTAGTGTACCATACGTTCCGGTATTTGCTGGAGACGGAGTTGGGGGAGTCAGCAGCGGCACTGATTTCTTGGATCGCTGCCCTCTTGTTTGTTGTGCACCCTATTCATACAGAAGTGGTGGCTAACATTAAGGGTAGTGATGAAATTGTGACCCTGATGGGGAGTATGGGTACGCTATGGCTTACCTTAAAGGCCTTTGATACGGGTAGATCCAGTTGGGCTTGGTTGGGCGCATTGGTGTTTTTTCTTGCCTGTATGTCCAAGGAAAATGCGGTAACCTTTCTGGCGGTGATTCCATTAGCGCTCTGGTATTTTCGGAGGGCAGAATGGAGTAGGATATTACCTTTAATGCTTCCACTCGTGCTTGGATTTATTGTCTTTTTCATAATCCGCGGAAGCATTTTGAATTGGAAATTCGGTGGAGCGCCCTTGGAACTTATGAACAATCCATACGTGAAATGGACGGGAAGTGGCTGGGCTTTTTACAGTTTTGGGGAAAAGCTCGCAACCATTTTCTTTACGTTAGGCAAATATGTTTGGTTGTTGTTTTTTCCGCATCCATTGACGCACGACTATTATCCCAATCAGATTCCGATTCAACATTTTTCGGATCCAGCGGTATGGTTAAGCCTGTTGTTGTACATTGGAATAGCGTACTATGCGTTCCGTCAGCGGCACCAGCAGCGGATAATTAGTTTCGGGATTTTTTACTATCTTTTAACCTTGAGTATTGTTTCCAACCTGGTTTTTCCGGTGGGTACGCACATGGGCGAACGTTTTGTGTTTATGCCTTCAGTTGGTTTTGTATTAGTAGTAGCTGCGGGCTTGGTGGGCCTCATGCAGCGGAAGGGCGGATGGAACACGGGCGCCTTGGCGATGACCCTTGGATTAAGTGGATTATTGGGTGGTGGATATGCCCTAAAAACCTTCATGCGGGTTCCAGCTTGGGAGAGCAATGAGCGGCTGTTTTTTACGGATGTTAAGACTTCCGTAAACAGCGCTAAAATCCGGAATGCTTGTGGGGGTATTTTGTTTGATAAAGCGAGGGTTGAAACGGATGAAGTACAGCGAAAAGCGTATTGTCAGCAAGCTTTACCGCACCTGGATAAGGCTATTGATATTTTTAAGGATTACGCGGATGCCTACATTACCCGTGGAGGCTGTCATCTATTGTTGGGAAATTATGAGCAAAGCGTGGCGGACTACCAGTTTGCGCTTCAAAAGCAGCCTCAGAATGCAAAATTGAAGCAAAGCTTGGCGATGGCACTTCGGGAGACGGGTAAGTATTATGGGGAGAAAAAAGGCGATTTGGCAAATGCTCAAAAATACTTGCAACAGGCTTGGCAAAACGATCCGACGGAAATTGAAACAGCTCGCCTGCTTGGAGTAGCAAATGGGGTAGCCCAAAACCATCAAGAGGCGATCAAGTGGTTTTCAAAGGCGGTGGAGTTGGATCCATCCAATGCTAGTAATTTATTTGATTTAGGAACCGCCTATCGGATGGGCGGGGATATACAACGTTCACAGGAGATGTATGAGAAGGCCCAAGCGCTGGACCCAGAAATTTTACAAAAGAAAGGAAAAAACTAAATGAAATCAGGATTTGTCAACATTATAGGAAAGCCCAACGTTGGGAAATCAACCCTTATGAATGCCTTGGTGGGGGAGCGAATGAGCATTATTAGCCACAAACCCCAGACTACCCGGCATCGGTTGATTGGTATTTTGACCGGAGAAGATTTTCAAATCGTTTTCTCTGACACCCCTGGTTATGTCAAAAAACCTTCGTACCGGATGCATGAGACGATGAACCGGTTTGTAGAGGGCACCGTTGAGGATGCCGATCTGATGCTGTTTGTAGCAGATATGACGGATGAGCTGGATCCAGAAAATCCGGTGATTGAGGTGTTGAAAAAGGTGGAATGTCCCTTGTTGTTGGTGTTGAATAAGACGGATCTGGTGGATCCTCAGCGGATTGTGGATGCAGGCAATTGGTGGCGCAATCGAGTGACGTTTACGGATACCATGGCTATTTCTGCCTTGAAAGGGGAGGGTACAGCTGAGTTATTAACGAAGATTCTGGCCTTTTTACCAGAGGGAGATCCGTTTTACCCGGCGGATCAGTTGACGGATCGTCCGGAGCGTTTTTTTGCGAGCGAAATCATTCGGGAAAAGATTTTTCACTTGTATGATGATGAGATTCCGTACTCCTGTGAGGTTGGAATCGAGTCGTTCAAGGAGACGCAAACCAAAGCCGGGGAGCCTCTTGCTCGAATTCTAGCCGTGATCTATGTCATGAGGGAAAGTCAAAAGCCTATCCTGATTGGGAAGGGCGGATCGGCCATTAAGAAGTTAGGGGAAAAGGCCCGTGCCGATCTGGAGACATTTCTTCAGTGCAAGGTGTATTTGGAAACGACGGTGAAGGTGCGGGAAAACTGGCGGGATAATGATGCTACCTTGCAGCGGTTTGGTTATTAAGATTTTGGAGTATAAAATAATAAAAAACGGCAGCTCCTGCAACAGGGGCCGCCGTTTTTTTATAAGATAGAACCCAGTTTTAGTTGGATTCGTTGGTGAATGCGGCACTTGCGTACTCGCGGTTCATCCGTGCAATGTTGGAAACTGAAATTTCCTTCGGGCATTCTGCCTCGCAGGCTTTCACATTTGAACATTGACCGAAGCCTTCCTTATCCATTTGGGCGACCATTTTAAGTACCCGGCGCTTGCGTTCTACCTGTCCTTGTGGAAGCAGGGCCAGGTGGCTGACCTTTGCGGAAGTGAAGAGCATAGCAGAGGCGTTGGGGCAAGCTGCAACGCAGGCACCGCAACCGATGCAAGCAGCCGCGTCGAAAGAACGGCCAGCCTGGTCTTTTTCTACCGGAATAGAGTTAGCGTCCTGTGCTTGTCCAGTATTTACGCTTACATATCCTCCAGATTGTATAATCCGGTCGAAGGCAGAGCGGTCTACCACCAAGTCTTTAATGACAGGGAATGCTTTTGCGCGGAACGGCTCGATTACAATGGTATCTCCGTCGTTATAGTGGCGCATGTGTAGCTGGCAAGTAGTGGTGCCTTTCATCGGGCCGTGTGGACGGCCGTCGATGACCATAGAGCAGGTGCCACAGATACCCTCCCGGCAGTCGTGTTCGAATGCGACGGGCTCTTCCCTTTTGCTAACGAGTTGCTCATTGAGTACATCGAGCATTTCGAGGAAGGACATGTGTGGGTTGACGTTTGGGAGTTCGTATTGTACAAACTGCCCATTTTTATAGTTGCCGCCCTGGCGCCAGATTTTTAGATTCAGTTTCATAATCTGCTATAGATTGAGCGATGCTGATGATCGAGTGATTGTTGTTGAGACAGAAGAGTTATTTGTACGAACGTTGGGACACTTTTACCACTTCATAATCCAGCGATTCTTTGTGGAGCTCTTGTTTTTGTCCTTCGCCTTTCCACTCCCAGGCTGCTACGTACATGAAGTTGTCATCATCGCGCAGGGCCTCTCCTTCTGGAGTCTGGTATTCTTCACGGAAGTGACCGCCACAAGACTCGTTTCGATGTAGGGCGTCTTCGCACATGAGTTCACCCAATTCGAGGAAATCGGCTACCCGAAGGGCTTTTTCCAGTTCTGGGTTGTATTCAGCGTCAGAACCAGGGACGAACACATCTTTCCAGAAATCAGCGCGCAAGGCTTGAATTTCTTGGATGGCTTCCTTCAACCCTGCTTCTGTACGGGCCATACCACATTTGTCCCACATGATTTTTCCAAGGCGGCGGTGGTAGCTTTCCACACTGTTCTTGCCTTTGATCGCTTTGAGGCGCTCAATACGGTCGCGTACTTCTTTTTCAGCTTTTTCAAATTCTGGCAGGTTGGTAGAAATCGCGCCCGTCCGAATTTCGTTGCTCAGGTAAGATCCGATGGTGTAGGGCAATACGAAGTAGCCATCAGCCAAGCCTTGCATGAGCGCGGAAGCGCCCAAGCGGTTAGCGCCGTGGTCGCTAAAGTTGGATTCACCAGTGGCGTAGAGGCCAGGAACGGTGGTCATCAACTCATAATCTACCCAAAGACCTCCCATGGTATAGTGTACTGCGGGATAAATGCGCATAGGCATTTTGTAGGGATCTTCGCCGGTGATTTTTTCGTACATTTCAAACAAGTTGCCGTAGCGGGCGGAAATGGCGGCATGACCATCCCTTTTGATGGCATCTGCGAAGTCCAAGTACACAGCAAGTCCGGTTGAACCTACTCCGCGGCCCTCGTCGCACACCATTTTAGCGGCGCGGCTGGCAATATCACGTGGAACGAGGTTGCCAAAAGCCGGATAGCGGCGCTCCAAGTAGTAGTCGCGGTCTGCTTCTGGGATATCGTTCGGATTCTTTTTTACATCTGCAGCATTCTTAGGTACCCAGCAGCGTCCGTCGTTCCGGAGGGATTCTGACATCAGCGTTAATTTAGACTGATAGTCACCTGAAACTGGGATACAGGTTGGGTGAATTTGGGTGTAGCAAGGATTGCCAAAGAATGCCCCTCTGCGGTGTGCGCGCCAAGCGGCAGTCACATTGCACATCATGGCATTGGTACTGAGGTAGAATACGTTTCCATATCCACCGGTGGCGAGGACTACGGCGTGAGCGGCGTGGCGTTCCAATTCACCGGTAAGCAGGTTCCGAGCAATGATACCCCGGCACTGTCCGTCTACCACGACTACATCCAGCATTTCGTGGCGGTTGTACAATTTTACAGCGCCCAAGGAAACTTGGCGACTAAGTGCCTGATAGGCACCGATGAGCAACTGCTGACCGGTTTGACCGCGGGCATAGAACGTACGGCTAACCTGTGTGCCCCCGAAAGAGCGATTATCGAGCAGACCACCGTATTCGCGGGCGAAAGGGACGCCTTGTGCGACGCATTGGTCTATGATATTGCCAGAAACTTCAGCGAGGCGGTGCACGTTGGCTTCCCGTGCCCGGTAATCGCCTCCTTTAATCGTATCGTAAAACAAGCGGTAAACGGAGTCGCCGTCGTTGCGGTAATTTTTAGCCGCGTTGATACCACCCTGAGCAGCGATGGAGTGAGCGCGCCGTGGGCTATCGTGGAAGGTAAAAACTTTAACATTGTAACCCAACTCGCCAAGAGAGGCAGCTGCAGAGGCTCCTGCAAGGCCAGAACCAACGATGATGACGTCGATGCGGCGTTTGTTGTTGGGTGAAACCAACGGAACAGTGCTTTTGTAGTGGCTCCATTTATCCGAAATGGGACCGGACGGAGCTTTGCTGTTTAATGCCGGACTGGTTTTGATAGACATATTGAATATTATTTTTCGCCCTGAGGCGATGCTGAATAGTTAAAAGTTATTGTTGGACAAAATACATGTACACTGGAATGATGGAAAATCCAACTGCCATGAGTACCGCATACGCATATCCGACCGATTTAATAAGTCCGTTGTACCTCGGGTGGTTGATGCCAACGGTCTGGAAAGACGACCAGAAGCCATGCCAAAGGTGAAAACCTACCACCACCATGGAAACCACATAAAACAAGACGTAGTAAATATTCGAGAACGCCTCTTTTACCGGCAAGTAAAGGTTCTGTACCGGATGGTCATAAGCTGCCACTTCGGCAGGCGGCAAAACGCCCAACTTCATCTTTAACCAAAACTGGTACAAGTGCAGCAGGAGGAAAACAAAGATGACAATACCGAACCAAGCCATATTCCTGGAGGAAACCTCGGAGGAACGAGCATAGTTTACCGCATAACCCCGGCTGCCGCGCGCTGCCTGGTTGCTCCGCCACAAGCGAATGCCTTGAACGGCGTGCCACAGGATAAACAGATAAAGCGAAATAGAAACAAACTTGATGAGCGGATTGTGCGTCATGAAAAACGCGTAGGTATTGAACGCTTCCCCACCGTCATCCTTTAATAGTTGCAAATTGCCAATCAGGTGTATCACCAGAAACAGCATCAAAAATAATCCGGTCAAAGCCATGATCCACTTTTGACCGATGGACGAACTTAAAAACTTGGTAAACCAACTCATTGATAGTCAGTGCTTTATTACTGTTATGAAATAAGATGTGCCGTTTGTCAGAAACGGGTCACGTTTTCGCTGCAAACCTACTACTCAGAACGTTAAGAACTGAATTTTATCCGGCTTTTCGAGGCTATTTTTTTTCAATTTAGAAAATTTCAAAATAAGGAGTTTTACTTGCACCATTTAAAGCTTTAAAAAGTCATCTACTTGCGTTTTTAAGATCTTTGCGCAACGGTTTGAATAGAATTTTGTTTAGCACAAAACTTAAAATATGATTCGAAACTATACGTACCTGCTTTTCCTGCTTTTTTTGGGACTTTCCCAAACAAGTGTTCAGGCTCAAGCGCTCAGAGGCGCGGTGCTTGACAAGAATACCCTGCAACCGCTACCGGGAGCTGAACTGGTTTTTTACTACACGTCCAACGATCGTGTAGTTGCCCAAATGGGTGATTCGGAGTTCCGTATCGAAGCTCCGCGTCCAGGAGTTGGCTGGCTAACGGTGCAGGCGAGTGGCTATCAATCTTTTACTATTCTTGAAATTCAATTAGTGGCAGGCAAGGAGCGGGTGCTCGAGGTGCTGCTGAGTCCAATGGAACTTCCCGAGGCTGCCCTTACCTGTGTAGATATTGTAGAATCCAGGCCCTTTCGAGACCGGTCTCCCATTGGAGAGCTTCCTTTGTCTAGGGAACAAACATTGAATTACCCCATGACCTATTTTGATCCGGCTCGATTGGCTGCCATGGCTCCTGGGGTGGTGCAGACCGATGATGGTACCAATAGCATGAGTATCCGTGGAAACAACCCTTCCTGGGTACGTTGGCGCTTGCAGGGCTTGGATGTGGTGAATCCCAATCACCTGCCCAACGCGGGTACTTTTTCTGATCGGCCGTCGTTGTCCAGTGGTGGTGTTCTGATGTTATCTGCCCAGATGATTGACCATTCGGCATTGATTACGGGTGCTGGTTCGGTTGGGTACAATGATGGGGTGGCAGGAATGATGGATTTGCAATTGCGAAAGGGCAACAACCAACAGCACGAGCAAACGATTCAGGCGGGGCTTATTGGTATGGATATCTCGGCAGAAGGCCCTCTGAGTAAAAAAAAGAAAGGTGCCTCCTATTTGTTTAACTACCGGTATTCGACGGTCGGTATTTTGGGGAAACTAGGGGTTTCGTTTGGAGGAGAGCAGATTACTTTTCAGGATTTGGCCTTGCACCTGAACTTCCCATTTCGAAAAAAAGATTATTTGTCGGTATTTGTGCTGGCCGGGAATTCGGAGAATCTTTTCACTCCACCCGATTCGGTGGCGGTTTACAAAGACCAGTTCAAGATTGATTTTACTTCCCGGACGGGTATTGGAGGTGCCACTTATTATGGTTTTGTCGGAGATGAGTTTTCCTATAAAATCGGCACTGCCTTTTCTACTCAAGAAAACAGCCGCTCCCAGGTGTCCTCCGCTTTTTTACAATCCGATTTACAAGATCAAGGGCGTTTCAGCTTGCATTTTTCAGGAAAGTTGAGGTCTTCCAATCGCCTTTCCTGGCTTATGGGGGCGCAGTCTACTGCTTATCTTTTGCGCAATTTATCCAGGGTAGGGGATGATCTTTTCGTTTCCATCTACAGCAGTCAATTGACCCAGCAGGTCACTCAGGCTTGGCTGGCATCCGAGTTCAGTCTTCTGGGTGGTCGGCTTCAGGCGACAGCTGGAATTAACCCGATCGGCACTCCCTTGAGGTATTCCTTGGATCCTAGGCTGCAGTTGGCCTGGCGGCCAGCTTCTGCCCACCAAGTTGTTTTTTCTGCCGCGGCCTACAGTCAGTTTGACGCCCAATGGAGGGCCAGCATAAACGGAGATTTGATCCATGCCCGCAACCTCGGACTGAGGTATCGGTTTCAGCCGGAGGTACAATGGGAGTTTAGTGCTGAGGCCTTTCACCAACAAGTGACCAATATTGTAGTGGACGGTTTGACCCGGGATGCCTACAGCCATTTCAATGAAACAGAGACACTGGACCTCTCCAACCCAGTTCGGAATGGAAAAGCCTTCAATACTGGATTAGAACTGATGGTGAACCGCCGCTTTGCGGACGGCTGGTTTGCAAATACCAACCTCACATTGCTACAATCGAGGGTGAGTGGCTCTGATGAAGTCTTGCGGTCTAGCCGATGGGAGGTAGGCCAGGTAGCTAATTTGCTGGCAGGTAAGGAGTGGAAGCGGAAGGAAAAGAAAAGCGGGATCTTCCGCCATTTTGGGGTGAATGGCCGGGCGGTGTTTATGGGTGGTACCCGGGCATTGCCCATTGATAACGCTGCCTCCGTCCAAAGTCAAACCACCGTGTTTATATACACGAATGGATATACGGAAAAAAATAACCCTTATTTTAGAGTAGATGGTCGGTTGTATTGGAAAAAAAGCCTTAGAAGAGTTCGAAATACCACTTTTGCCCTCGAATTTCAGAACTTAACCATGCACCAAAATATTGCTTACCGGTACTACGATCCCGTCACCCAACAAGTAGAAACCAAGTATCAGCTGGGTTTAATTCCCAATTTAAGCTGGAGGATGGAACTGTAATAGTTAGTTAAAAATATATTTAATATGCATTCCGGTGGTATCAGCTACTGCCGGAATGTATCTTTGCAGCAAATTATTTCATATGAAGGTACAATACCTCCTTGCTGCTGTCGTTCTTTCTGCCTTAATGGCCTGCAATTCCTCTAAAATCGTCACTGGTGAAGTTAACTACATCGGTAGTCAAGAGCCAGGTACTATCCAGGTCAGCGCTGCTGGCTACGGTGCCACTAAAAAGGCTGCAATTGAAAATGCGGAGCGAAATGCCTTTTACAACTTGCTGTTCAAGGGCATTCCAGGCTCTCAATACAACCTGCCCATGGTCCCGGATGGTGATAAGGCACAGGCAAAACACAAGCGATACTTCACTGAACTACTGGATGAAGCGGGTTATAAACGCTTCATGATGCACTCGGAACCCAATTCAGCCTTCCGGCCACAGGTTCGTTCCGGCGAAAATGTTCAAAACTACCTCAAAATTGATGTGACCAGTCTCCGTAGAGATCTGGAGAGTCACCAAATTATTCGAAAATTCGGTTATTAATTTTCTATGAACAACACCTTTTCCTTTTGCCTATCAGCACTGTTGCTTTTTTCTGGAAAGCTCTTTGCTCAAGAAAGCGCGCCTACCCCTGCCAAAAACATCCAACCCACCATTATGGTTATTCCTTTTGTAAAGGAAAGCCAGGATATGCGCACCATCCTGGAAAGCGATATCAACCTGCGGGTAGCAGTGTCCAAAGTCAAGGAGGGATTTGATAACCGAGGCTTTAATACCATTGATTTTCGCGCGCGGGTGAAACAGCTCAACAACGATAAAGCAATGGAGCTGGAAAATAGAACTTCCCTCAAACAAGAGATCATTGAGCTCTCTGGTGCCGATATTTATATTGAAACAGAGGCTACCATTAATCGGTCTTCCGGAGGAAATAGTGTGACCGTCATTGTCACCGCCTACGACGCCTTCTCCGGTTTCTCTTTGTCCAATAAAGTAAAAACTTCTCCAAAATTCTATTCCGAAAATTACGAGAAACTCACTGAAAAGGCCTGTGAAGGCTTGGTCGAAGAATTTTTGAATACCTTACAATCCAAGTTCGACGAAATTGTACAAAATGGCCGAATTGCAACCATGAGCATCACCTTCGCCGAGGGTTCAACGGTAGATATGGATGCCGAAGTGGGCGATTCGGGCGAGATACTCTCAGATCAAATCGAACAGTGGTTAGAAAAAAATGCTTATAAAGGCTATTTCCATACCCAAGGGGTGACCTCTACTAAAATGTTGGTAGATGAGTTGCGCGTGCCATTTAAAGATGAAAAAGGAAACAACTACCGTATTTCCAAATTTGCCTCCGAATTTCGGCAGTTTTTAAAAGGGCTAGGACTAGAATCTACCCGCGATATTCAGGGCAACAAATTATTTATTACTATTAATTGAGCAACTTATGATTCGTTCATTCCCATTATTATTGGTTTTTTCGCTGTTTTCAGGTTGGATGCAGGCGCAGACGGCTGCGAAACAAGCATATCAGGTTGCTCGAACCGTCTATAATGCGCCCATTGAACGGGGGCATGGAGAGGAAGCTGAACGGTTCCTGATCGGAATGCTGCCCGCGGCTGGGACTGCAAGCGGAAGTTTTTCCCTCTTCGGACTAATCCCTGCACTGAGTTTGCTGGAGGAAGGCAAAACAGAAGGAATGAAAACGCTACAAACGGCTAAAGTGAATTTGAATGTACAAGTCAAAAACCTGGTATCTACCGAAATTCTAGGCAGTTTTGATCTGGTAGTCACCGGAAGCGGGAAGACTCGCTCCGAGGCGATTCAAAGGGCTGTCCAACAGCTTCGAAATAAAAAAAGTATGGCGGTGAAAGAGTTATTAAAGATGGATCAGCTGATTGACCAATATTACGAAGATAATTGTGCTAGGATAAAGGCTGTTGCCAGCGATCAAGTAGAAAAACGAAACTACGCGGCTGCGGTCGCGCACCTGCATGCGGTGCCCGTAGAAACGGGTTGCTATACCAGCACGGCAGCTCTCCGGCAACAGGCCTTCGAGCTGGAACAGGCGCGGCTGTGTGGCAACATTGTCCAACAAGCGGAAGCGGCTGCAGCAGCAAACCGATTTGTGGAGGCACTCCAACTACTCAGCAAGGTCGATGCCGCTGCTCCCTGTGCCCCTCAAGTGAAAGCAACCATTCAGGGAATGGAAGCTCGTCTGGATGCGGAACGCAAAGAACAATGGAATTGGCTATTTCAAATGTGGGCCACCGGAGCAGAAGTAGAAAAAGCCCGTTGGAATGCCTTGACAGCAATCAGCCTGAATTGGCTAAAATCGAATAACGCACTGGACCTTATCGGTCGCTAAAACAGTTTGTTCATGTCTTATACTCCTAATATTATAAAGTCAGGTGTCGGTTTGCTGTTCGTCTTGTTCACCAGCACACTCTCCGCCCAAATCAACAAAAACAGTATTTGGGTTGCCCCATTTACCCACGATACCCTCGGCAAAAAATACGACCAATATATGGTGGATTGTAGAGGAGCGGCCCTGCGCGCCCTATTGGCCTCCGGTCGATTCTCCGTTGTTGACCGGGATGCCATCAAAGAATTGGAATCCGAACGCCAACTCCAAAAATCGGAATCATTTATCGACGGGAAAGTAGTGGAACAAGGAAGAGCGGTCGGCGCTGAATACATCTTAACCGGAAAAATGAACGGTAAAACTGGATTGCTGTCCCTGGAGATCACCAGCGTGGAAACCGCAGTTAAAGTGGAGGGAGGAGAATGTAACCTCAAAGAAGGGTTTATTTCAGGGGGAACAGGACTGCCCTCTGGGTATACCACCAGTAAGGTCCGCAAAACCATGTCCGAAATCTTGGGTCGATGGCTGGCTAAAGATCGCTACACCATCGTCCGAGCCCTCGAGGAAGATGAAAAAAGCGTTGATAAAGTCTTGATGGCCGCAGGAAGTACCAGAGGAATTCGAAAGGATATGGTGCTGGAAGTTTTTTACACCACTTCCGAAGTAGTGGATAGCCTGGAAATTGAACGCGATATCCAGGTGGCAGAAATGAAGGTGGAAAAAGTAGAAAATGGTAATTTCTCCATTCTGAAAGAAAAGAAAGGCAAGAAGGAACTCCGACTGGCCTTCAACGAAAAAAGAAAGTTGTATGCCCGGATAAAAACGAAATAGGGCTCTTTTAAAAGAATAAAACCTCCTAAAACCAGCATTAGCCACTCATTGTACACCTTGTCATGACAAAGCGAATTTACCTTACGCTTCCTATTCTTTTGTTGGTGCTCTCCACCTACGCTCAAACCAACGGGCGACCTCCCGGATTTATCACGTACGGTACCGATGTCCTGGGTCGAAAAAACCAGCCAAGCATTGCCATACTTCCCCCAGTGGGTGTTGAATCAGTCCCCACCAGTGTGGTTCAGTCCGCTGGTGAAGCTTTTCAGAAAGGCTTGGGTTTCGGTACTTCCATGCCATTTGCCACCATAAAAAAAGAAAAGTTTGACGAGGTACGACTGATTTTACCCTACATGGAAAAATCGGAAATCGCTAAGTCCTACCGAAATGAATCCATTCCCTGTGAATACCTTGGCCGCCTGGAAGTCAACCGCTTAAAATCGATTGTGGAAAAAGACACCATCCGCCAGGATCCTAAAAATCCTAAATCCACCATCGTACGGGTTAAAAATGTGTACCACTTTTTTGCTAATGTCAGTATCACCATCACCGAGGTGGCAACTTCCAAGATGGTCATCAATGAAAACCTACACTTGGTTTCCAACTCCAGGGAATCTACTGCTAACTCCCCTGCTGCCGATTCGATCGCTGGCTTGAATAAAATTTACGACCAACTTCGCAACCATGCCAGCCAGTCGTACCTCCAACTCCTCGGTGGGGTAGGGACCATCGATTCGTTGGTGGAAGAGAAAAAAGAAAAGGCTAAGTACGTCCGGGTAGATTTAAGTAAAATTCTCAATTTGCCCCAACTGGGGACTACTTTTGATGTCTATGAATTGGGGGAAAAGTTCATTCAAGAGGGCATTGAATACCAACACGTGCAAAAAATCGGCTATATCCTGCGGGAAGATGGCTACCGCTATGATACCCGTCTTTTTAAGGTAATGGATGGTGGCAAACGCATTGCTGAACTTCTTAAAGCAGGAATAAAACCGGTCTGTGTGATGGGCCAGTTTCCATTATCTGCTAAATCACCAGAAGCGCAGGCGCTTTTACCGTCTTTACTGGTGGACACCTTTCAATACAAGGTGAAGGGATCTCCTGAACTGGCTAGAATGTTGCAAGAAAAATTAATCAGTGCTTTATCCACCAAACCACAAATGCTGAATTTGGTGAATCGCAAAGTGTACGATGACATCGAAACGGAGCGAGCTATCCACTCGAAATCCAAGTATGAAGGGTCGCAAGCAGGAATCACCATTGGTGCTGATTATGTGCTCTCTGCAGAAATTCAAGATTACAGCTATAAAAAAGAACCTATCAAAAAAAACATTGAGAAAACCGTGGAGCCGCCTAAAAGCACTACCCCGACTCCTGCAACCAAACCCGCGGCGACGCCTCCACCGGCCTCCACCGACTCAAAGACCCGGGGTGAATCAGCCGCCAAGCCCGCTACGACTACGCCAGCTCCAGCAGCACCGAAACCACAGGTGATCAAGGAAACGATTATTACAGGTACCAAAGTAAATGCTGGAATCCGGGTGGATGCCAAATTAATCAGCGTAAAAACGGGTGAAATTATCTGGTCCAAACTCCTGGAGGGCGGTGCAGAGAAAGATTTTCCGCTGGATGCGAAAGTCAGCGATAAGCATTTACAACTAGAAATGTTGAATACGCTCTTGGCCAGCAATTTTGCCAGCGGCCAGGTGTTTGCCTTCCTGCAAGGGATTGCCCGACCACTTCCAATTTTGAAAGTGGTCGAGCTCAATAAAAAAGGGGTGGATAAAATTATGATTGGGGGCGGCTCCCTAGCTGGTATCACACCCTATATGGCACTTCAAGTGATTGAAGAAACCATTGAAGTGGTGGATAACCAATCCCTGAAACGGGAAACGGTGGTGGCTGAACTGCGTTCTGACGAGATTTTCCCAGAAACATCCATTTGGAATGTGAAAAAGGGAGAAGCAGAACTACAATCCAAAATGGACGCCAAAGCGAAGCTTTACTGCAAAATTCGAGGCTTATAATTCGGTCTCGAATCGGAAAAAGGCTGCCCCTCGGGTCATTCCTGGCAGTCGCATCATGCCATCGTACAGCGTGGTTTTGCCTGGTGTGCTTTCCCATTTAGCAGGAGTTGCCAAGATGCTCTTTATAATGGAGGGGAGGTTTTCCCGCTCCGTTTTTTCAAAGGTTGCCGCAGTTTGGGTACATGGAATGCCCTTTCTGCGGCAATTTCGTTGTTCCATAGCATAGAAAAAGGCCGAACGCTCTTTGATCCGCTGTTCAAGTGCCTTTGCAACCGCCTGATAACGAGCTTCTTTGGCCGGTTTTAAACTGGATTCTACCTCCAGTGTCATTCCTACTTTAGCAATATGTAGTTTATTCTGAAAATGGGCCTTGGTCACAGGAGCTGGGGCTTTGCCCTTGATGCGAACTACTGCGCCTGCCCTTTTGTCAATCCCTTGAAAGGAGTACCCATTGGGGAGTTCAGAATTTTGCTCTTTGTGAATGGTGGCGACCGCTTTAGTAGATTCTTCTTTCAGCCGGTAGATAAAGTCTCGGTTGTACAACCTCGCCTGCTCAAAGGGATGCAGTTCTTGCACGTTTTCAAGATCCACTGGACCCGTCCGGGGAATCGCCAAGTAATTCGCGACCACGGGGTGGTAAATCTGGTCTATTTGTTTGTTGGACTCAAAAAAACGCTCTGATACCACCAGTCTCGGCTGTACCAAGGTATTTCCCATGATGTCCAGTTGGTCGAGGGCATCGTCCAATTCACAGTTGAAAACCTGCTTTTGAGCGTCAAAACTGCTTTTTTGGGCATTAAACAAGGCGTAAGAGCTCATCCGGGTATTGGTCCGAAAATAGATGCTGTACACAGGAGCAGATACCCCCGCCAGTTCTGCCAACAAGGTGGTGTTGTAGTTGGGGTAAAAGTTGTTTCCGCCGGAGCAACTGGCTTCCCAATAAGGCTTCATTTCCGAAGGATCGTTTACCCAGACCAGGCTAAGTTCATACACCGTTCCACCCTTCATATCCTTTCCGGGAATTACGTAGTACACACCGCCCATAAAGTTGGTTTCGGCATAGGTATAATGAACATCTCCCGCGACACCGGTCCAACGTGCCATCAGTTGGGCACTTCCCGGGGTAGTTCGTTCGGGTAAAGCACGGTTGAATTCCATATATCCCCAAAATTCTCCGTTTAATTCAGCCCGGAACATGCTGTAGGAACCATCTGCTGGGTAACTGAACAGTAAGGAGAGCGGTTTGCCGGCCGATTCTCCACGGGTTTTACCCAGATACAGATCCAGCTCTTGGGTGTACTCTTGTTTATACCGGCGGTTGTCCTTTTCTTGAGGAAACATTTTTTCATTGCGGTACACCAGGAATTTATTCCATTCCCCTCCCGAAATGGCCACTGCGGTTTGGTATTTTATCCAATTTTTGCGAAGGTCGCCCGTTAGTTTGGTTTTGTACTTGGCGGGTAATTTCTCCAGGGCTCCATTAAATGCGCGAAAAAGGGCTACAAGCTTAGCGCCGTCCTGGTGGAGGGTAGCCAAGCTGTCCATTAATTTGGCTCGTTTAACATAGTTGTTCACGCTGGGGCTGGGGGAACTACCATAAACGCTGAGGGTATCCTTGGCATCTTGGGCGATCCGTTCTAGGGCCCCTTTGATTTCGGAGGGCTCAATGATATTTTGGGCAATTAAAGGCCTTGCCGTAATTGTGCTTAAAAAAACAAACAGAAGGGAGAAGAAAAAAGTACTTTTGCGCATTCGTTAAAATTATTTTACATGCAAAGGAACTACTATTCATTGGCTTTTTTTCTTTTTTGTAGTGCAACGTCTGTTTTGGGACAAACTCGCTGGATTTTTCCACTGACAGCCGGTGTGGAGGTAGTGGGTAGTGAGCAATCCATTTATTTTAAATTCCCAGATAAAGGAGCGGTGGCATTTGATGCAGCTGCCAAGGAGTATTCCTTGCCCGCTGAGGTAAAGCGCGGACTTGGGAATCTTTATTTTTCTTATGAAAAAGAGGGGTATGCAGGGATTTGGGAGGCTGGAAAGGGCTTGATTATTCCGGCTGCCTATCAGCGAATTGAGTTGGTTGGGACCCAGTTTTTTGACTGCAGTAACTACGGCGCCCGAACACTGGTCAATGCTGCACATGAGGTGCTGGTGGATTATACCTTTGATGGAATGGTAGCTTACGCCTCCGGCGATACCTTATTAGTTAAATACAACGGGAGCAATCCCGCCAAAGTGGTGGGCTTCCTTAAAAATGGAAGTAAAATCGATGAGAAGAAAGCGACGGCGGCTTTTCCCACCAATTTTAGAGCAGCCGAGCGCAGTCGGATAGAAAAAGAACAGGCCGCGAATGTTTTCTCCATTGCGACAGAAAACAGAAAATACGGCATTAAAAATAAGGAGGGGGTGTTGGTAGTTCCGGTGGAATACGACGAGCTGAAGCCCGGACTTCGTGGATGTTATGCTGCCCGGAAAGGGAAGGAATGGGGTTACTTCCAACTTTAATATTCTGGACAAGTCCTTTTTGCTGATTTGCTCGTTTTTGCTTTTTATGAAAAATACCTGCTCCCTTTTTGCCTTTTTCTTGCTGCTTCCTTTTACCAATGCCCAACAGGTGATCCCACTTTATGAAGGCAGTGCCCCCGGTTCAGAAAATTGGAACCAACCAGAGGGAATGGATAAGGACAATCGTTTCCAAACAGACTTGGTGTACAATGTAGCTCAGCCTAGTTTGACGGCTTATTTACCCGATCCAAAAGTCGCTTCTGGAGCGGCAGTGGTGATTGCACCTGGAGGAGGATTTCATTTTTTAGATATGAAATACGAAGGGGAGCTGGTGGCAAAATGGCTTCAGAGCAAAGGAATTGCTGCGTTTATTTTGAAATACCGCTTAGTGCAACTGAGCGGACCCAAGCCCATTGAAGCAGTGGCAAACAAATCGCTGCCGGACTTGGAAGCTGATATGAAAACTGTGGCGCCACTGGCGGCTATGGACGGCTTACGAGCCGTAGAATTGTTGCGGCTGAATGCAGGCGGCTTTAATATTAACCCGGACCAGATTGGCTTTATAGGGTTTTCGGCTGGCGGCAATGTTGCGATGTCCGTTGCCTATACTGCGACAGATTCTAACCGTCCTAACTGGGTAGCTCCGATATATGCGTATACCGGTGCGGTCGTAGGCAGTACCGTTCCCACAAGTCGGATGCCTCTTTTTATTGCTGTTGCAGGCGATGATGAACTGGGTTTGCTTTCGCATAGCCTGGAAATTCATCAAAAGTGGGTAGCGGCCAAGCAACCAGCAGAGCTGCACGTCTATGAGAAAGGCGGGCATGGCTTTGGACTTCGCACTAAAGGAATTCCCAGTGATCAATGGATCGATCGCTTTGGTGAATGGATGGCTGCTCAAGGTTGGTGGGATCCTAAGAAAGTGGCCGCAGCGTATCCCGACCGCCAAAAAGTAGACTGGGCCTATCTCAGCCGGTATGCAGAGGCTAACCGGGCACTGGGCGCGCCGGCAGCAGGAATACAGCGGGTAGTGTTTTTGGGCAATTCGATTATTGAAGGCTGGGTGGCCATTCAGCCGGAGTATTTTTCCAAACATAACTTTGTTGGAAGGGGAATCGGGGGACAAACCTCTCCTCAAACCCTGGTCCGTTTCCGTCAAGACGTGCTCAGCTTACGGCCAGCAGCGGTCTTACTCAACATCGGTACCAATGATATAGCTGAAAATACTGGACCCTACAATCCGGAATTCACCATGGGGAATATTATCTCTATCTGTGAATTGGCAAAAGCTAATCAGGTCAAAGTGGTATTGTGCTCTGTCCTTCCCGCCAGCTCGTTCTACTGGCGCAAAGAAGTGCAGGGGGCGCCCGAAAAGATTCTTGCTTTAAATGAACGCATAAAGGCCTATGCCAAGGAACAAAACCTGGTGTACTGCGATTTTCACAGCGCATTAAAAAATAAGGCTAATGGCATGGATCCATCCATGGCGGAAGACGGAGTACATCCATCTATCGAAGCCTACAATATTATGGCCCCGCTCGCCAACGAGGCAATTATTAAAGCGTTGAAGCAGTAAGTAACTCAAAACTGCCTTCTGCCATCGGCTTGCCGTTGACGATTAGAGCAAAGCGATGCAATCCGGGATAATGCTTTCGAATGGTAAAATCGGTAAATGGCCGGTGCCGCTGTATGGGTTCCGTCTGACGAGCGGCCAGGCTTCCTTCTTTGATTTTAAATACCTTTTTAGAGTACTGGCCGGTAGCAGTCCGGTACTCCATTTGGAGGTCTATTCGAATGGCCATCGGCTGATCCGATTCGTTGCGGACCACGAAGGAAAAGGGAAAAACCCCTCCAATTTCTATTTTTTCTGGGTAACTTAATTGTTCAATCCGTAGTCCGATGGTTTCGGAGGGGTATCCAAATAATCTTAGGGCCTCGGCGTCGCCTTTTTTGAGTAAACCCCTACAGGCATGTTTTAATAATTGATCGGTTTGGCGGCTTTCTCCCATCCAATTCCTGCAAATATGGAGAACCAGTTGCGGATGGTCTTTGGAGATATCATTGAGGTTGTTGGCAACGGAGCGCCGTACCGTTTCGCTCGGATCGTTCCGAAGCTGTTCAAGGATAGGCAGGATGGGGCCGGGATCTTGTTTTAAGCTCGGAATACCCATCCCCCAAGGCAAGCGCGGTCGGAAGCCCTCCGAACTCAGGCGGCGAACCATGGGACTTGGGTGCTTGGACCAGTCCAGCATTTGGGTATATACAAGTTTGGGATACCGTAGTAGAAATGGGCGGATAGCAAATTCGGCAGAGCTCCAGCGGGTGATGGTTTCGAGGGCAGGGAGCGAGGCCTCTGGGTCCTCCACGCCCCAGGTTTCCACAAAATCGGGTAAAAAGAGGTATTGAAAGGACATCTGCTCACCGGACTCCTTCAATAGCTGTTCGGTGACTTCCTGGACCACCTTTAAGGCTTGTCGATAGTTGGATGGCAATATGGCTCCCAGGCAACGGCTGATGTGCCGTATCCGTTGTTTTAGTTCCAGTTGCTCCCACTGAGGATCAAAGACCAGAGAAAAAAAAGAGGCCGTCTCACAAGTAACCTTGTGAGGCGGTTTTTTTTTTTGTTAGGATTAGTTATCTTTGGGGATGTCAACAACAAGAAGAAAGAAGCGGCATAGTGCTGTAACCTTCAAGCCTT
>Ga0315900_10003510_pt1 | contig 22890 bp, 25 predicted proteins | sample LakEriMetagenome_FD_203521 | JGI IMG/M metagenome (GOLD analysis project Ga0315900, IMG submission 203521) | Freshwater fungal communities from buoy surface, Lake Erie, Ohio, United States - Buoy 12 MA114 | ecosystem: Environmental > Aquatic > Freshwater > Lake > Lake biofilm | place: USA: Lake... | reverse complement strand
TTGCCGACTTCAACAAGGACGACATTGACTACAGCTACTACGTAGCCGCTGCCAAGAAGTTGCTGATTAACAACACCGATGTTGACCAAGAAGTTGCTACCTACCTATAATGTGTAGCTAACACGAATCGGTATGGACAAGATTTCCTATTTATCCTATAACGGAGACATCTTTGCTAGGAGATGATATGGAAACGAGAAGTTGTACAAAATGTAAAGCCATTAAACCGAAGTCTGAGTTTTACGAAGTTCGTCGAAAAGGTAAAACAGTTAGACTCACAGCGCGATGCAAAAAATGTACTTGTGAGGATACTGCTTACGCTAAAAAATCTGAAGCGGCAAAATTAAGTAGTAAACAAGCATCGATGCGTTGGAAACAGCGTAATTTAGAAAAAGTAAAAAATAAAGAATTAGAAAGAGAATACGGTATTACCCTTGATGACTATCAAAAACTGGTAGAAAATCAAAATGGTAAATGTGGAATATGCGAAAAAGAAGTTGCTAACAGTAAAAGGAAAGGACTGTATGTAGATCATTGCCATAAAAGCAGCAAGGTTAGAGGACTACTATGTCAAAAATGTAATCAAGGACTTGGACTTTTTGATGATAGTATTGTCTTCTTAGCAAAAGCAATTCAATATTTGAAAAGGAATGAACATGAATGATTCAGTAAAGATCAAAGCCGATATCATGTGGGCGCAGTTGGACAGACCAAATGAACTCTCGAATAAGTATCAAATCAACTTGTGCAATCTCTCTGAAGCTGCTGTCGTTGCTCTGGAAGAGATGGGCATCACCGTTGCTGAGAAGGAAGGACAAGGCAGGTGTATTACTTGCAAGTCCAGCATGCCCATCAAGGCATTCGACGCTGACGGTGTCGAACTGTCTGGTGTCAAGATTGGCAACGGCAGCAAAGCCAAAGCCATCATCACCGCTTACGAGTGGAAGTATAAGAACAAGAAGGGTGTGTCGCCTTCGTTGAAGAAGCTTGTCATCACCGATCTCGTTGAGTACGGTGGCGGCAGTGCAGACCTAGACGACGAAGAAGTGTTGTAATGAAAGCGCTGCTCGACGCCGACACAATGGCTTATCGGGCAGCGGCTGCTTGTAAAGACGAAAGCGTCAGCACGATGACATTCACATTGAATAGCATCATCACTGACGCTTTATTATCATGTGACAAGAATGATAGGTTTTATGACAAGTGGCAGCTATACCTGACGGGCAGCAACAACTTCAGAAAACAAGTATCTGCCGAATACAAAGCCAACAGGACAGCGCCAAAGCCTGAGCATCTGCCAGCAGCACGACAGCATCTCATTGAACAATGGGGTGCTGTAGTTGCTGAAGGTGAAGAAGCTGATGATGCCATTGCCATTGAAGCTACAAAGCTCAATGGAGACTTTGTCATCGTGAGCATCGACAAAGACTTCAAGCAGATACCGGGCTACCATTACAACTTCGTCAAGCGTGAACACTTCTTCGTCACTCCCGAAGAAGGACTTCGATTTCTGTACATGCAGATATTGATGGGTGATACAGCCGACAACGTCATTGGATTGAAAGGCATCGGCCCCAAGAAAGCCGAAGCTGCGTTGGCTGAATGCAAGACGGAACAGGAAATGGCTGATGTCTGTTACGAAATGTATACAGATGTTGACAAAGTCCGACAAAACGGAACATTGCTCTATCTTCGTAGAAAGGAAAACGAACTGTGGACACCACCTACCCCGTCCAAGAAGGAAGAAAGTTTGACGAAGGCAAGCCCCGATACGGCTTGTTGAAGCCAGAGGCTTTGGAAGAAGTGGTGAAGGTGTTGACGTATGGAGCGCAGAAGTATAGTGCCGACAATTGGAAGCATGTCGAAGGCATGCGTGAGCGTTACTTCGATGCTTCTCAGCGTCACGTATGGGCGTATAAGCGTGGAGAAATCCACGATGTGGAGTCAGGGTATCAGCATCTGGCGCATGCCATCTGCAACCTGATGTTTCTGTTGCAATCTCAAATTGATGAAAGACAACCCTTCTAAGCGTAATGGTGGTTTGTGGACGGAAGCGAAGTTTCGCAGCTTTGTCATCAGTGCGTTACGTGCTGCTTCCCGTCGCTGGCCTGTCAAATGGGCTGTATTGAAAGATGCTTTTGCTGGCAAGTCTGTCAATAAAAAGACAGGCAAGTTTGCACAGCACTATCGATGTGCCCATTGTCGTGCCAATTTCCCTGCTACCGATGTGGTTGTTGATCACATCAATCCTGTTGTGGATACAATGAAAGGCTTCACTACATGGGACGAATACGTCGAACGCATGTTTGTTGAAGCAGAAGGCTTGCAAGTGTTGTGTAAAGGCTGTCACAAAGAAAAGACAGCAACCGAAAGAAAGGAACGGAAAAATGTACGATCTAAAAATTGATGAAGAAGTGTTTGAAGAGCTTGTTGTCGGATACTTGAAGAACCAAGTCTCAGTGGTCATGCAAGAGTTTGAACACATGAGTCATCCAGAAGACAGGGAATACAACACGTATCTGTTGCCTGCGCTGCTCACTGTGATCAAGTATTTCAGTATTCCTAACGAATATACTGAGTATATTCATCAGACGTTTGGCCCTAGATCGGAAGAAGAAATTGACGACGATCTGCAGCAAGAATTTAACTTCGGAGGAACCGACGAATGAAAGTTGAACTTATCAAAGAACACGAAGACGGCAGCGCCACCTACTTTTTTGATATGAGCGATTATGAACGTGATTGTCTGATGAGCTTTGCCATCATCGAAGCTCTGAAGAAAGGTATTGAAGAAGGTAAACAATACGTACCAGAAAGCAAAGATGAAAGTAACGACGGTTTGGAAAACACCTGACGGTGAGAGACTCATCGCGTACATGGCGCGAGTGTCCAATCCTGCAAATCAAGCCAATGAGAAATATGCTGGTCTGATTAAATATCTGATCAAGCATAAGCATTGGTCGCCATTTGAGATGGTGAATGTCTGCATGGAAATTGAATGCACTCGCGACATTGCGCGACAAATCTTGCGACACCGAAGCTTTTCGTTTCAGGAGTTCAGTCAACGCTACGCTGTCGCTGACGGCTATGAGTTTTCTGAGCCTCGCCTGCAAGACGAAAAGAATCGACAGAACAGCATTCCTGTTGAAGACAGGGAGATGATGAGGTTCTGGGAAGAGCAGCAGTACAGCGTGTTGGTGATGGCAAAGAAGGCGTATGAGAATGCGCTGAACGCTGGCATTGCCAAAGAGGTTGCGCGTAAGGTGTTGCCTGAAGGATTGACGACAAGTAAGATGTATATGAATGGAACGCTCCGTAGCTGGATGCATTACATTCAAATCAGAACTGGCGTTGAGACACAGAAGGAACATCGCGACATCGCTCTTGCTTGCGAGAAAGAACTGATGCTACATTTTCCTTGGGTAATGGAGGCTTTGAATGAGTTTCGATGAGTATCAAGAGAAGGCATGGGCTTGTGCAATGCCGACAGCAAAGACCACACAGTATTTGGTGCCGGGTCTAGCTGGAGAAGTTGGAGAAGTGAGCAGCTTGTTTGCTAAGTCTCAACGTGACGGCAATGCTCTTGATCATGCTTCTGTTGCCAAAGAACTCGGTGATGTGCTGTGGTTTGTGTCAACACTAGCCTTCTATCACGGGCTTTCACTTGCTGATATTGCTGAAGCTAACATCGAAAAGCTTGAAAGCCGTAAGCAGCGTGGGGTAATTGGCGGTAGCGGTGACAATCGCTAGAGTTTTGGTATAACATCCGCCCCCAGCGCCGACCTCGCGTCGGCGTTGTCGTCTTCAACAAAGGAAAAACATGGAAAATATTGCAACGCCTTGGTCAACCATCGGGCTGATTACTTACAAGCGCACTTATGCTCGACGATTGAATGAGGCAGATGTAAATAGCCCAACGGAGGAGTGGATCGACACTGTCAACCGTGTTGTTAATGCCGCCAACAATCAGCTTGGCTGCAACTTCACCGACGACGAACAACAACGTCTTCGCAACTACCTGTTGCAACTGAAGGGCACTGTCGCTGGTCGCTTCCTATGGCAACTTGGCACAGACACCGTTGGTCGCCTCGGCTTGTCGTCGCTGCAAAACTGTGCCTTCACTGTCGTTGACAAGCCTGTAGAGCCGTTTACGTGGGCTATGGACTTGCTGATGCTGGGTAGCGGTGTAGGCTACAACATCCAGCGTGAGAACGTGGACAAGCTGCCTCCGGTCAACGAAGACTTTAGGGTGCCGACACGTGTTGACAGCGCAGACGCTGACTTCATCGTGCCTGACAGCCGTGAGGGATGGGTGGCATTGCTCGGCAAGACGCTTAAAGCAGCCTTCCTTGCACACAAGAGCGGCAAGCAGACCTTCACCTACTCCACGCAGCTTATTCGCTCTAAGGGCGCTCCTATCAAGGGCTTTGGTGGCACTGCCAGCGGTCCTGAAGATTTGGTGTGGGGCATCAACGAGATTGGTAAGGTGATTGAGAAACGTGCTGGCAAGAAGATTCGTCCCGTTGATGCTCTCGACATGATGAACATCATTGGCGCTGTCGTTGTCGCTGGTAATGTCCGTCGCTCTGCACAGATTGCCATTGGCGATCCTGATGACGTCGAATATTTGTTGGCAAAGCGCTGGGACATGGGCAACATTCCGTCATGGCGGGCGATGTCGAACAACAGCGTTGTCTGTAATGATGTGACCGACCTTCACGAATTCTTCTGGGATGGCTATGAAGGCAAGGGTGAGCCTTATGGACTCATCAATTTGAAGCTGTCTCGAAAGATTGGATTGCTTGGTGACACTCGCTATCCCGATCCGAAGGTGCAGGGCTACAACCCATGTGCTGAACAGAGCCTTGCTGACAAAGAAACTTGTTGCCTCGCTGAAATCTTCCTGCCCAACATCTCTTCATACGAAGAATTTGTTGATGTGGCGAAGCTGCTCTATCGCGTCAACAAGCATTCGCTGGCTCTGCCGTGCCATCTGAAGACGACAGAAGACATTGTGCATGCCAACATGCGTATGGGCATCGGCATCACTGGTGTCATGCAATGCACTGAGGAGCAGAAGAGCTGGCTGCGTAAGGCATACGAAGAGCTTCGTCAGTATGACAAGCAATATAGCGAAGCCAACAACTTCCCCATCTCGGTGAAGCTGACGACGGTGAAGCCGTCTGGTACGCTGTCTCTGTTGCCCGGTGTCACTCCCGGCTGTCATCCTGCGTATGCTCGTTACATGATCAGGCGCATCCGCATCAGCAGCAATCATCCGCTGGTGCAAGTGTGTCGCGATCACAACTACCACGTTGAGTATCAACAGAACTTCGACGGCAGCGAAGATCGCAGCACGGTGGTGGTGTCATTCCCGTTCCGTCATCCCGATCACGCTGTGCTGGCTAAGGACATGACAGCGCTGGATCAGCTTGAAACCATCAAGTGGCTGCAAGAAAACTGGAGTGACAACAGCGTTAGCTGCACTGTCTACTATCGCAAGGAAGAGCTTCCTGAGATTCGCAAATACTTGAAGAAGTATTACAAGAATGCTCATAAGAGCTTGTCGTTCCTGCTGCATAGCGAACACGGTTTTAAGCAGGCACCTTTGACCGAGATTACAGAAGAAGAATATAATGAACTTGTGACAAAAACGAAACTGATCACTCGCATTGACGAAGCGAATATCGGTCTGGATGATGGAGAATGTGCAGGGGGTGTATGTCCCGTTAGGTAATACACTGGTGATATAACAAAGCCGCTGCTGGGAAACCTTCAGCGGCTTTTTCACATGAAAGGTGTTAATGAAACGTGCAGCAAAGACCGTTGCAGAACGTGTCAAGAAAGAGAAGTTCATTCGTTTTGATTTCCCGATGTTGTCTGCTAGAAACGAAAGGCAGAAACAACTTATTCACTCCCTCAACCACAACACACTCGTAGCTGCAACGGGTAGTGCAGGTACAGGCAAAACCATCATTGCCTGCTGGCATGCCGCCTACAAGCTTCACATTGGTGAAGTACGTAGGGTGATACTGATTAGAGCCTATCAGCCCCTTGCAGGGCGCTCTATTGGCTTCCTACCGGGTAGCTTGGACGAGAAGCTGATGCCCTACTATCAGCAGATGATTGACTACTTCGAAGACTTCCTCGGCAAAGCCACAACAGAGATACATCTGAAGCAGAAGACCATTGAGATATGTTCACTTGAAACTATTCGTGGACGCTCATGGGAAAACACCATCATCATTGTTGATGAGTCTCAATCGTTGTTTGTGCCAGAGGTGCAGGCGCTTGTCACCCGTATTGGTGAAGGCAGTCAGATGATATTCTGCGGTGATAACAGCGGCACACAAACCGATGTTAGAATTGGCATGGATGGCTTGACGTATCTGGAACAGCTTGCGTCACGCTATGGCATCGAAGACACTGCTTTCATCAAGTTCACTCGCGACGACATTGTTCGTTCGGGCATCACAAAGGAATTTGTCATTGCCTTTGAAGAAGAACTACAGCGAGATGACCCCGTGGTGTCATTGACTGATGTAGAAAAGCAGTTTAAGAAAGGAAGATGATGGACTTGGTTATTCGCCCACGACTCGGTTTTGGTTTTGACGTTGAACACAACGAAGACATTTGCTATCGTGCTGGGAAGAACAGCAATGAAGACGAAGCGACGGTGTTGTTGTGCTATGTAGGGCTTCTCATCAAGCTTCCGTTCTGCACCATCTACCTCGGTGAATTTTATGAACGGGATAAGCTTAATGATGATTGAAGTTGAGATAACAGATGCAATGATCAATCGATCCCGTGCCAAAGCTAAGGAGATGGGACAACTCCAGAACAGCATCACTATGGGCATGGGCAATCTAGTTGGATTTATAGGAGAAGAAGTAGCAGTACATGTACTCAAAAAACTACATCAGCGACATGTCATTCATCTCAACACATATGACTACGACATTCTTGTTGATGACATACGTGTTGATGTGAAGACAAAGTCAACGTCTGTAGCACCTCTGCCGCACTACAGCAATAGCGTTGCCAGTTTCAACACATCTCAGAAATGCGATGTTTATGCATTCGTTAGAGTGAAGAAAGACTTGACAACAGCTTGGTGGTGTGGCGTAATTGAGAAAGACCTGTTCTTCAAAGAGGCTGTATTTATGAAGAAGGGGTCGATGGATGACGACAACAAGTATGTCGTCAAAGCAGACTGTTACAATCTTCCTATTTCACAGTTGAGGCAAAGGATATGAAGTCATATTTCGACAAAGACCATTTCATCTCGAAAGAGTCGATGTTCGCGTTTCAAGAAGGCTACTACGCTTTCTCTCGCGGCTGGATTGCCAGCAAGTACAACCTTGATAGCTTGAAGGGAAAGGAGTGGCAGCGTGGTTTCAACTGCGCCTACTTCGACAACCTCTATCGCATTCAACAGAATAAGCCCCGTTAGTTAAATGGCATAACGATGGATTTGTAATCCTTAGTTGGCAGTTCGATTCTGTCACGGGGCACCAAAGAGAAAGCCGCTGTAAAGCGGCTTCTTTCATTTGCGGCTTACTAAACCACCTCTGTTGAATTTAGACGTAATGCCAATCACCCGACCAGCAGCTTTGGTGTCATTGTTATTGACATCCTGCAACGCTTTGTACAACACATCCATGTTGTCTGCTTTTCCTGTAGCTTTATTTTGACGAAGAGTTTCAGCAGCTTTTTTGATGAGCGGTGTTCTGTCGTACAACATGTTGAGAGCAGCGTTGTAGCTTTGCCCCATGCCGGTCTTCACAGACGTTAGCTTACCCATGTTAGAGATGGCATTGAGATATTCTCTAGTTGCAGCGTATGTCTGAAGAGCCTGCTTCTGATCCATCTCCGTTTTTGTAGACCTCATTAAGTCTGTTAACGTTTCACCGGCTTTCTTCTGACGATCCCTATACTGCTCATATTGAGGAATCTTCTCTTCAACATCAGCACGTGTCTGAACATCAGGGCGACGACGAAGCTTGTCCATCTCTGGCATAGCAGACTCTGTTTCGTACATCTCCATTCTCGGCAAAGACAACGGACGAATCTGTCTCGGAGTACCAGTAATTGTCTTAGCAATGGTGTTGAGGTCTTTAGCCTCATATTCCTTTGGTGTCATGTTGACACGTGAGAACATGTATTCAGCATACGGCAACTTGTAAGACACGTAGTTTTCCGCATCTTTACCACCGAATCTGGTACTTTTCAGATTGAGACTCAGGTCGCTGGTGAGCGAAGGAGCACCCACCTTCAACTCATCGTGCCCACCGCCCATAAACGTAGAAGGTCTTGCAAAGCCTTCGCTCTTAACTATAGCAATTGCTTCCGGGTTGTTGCCGTGATACAGCACCTTATCCGGTACATTCTTATACTTCCTACGCAACCCATCAAGCTCTTCCTGCTTAGACTTCAACAGTCTAGTTAGCAGACGTTGATCCTTGCGAACAGCTACATCAACTTCTCTTCCATACTTCGCTCTGAACTCGCCTTGAGCAACACCAATGACAGCGTCATCAAAGCTCTCAGTATCTGACATTCGTTTAATACGCGAATAGTTGTATTCCCGATATTTACGAATGCCTTCAAGTGCCCTGTCGCGTTTCCTTACATTGTCTTCTGATGACACTTTGTTCAGATCACCACTAAGAAGCTCTGGCTTCACTTGAGGATCAGGAACATCCTCAACATCCACCATCGGCTTTGCTTTGAAGTCAGCACCAACCTCTTCAGACGGAGTGAATTCCTTCGGCTTATACGGCAACGGAGGCTGTTCCTTATACGGAATGCCTTTGAGCCATGCCGCCGTGCTTTGAAGCTCATTAGCGAAGGCTTCGTCATCAAGCTTCTTCGCGTTGAAGACGTTGGCAGTGTTGTTGTCTTTCAAATAAGCTTCAGCAGCAGCGTAGTCTTCGTCGCTGAAAGCTTTGTTGGGGAAGTTGTAAGCACTCTCAGGCGCTGTAGGAGACGGCAGAGCCTCTTCAGTCTGTGCAGCAAGGCTCTCACGCTTTGCCATCTGCTCAGACAGCGACAGCATGACACCGTCTTCTGCAACGGCTTCAGAGGCTGCAGGAGCCTCAGCAGGGGGCTGTGTAGGCTCTTCAGCTTTCAGAGCCTTGGAAGCCTTTTTACGGGCTACCAGAGGCACTTTGGCAGGCGCTGCCTCTGCTGCTTCCTGTGCAAGCTCTTCTGACAGCGACAACGCCACCTTTGGAGCAGCTTTAGCGGCTGTCTTGCTAAGAGCCTTGCCAGCGAGTCTACCGATGAGTGCCATAGTTATCTTCCGAATAGCTGATGCATCTGTTGTACCATGCCGCCTTTGGCAAACTTAGTTGCTCCGAAGTCGGAATATTGAGGCAACAACTTGTAAGCTTTGTCTTCTTCCATTGTCTTGCCACCGTGATCGCGGGCATAACGTTGATTGACAATCTTCTTTTCTTCAGAGGTGAGACGTAGATAACGAATGCGATCAATCTTGTCTGGGAAGTCTTGAGCAAATTGTCCTTCTGTGTCTGCTTCAGCAAACTTTACAGCGTCACGGATGGCATTGTCGATGGTTCGTTTCTTCTCTTCGCTGGTGCCAGAGACATAGTCAGGACGCTTGATGACGCTGTTGACAAAGTCAATAGCATTCTTGTTCGTGTTCTGAATGAACAGCCTATCAAATTCTTTATCACCACTTGGACGCCCATACACTTTGTACAAGTCTGTGCTGTGCTTGATAATTTCTTCTTCAGCCTGTGTACGCTTTGGCGTTGTACGGAAACCAACGAGCCTGTTGAAGAACTCACCTTCCTTTGAAGGCGTTTCTTGTTCTTCAAAGCGAACAACAGCAGGCGGCAACGCTTCTTTGACAACAGGCAGCTTCGCTTGTACACGCTGTACAGCCGCTTCAGCCATGCGACCAGTGCCTGTTTCAGCAGACAACACATTCGGATCACGCGCCATCACAGCTTCGTCACCACGAATCAAGTCGAACATATCGAAGATTTGCTTGGTAACAAACGGCTGAGTGAATCGACCCATGAAGTCACCGGCAGTTTTGCCGAGTCCTTCAAGAAGCTTGTCACCCTTTTCATCGCTTTCAAACAAGTCTTGAATGGTCTGAAGGAATGTGTTCTGAGTGCCTGCGGGCATTTTGAAGCCTAGCACAGACTCCATGATTTCTCGTTTAGGAGCTTGACCTGTGCCACCAGCAACATCACGTGCAAGCCAATCAGCAACAGCTAGATAGGGTGCAATGGGGAAGATGGCTTTGACATCTGTTGTTCCACCGCTTGTCTGCAACTCATTCCACGGCTTGTCCAAGTTGTTCTTGCGATAGTCGTATGCTGCTGCCAGCATTCCCAAACCAACAGTGGCTTGAATAGCCTTTGTAGCTCCTTCACGTGCCACCATCTCAGCCTTCTCAAGCTGACCAGCAGCACGAAGCTTTGCAGCAGAAGCTGCATATTCTGTAGCGCCAACAAAGCCTAATGGGCTATATTTATATTGGAAAGCAATGGCATTGGTTACAAAGCGCGGGAATGGAATTGCCAGCGACATGCCGGGTGCTTCAGCAACACGAACAAACTGAGAGCCAACACGCTCAAATGCATCCTCAAACGCAGAGAACGACTTAGCATACATCTGCGGCGTGTAAGAGAACGTGTCTTTGAATGAATCGTCAAGAGCCTTCTTCAACACAGACGTAGGGATGTCTTTGTTCTGTGCCAACACATCCTTATACAAATCAACACCAACACGACGAAGCTCTTTGTCAAGCGATGCAGCAAATGATGCACGACGATACATGCCGTCCATTGCGTTGTTGAGTGTTTGCGACCAACGAGCAATCTTGCTGACGTCATTAAGCTCAGTGTCTTGCGTAGCTGTAGAGATGCGACTGAGCAATGACGGATTGTTCTCCAACACCTTCTCTGTGATGTCTTCAGCAAGACCATTCTTCCGCATGTAGTAGAAGGTGCCTAGAGCGTCCTTGAACGAGTCTCCCATCGTCTGACGTAGTGTGGTGAGATTCTGCCCATCAGCGGCGCTCAGAGCCGTTCCTACGCTGTAACGGATGCCTTCAAGCATCTGTACACCCGTCTTCATTGTCACACCGATGGTGTTACCGACAAGGTTACGTGCCAACGTGTCAATACCTGAAGTGATGAGTGCTTTAGACTCACGCTCAACACGTTGAATGCCTTCACCAAACTTTGTCAGTGCGCTGGTTTGATCTCCATCAACACCATACAAATCCTTCATCCGCTTATCAAAGGCAGGATCGATTTGACGCAGACGATTGAGCGCACGTGCAGCAACAGAATAGCTCTGCAAAATCTGACCAGCTTCAGACGCTGTCGTCTTCGTCATTGCAGCAAACTGATCTGGACGCAAACCAACTTTGTTAATTGCAGCCTCTAATGCTGCATCGTCAATTTTGTCCACTTGCGACAATGTTCGATAGACAGCATCGCTGACGAGTTCCTTTGCAGGATTGAAACCAAACTGTTGTGGATTGTCCTTCATCAACTGCAAAGCAAAGCGCACAGCCGTCTTGCTGTAGGCTTCCTGTACTTTGCTGTCTGTTACAGCCGCTGCAGGATCAATTTGATTCAGCAGGCTTTTGCCATAGGCTTTGACATATTGCGAATGAACGTCTTCAAAGTCTCGGCTGAGAGCGCCTGAGATTTTCTGTTCAGCATCTGTCAGAGGTGCTGTAGGATTGGCAGGAGTGATGTTGCGACGAACGAGTTCTTCGCCAATGATTTCACCACGCTCTTTAATTGTCGGAGTCTTTGTTGTCTTTGCCGACACTACACCGCTAAGAACACCACCAATTGTTGCAGCCAATGCTGTTCGCGCTGCGCTATATTCCTGTTCAGGTTCTCCCATAATACGCGCCGTTTGAATTTCAGCACGTTGAGAAGTGAGATCGGAGCCAGCAGCAATGGCAGCTTCTGCACCAGCAGAAACACCAACTTCAACACGCTTTGCTGTTTTACCGAGCGCTTGCTTTTCAATAGCACGTGTAGCAACGTCTTCTGACAGCTTCTTAGCGCCTTGACGAACGGCAATGGAAGACGCCGCCTTACCAAAGCCAACACCAGCATATGTTGTAGGATCAGCAATAATTGCTTTGGCAATGTCAAATGCTGCCCTACCTTTGCCGGGTGCTGCTTCAGCTTGTTCGTACAAACGACGACCAAGAGCAACAGCTTGTTGTTGTTCGATACCTGAGTTCTTTAGCGTTGCAAGCTCTGGGATAGTGCCGAAGACGGTGTTGAATTCTGCGAATCGCCGTTGGCTGTAGAAGCGATTGACAAAGTCTTCTCTGCTTTCTTTCTTTGAATCAAACGTAGGCTGACCAACAGCCTTCATGTAGCTGTTAGCAATGTTGAAGTAGTCGTCTCGCTTGACTAATTCATCGAAAGAAATCTCGTTAGCCTTCTGTTGCTCCTTACGAGCTTCGATGTTTTGCTGACGTTGCTTACCCTGTACAGCAAAGACACCAAAGGCAGCACCACCAGTGCCTTCGACGGGCGCTGTTCTTGACGGAGCCAGCCCTGTTTGTTGTTGGAAATTAAGACGTTCCTGCTTTGCTCTGTCTTTGATAGTATCAACAGTTATTAGCTGTGATGGCAAATCTTCCAGCGGAACAAACTCGCCACCACGTGCTACAGGTTGACGAGATACAGCTTTAGGCTTAACAGCCTCTGGCAAGTCGTCAAGAGGAACGTCTCTACCCGACGTTACAGCAGACGTCTTTGGCTGTGCAACAGGTTGTCTTTGCCTGACGCGCAACTCATCAGGCAGATCGTCAAAGGGTACGTCCATTATTAAAACTCACCAGAGAGTGCTTGGTAATCAATATATTGCCACTTGCCGTTTTTGAAGATCATGTCTTTACCGCTCTTTGACTTCATGCGACTACCTTCTTGTGGTGCGTTAGCGGTAGGCTTTGTTGGCGCTGCTGTAGGTGTACGCTCAGGCAATGCAGGCTTTGCAGGTGCTGGAGCAGGCGCAGGAGCGTCAATCAATACAGGGCGACGGTTGTTGTCGAGACTAATACCGAATGCTTGTAAGGCAACTTCAACCTTCTTATCCGTCACTTTACCTTCCGACATATACGGACGAAGTGAAGCGACAATGCCTTCTTGTTCGCGACGAATAAGTTGCTTCTGCATGTCTGGATCATTGCCGGTGTATCGGACAGAAGTGCTACCGTCTGCGTTTTCAATAAACGAAAGCTGTTTACTGGCAGCACCTGTACCAAAGCTAGCACGAACAGCATTGGCACCAGCAGTGCGGGCAATGCTGACGAGAGAAGACGGTGCTGGTACTTTGTCGTCAGGAGTGCCTTTAGCTTCATTACGCTTTTTGGATTCTTCGTAATTTCTTAAATAGTCTTCTGCCTTTTTGCGCTCTTCTGGTGGAACAGGTAAATTACCGTATACAATAGCTTGATACCTGCTCATCAATTTAGCGTGAGTATCTTGCTCAGGAGTCAATTTTTCTCGCCTTACTTTATAGCTATTAAACGCATTTGTTGCAGCAATAGTTTCGGGGTCATCATCACCCTTTTCCATAGCGAGTTTAAGTGCCTTAGACTCAAGCCTAGCTTGTGTTTGATCTGGGGTAAGCTCCTTCTCAGCCTTCTTCGGAAACGCTTCAAAATTAATAGCACCAACCGGCTCAGGCATCTTAGGTCCAACACCAGACTCAGCACGTGCCACATCCTGCAGCGTTAATCCACGTGCCGATGCAAGCTGTTCAAAGCGCTTGGTTTGAGACGATGCAGACGGAGCAAAAAATGATGACCGACCTTGAGGCTCCAGCAGCTTTGCAGGCTCTACTTGTTGTTTAGCGCGAACAGCGTTGTTAATGGCATCATCAACAGTGCCTGTCATTGTTGAGAGAAGCTGCTTATTTGCAGCGATAAAAGTTTTAGGATCGATCTTAAGGCTCATCTCCGGGTCTGATTTTGCTTTCTTAAAAGCTTCAAAAACCGTAGGAGAAAACAAATAGGCTTTCTGAAGCTCTGGATCGTCAACACCAAGCTGAATGAGTTCGGCTTTACGCGCACGAAGCTCATCCTCCATCTCCTTAGCTTGCTTCTCTTGCTGCAGCTTCAACACAGACGCACGTTCAATGCGTCCCTGCAGAGCAGCGCTAGAGAACTTGCGCTCTTCTTCAATGCGCTCATACATGCCTTCGGCAAGGCCAGCGCCAAATCCAGCGAGACTAAATCCCATTATTTCTTCCTCCGAGCAATGAGGCCACCAGTTTCTTCTTTGACTTCCTGCATTTCGGTGACAGCTTCAGCCATCACTTTCTCAATAGCTTCAATTGGCATAGTGCGCAGGGTCTGCATGTCTTCAGCTTGGATGACATACTTAACACCATAGATTTCAGCAAGCGCAATCATCAACTCCACCAGCACAGGCTTTACCAGCATGCCAGCGTCGATGGTGTGAATGCCTTCCATGATGCCCATCCTTATCATGCCTTCAGCAATGGTGAGCAAAGGAATGTCACGCTTGATGACGTCAATGACATTACCAATCATGTCTTCGTCAACGAGCCTGTCGGAGTAGTAGTCAATGACTTCGTCCAGTGATGCATGCTTTGGAGGCTGCTCCCACGGAGCATTGCCGGGAGCGCCCGTCAACGAAATGCCGGGAATAGGTTGATGAAGAAAATCAGGTTTCATTCTTTGCCTTCACTTTCTGTGCTGTCTTGCGGATGGTGGCGATGTAAGAAGCGATGGTGTCAATGTAGTCGCTCTCAGACGACGACATCTTGTCCTTTCGAGACATGATGCCGCCTTCGCTCTTTGAAGGCTTCTTGTTCATCTTATTGATGCGCTCTTCAACCTGCGCCATAAACTTTTTGTAGTTTTGCATTGTTATTCCTTAGCCACCGAATAGCCAATTAATGCCTTTATCAATTAGACTTTCACCAACTTTTGTACCACCAAAAGCAACAAGCAATTTGCCCCAAGAAGCGCTAGTTTCAGCGTCCATCTTGTCGCGCTGTACGCCTGCACTCAACAACATCTCAGCCATCGACGCAGCCCTGTCTTCACCACGTTCATAACTATCGTACACCATCTTCACTTGATCGCGATAGAGTTGCACTTCGTTATTATATTGCGCTGAAGTCATGTTGTTCATGGCTTGGGCGTTGGCGAAGTTGGCAGCGTTGACAGCAGCAGTGTTGGCAGTGCTGACATTCGCCAATAGTTGCGCGTTTGCTTGATCAATGACAGTGCGATTTGTGACGTTAAATTGCTCACGCTGCGACTTCATCTGCGAGTTAAACTGCTCCATCGCATTCTCTTGACCAGTGTTAAACTGAGTCATTGCATTCTTCTGAGCAGAGTTAAACTGCGACACCTGAGTAGACAACGAAGCTTCAAACTGATCAGCCTGTTGTTTATTTGCAGCGTTAAACTGCGCTGCAGCATTTGTAGCAGCCGTATCAGACAACGCAGTCTGTGCAAGAGTCTGTGCCTTAAACAACGCAGTCTTCTGCGTGTTATCAAGGTTTGCCATATCCATTGCTAAAAACGACTGAGCATTCTGAACAGCAGATTGTTGACGGGCATTCAGATTCGCCATGTCCATCGACGCAGCAGCAGCGGCATTAGCCAACACTGTTGCCTGCTGATTGCTCATGTCCTGCAGGTTAATCTGCTGGATAAACTGCGCGTTTGACAAAGCCTGCTGCTGTGCAGCAGTGAAGTTTATGCCTGCAATTTCAGCAACACGTGCAGCATTACTGATATTTACTTGCTGCTTGTTGCTGAGTTCTTGACCCTTCATTGCGGCATCAATTTGTGCGTTAGCAAGCGCTGTCTGCTGCTTATTCGACAGATTCGACAACTCCATCTGCATGGCATTTGTCGTATTCAACATGTTCGCTTGCTGCTCTGCGTTAAACTTCAGTCCACGCTCTTGCAATTGGCTGCTAACATTGAACAACGCTGTCTGCTGTTGATTTGACAACACCTGTCCCTTCAGCGCAGCATCAGCGTTATATTGAGCAATGAAAGACTGCTGTTGTGCCGTTGCATCAAACTGTGCAGATTCAAAGTTTTGAGTGCTTTGAAGAACAGCCATCTGCTGCTCATTCGTCAACTCTTGACCCTGCAATGCAGCCCTTACTTGCAGATTTGCCAACGCTGTCTGCTGTGCATTTGATGCATTTGTAATGTCTACTTGCAGAGCATTGCTGGCATTGAACAACAACGTCTGTTGTTGATTTGTCAGATTTATCTTACGTTCATCCAACACTGCGCTAGCATTGAACAACGCAGTTTGTTGTTGGTTTGATAGCGATTGCCCTTCAAGCGCTGCTCTAGCGTTGAAGTCAGCCATCATCGCTTGCTGTTTAGCGTTAGCATTAAACTGAGCAGCCTCAAACGTCTGAGTGCTACGCAACACAGCCATCTGTTGTTCGTTAGAAAGCTCTTGACCAGCAATAGCAGCCTTTACTTGCAGATTTGCCAATGCTGTCTGCTGACGAGCGTTAAGATTTGTAAGATCAATTTGAATGTTCTCAGCAGATCGCTGCAACATTGCTTGTTGACGATTATTCAGATTGAGATTGTTTACTTCAGCATATTTTGCTGCATTTGTTAATGCAACAGAAGTTTTGATATCGACATTTTTCTGTTGCGCTGCAGCACGAACCTGAGCATTAGCAAGCACCACAGCCTGCTGATTTGACAGATTCTGAGACTGCAAAGAAAATGCATTAGCGCTATTCTGCAATGCGACTTGCTGACGAGCATTCAAGTTTGCAAGCTCAAGATTCTGAGAAGCAGCAGCATTTGCCAAAGAAACCTGTTGTCTGTTGTTCAGATTTGTCAAATTCATCTGAGCAAACGTCTGAGCATCTGCCGCAGCAATCGGTGTAGCAGACTCCATAGCCGCTTGAACAATGGCGGCACCAGCCATGCTACTACCACCAAGCCCACGCGATGCCATAGCCGCATTTGCAGCCCGCATAGCACCAGCAGCCCATGCTGGAGTGCCGTTATTGAACTGTTGCATCAGAGACGTGAGTTGTCCCTGAATAGTTGCTGCAGCTTCAACTCTTCCTTGCTCTGCAGTGGCTAGTGCTTGACTGAAGCTTCCTTGCTGTGCAATGGCAACAGCGTCTTGATTCAGCTTATCCGCAATGGCAGCAACTGCTTGAATAGGTTCGGTAATCTGCAATGCCTGTCTTGCTACATCAACAATTTCATTTGCTGCTGTTTGACGCTCCTGTGCAATGACAGTGGATTGAATAGATGTTTGTTGAGCAATCTCTTGCGGAATAACTCCAGCTTTTGCTGCAGCTTCAACCGCAGTGGGAATCATCGTAGCACTTTGAATAGCTGGCAAGTTGTATGCTGTAACTGCCTGAGCTTGTGGTGTAGCACCTTGGAAGGTGGCAGCAGAAACTGCCGTAGGTGCTGCAACTTTTGTAGCCGTTGCTTGCTCTGCTGCACCAGCCTTTGCTGCTTCTTGAACACTTGTTGCTGCCATTTTTGCTGTTTGAGCAGTGCCAAGGTTGTAATCAGTGACGGCAGTTGCTGTAGGAGTAGCACCAGCAAGTTCAGCAGCCTTTGCTGTGAATGTCTTATCTGAAGTTACAGCAGTAGCTGTAGGGGCACCACCAACGTCTGCCGCAGTGGCAGCAGTTGCCAGCATCTCAGGCGTCTGTGTAAGAGCAGGTGGAGCCGTCACCGTAGCAGCAGGGCCTTTCTCAACAGCAGTGGCTTTAGCAGCATCAGAGAGTGTTCCCTGTTGTGCTGTCACTTGAGCGCCAGTTGACAATGTTCCCTGTGACGCAGCAAGCTTGTTCATCTGCTCTTGAATATCACCAGTGGCAGTGTCAGCAGTATAAGTTTCACCTTCTGCTACAGGCGCTGCTGTAGCTGATGTTGCTGGCGCTGCTGTCTTTACTGTCGCTGTAGGCGCTGTACCAAGTTGATATTGAGGCTTCGTGGTATCAAGCGTCAAACCTGCTGTAGAGGTCTGTTGAGCCTGTACCTGCTGCGTTGCACCAGCAATGGGAACACCAGTGTCTGTATATTGTGTAGCTGGATTTGTTTTTGGTACTGTAGTGCCTGCTGTAGCAGCAAGACTTTGAAGATATGTCCAATCTTCGTTTGCTAGTTTCCATCCTGCTTGTTCAGAGCCAGCCCTAATTTCTGCATCTGTAAACCCTTCAGAACGCAAACGATTGTATTCAGCAGCTTCTTGTTGCGCTGTAGCAGTGGCAGGATCAATGTTTAGCTTAAACTGCTTTGTAGCTGTGCCACCTGTAGTGCCGCCAGTTGTAGTTGTGTCAGTGCGTACTTTCGGCGATTGCTGACCAGTGTCAGGACGCACCGTTGTTGGTTGTTTTGCCAACCAATCTTCAAATGCTTTATCTTGAGCGCGACCAAATGACCCAGAGCCTGTTTCTCCAAAATACGGAGAATTGTACATATCCATCGTACCCGGTGAACCCTCCATAGACTTTTGAAAGTCTGTGTAGGCTTGAGATTTTTTGAATGCGTCGATCTGTTCTTTAGTAGCTGTTACGCTTCCACCTTTCGCATACTTACGAACAACACCACCCTTAGCCATGCGTTCAGCGTACTTATCAGCCACCATGCCATACTTCATCTGCAAAGCAGGAGAGCTTTGAAGAAACTCATCAAAGCCCTGCATAGGGCCTTCGTAGCCAAGCTTACGTGCTACGATTTCTTTTTGCTTTGCAGTGAATTTACTCATACTTTTCTCGGTGAAATTAGGGCATCGTTAATATATAGCATCAGAGTGGGGTTATCTCTAAGAAGAGCAATTAGTCCGCTGGTGATGCAATATACCTGCCTTTCTGATAGCTCAAGTTGGAATATTTCATCAATGACATGTAACGATTCATGTAACAATGTATCAGCTTCTAATAGCCTTTGTTGTTTGTCTTTGACAACAATTGTGCTTGTTTCAAAATCCACACCACCAACTTGTTCGTCATACTCCTCAACTTTTACTACACTATATTCTCTACCAACAATCTTCAACGAAGACGGAATAGTCATTTAAGTAGTCTCGCTTCTGCTTGTCTACGTCTGGTAAGACCTGTCAATATTCTACCAGCAGCTTTGTTCCACTTCACTATCTCTTCCGTCGCGCCATTCCAATCTTTAGCGTCAACACGCTTCTTCAATGTTGATATGCGATAGTTTCTGAGTCCGCAGTTATACGCGAAAGAGATAATTGCAGCAAGACGTCTCGGAGGCTCTTGTTGCAACACTGGAGACATTGTCAATACCCCGGCACAGAAGTGTAACAAATGATTGTCTAGGGACGCTTCAGCCTGTTGTTGTGTCCACACAGTGTCTTGCTTCACTTCAGGGCCTGTGCTGCCCCATCCTATCGTCCACGGCTGTGCGCCTGTGCCGGGATCGGGATAGGCATGACAGTCTCCATTAGGAAGTCGTCTAGCATATCCCTCAAAAGGCTTACACAATGCTTCCTTTGCAATGGATATTGCTTCAGCGACCTGTGTATTTTTCAATAGGTCTGCCGACATAATAGAACGTCAATACCATCAACAAAATACCAAAGTCTTCTGGTGTCCACACCATCCTGATAATTTCAAGAGGATGAACATTAGACAACACAGCGTAGTTGACAATGACTAGCTTCACTGCTGTGTATAGTCCAAACAACACCCAAGCAATGCCGGGACGAACCAACGCAGACACACTAGCAACCCATTTCCACGCTTTGCTATCTGCTTCGCCTTGTTGTTTGAAAGCATCGCTGATAGCATCCAAACTTGTCTTGCTGAAGTCTACGTATTTCTCTTCCATGCGAAACTCACCTCTCATTTTCTCAAGGTCAGTCTGCAGCGTGAACATCTTCAGTTCGTGAGAACGTTCGTCCTTCTTGTCGAAGAACTTCAACACTTCTGGAGCAAGACGGAACAGCCCTCCTAAGAGGGCACCGATGAAGCCTGAGCCGAGAAATTCAATCATGGTTAGGTAGGCCAAACCAATGGAGGAAGCTCTTGCTCAACATCGGCAAATCCTGTTGGCATAGGCCGCGTACCATCCTGAACTTCAGCCAGCATCTCGTACATCTTGGCCCACGTTGCATCACGCGCCTCCACGCCATATTGACCTTCAGCCGCGAACCTTGGTGTCGGGCTAGTGGCGTAGGTGCACAGGCTCAGCATGCCGTCGTAGTTCCGAGTACGAGCAAAAGAATCAAGACGAGCCTGAGTTGCTTCTACGATTGCGCTGAGGAGGTCTGCCTGTGCAATTGCAAGCTCTTGAGGCGTTCCCGCCCGAACGGACCACGCCTGCGTCCACACCCCGTTGGTCAAAACAGGCGTGGACTCATCAGCCACCTGACCAGCCTGAGTTGTAGGTTTTGCAGCCAAGGCAACTTCATACAGGCCAACCTCTTCCAGTTGGGCAGGCGTCGGGTCAGCCGGCAACGATACCGTGCGATTGTCTTGCCTAAACTCGAAAACCGAGTACGGGTACTTGTCAACTGCGCCATTCTTAATCAGTGCGTACATCAGAAATTACTCCCAAAAAATAATCCGTTGCCTGCAGCCCCAAAATTCCAACCCGTATTGGTTCCGCCATCTACGTTGCCGTTTGATGTAAGGGCCGACCACGTTGCACCACCTGTGGCGGTAGACCTGCTGATATTGCAGAACGACACGCTGACGGTGCCAGACGCCTTCGACAGAGTCGCTGCCCCGGTAGAGGTCGCGTTGATAGTGACGAGGTTGCCCGACGTACCGGACACGCTGAAGTTGGTTACCGTCTGAGTGCTGCCAGAGGTGAACGTAAAAGTCGTCGGCTGAACGGTGTTCTGGATGGTGGTGAACGTGTTGTTGCCAGAAATCGTCAATGCACCAGCGCCGGCGTTCTGCAGGATGTTGTACGTTAGCCCGCCACCCCCAAAGGTCTTGGAGCTTGTCGATGTCATGCGGATCGTGCCCGTGCCGGGGGTCACAGTGCCGCCATTCACTTGAAACGCCGTGCCGCTGCCAGTGAGCACCAACGTGCCGGATCCAAACGTCAGGGAAGCCGGAGAAGCTTGGGAGTAGGCGCCAAACGTGACGGTGTTATTGCCAACAGCAAAGGTGCCAAAATTGTTGCTAATACCTTGTGAAACAGTTAGGTTGTCAGCTGCGGTAACCGTTACTACGACGTCTATCCTAAACGTGGACGTAAAACTTGCTCCATTGCTTGTGATCGTGGAATTTTTTCCAAAGAAAAGACCGCAACTAAGAGACAAAGTCAAGCCGGAGCCAGATGTCCAATTTCCTAAAACAATTATTTCAGGCGCACTGGCCGCAGACAAAGTGAGCGCGGTTGTTCTTGCTCCAGCACTGAACACGCCAATTCCGGCTTTCAGTATTGATGGATATACGGCATCAACGGTGATGGTTGAACTTGCGGCCCCGCTGCTGTTGTCGATGACTACAGTGTCTTGGGGCAGTGGGAAGTTGGTCACCGCAGCGGCGCCGCCGCTAGATGCCGCCCACCGCGTTGCGGCGTCGGTCACCCAGTTGCCAGTGCCGCCTACCCAATAAGACGTCTTGGCCGTCGTAAACGTGATGCCGCTGTTGGCGCTGAGATCACCAATGCTGGAGCCACTGAGGGTGACGCCGCTGAACGTGATGCCGTAGAAATCTAGGCAACTGACGTTTTGCAGCGTTGTTGAAGTAATGGTTCGCGACACGCCGCCAGCCCCGAAAACAAATGTGCGCCGGTTGTGCGGATTGGTCGTCGCCGACGCGCCGTTAAAGTTAAGCGTCGTCGCAGTGAAAGAATTGTTGATCGTGACAACTCTGGAGTTCGCGACTGTGCCGCCAAAGGTCAAAGTAGTGAATACCGCTCCAGTGCCTGTGGGAGAAATGGTTATTTGCTGGCAAGCCGCAGTTCCTAACGTAACTTGGTTGATGGTCACATTCCCGCAGGCCAGCGTGACGTTGCCTGCGGTGTTCATCCAGACGTGACCGCTGGCCGCGCTGACGGTGCCAGACAGCGTGAACGTGCGGTCGCCGGTGTCGCAGTAAAGAACACCACCCGTCCCAAAGTTGAGGGTGGCGCCTGAGTTAAGCGCAAAGTCACCGGCTCCAGTGCTTAGTGTGAACCCGGCCAATTCCACTGTGACGCCGGTTAACACTGTGACGTTGCCACCAAATGTTACGCCAGTAGATAGCGTGTAGGTGCCAGTCCCGGAGAACTGCACAGCAGCGTTGCTGAGCTTAGCGGCGTTGCTTACGCTGATGGTGCGCGAACCACTGAAAACAGACACGGCCCATTGCGCGGTGTTGGTCGGGTTGTACCGACCGAGAACGCCCGGGTTAATGCTGATAGAGCCAAGAATCGTTAAGTCTGAAGAGCCCGCCAGCGTCAGAATGAAGTCTTGTGAACTGACGGTAAAGTTGGCGCAAGATGGACTGCTTGATATGGTTACCGTGTAGTCCGCACCCGAGTCCGACGCATTGTCAAAAAAGACGTTGTCAGCCGACGTGGGTACGCTGGCACCTGACGCTCCGCCAGACGACGTAGACCAGTTCGTTGTGTTGGTGCCGTTCCACGTCCCAGTACCACCGACCCAGTAACGATCTGCCATGCTTCACCTCAGACTTGGTTAGTGCCGATGGCAAAGTAGTTGGTGCCGTCGTACCAGAAGTTGAGCACCGCCCTTTTGTTATTCGCTCCCGCCCAAGTGGAGCCAAGAAAAATCACTGTTCCCGGCCAGTTGATCGTCTGCGCCGTGCTGGTGCCATCAGAATCAATTAGCAGTTGCAAATGACATGGGCCGGGCGGCGCGGTAAATGTGTAAGTAATTGTTCCAGTAGGTTCTG
>Ga0315900_10003509_pt1 | contig 22892 bp, 4 predicted proteins | sample LakEriMetagenome_FD_203521 | JGI IMG/M metagenome (GOLD analysis project Ga0315900, IMG submission 203521) | Freshwater fungal communities from buoy surface, Lake Erie, Ohio, United States - Buoy 12 MA114 | ecosystem: Environmental > Aquatic > Freshwater > Lake > Lake biofilm | place: USA: Lake... | reverse complement strand
TTTATTTTGAGGATTACCTACATATAGTTCCCCATTCTGATTAGTTACTTTTCTTAAATACTGATATACAATACGTCCCTCTTCTGGGTTCTCTGTTATATTGCCAGCCTCAGTAAAATATAAGAAGTTACCATCTTCATCCGTTATGACAGCAGTAATACCATTATCATCAGGATTCTTTTCCATATGTGTTTTATCACTAGAAGTTAATAAATCAAGATTTATATTTCTAGTTAATAATGCTGTTAGAGTTAATGCTCTTCCTTGATAAATAATTGCTTCATCACTAATTCTTTCTTTTGCAATTCTTGCAACAGCTTTAACTACATCAGAAAATAACTTTTTCTCAGGATCCATTTTATTTCTGTCTTCATCAGAAACTGTTTCAGGATTTTGAGCAATAGCCATTTGAATTGTAGTAGTCCATACACTACTTACCTTAGCACCATTTTCTTCATTAAAAGACCAAAGAATATTTGGGTCTACATCTACTTTAGGAGAAAAATCTTTTTTGGATTTATTAGTTTCTTTAATTTTTGCATCTATTTCATCCTTACTTACTTTTTCTTGAGCAACATCTTTTCCTACTTCAGCAAGATCTGCAAATCTTTTTCTCATTTTTGCAAGACCTGTAAAATCAAAATTATTATCTACAAGATAGTCATTGATCTCTTCATCTTGTATTACTAATTGAAATACATCTGGAATTGCTTGAGCATACAATAAAGCTTTTACTTGATCCTCAGAACCTTCTTTTACAACATTGTATGTTTCTTTAATCAATTGATTAATGTCGATAGGTGGAAGACTAGAATCATCTATTCTATCAATTACTTCACCATAAATTACTTCATACAAGTCTAATACTTGATCTCTATTTAAACTACATGCCATTTTAACAAAGTGTTGAGTTTTCTCCTAATTTTTTTAATCTTGATTTTTTATCTAATTTCTTAGCCTGCTTTTTAGATTGATCAAGAGCATCCTGTCCATTTTTGATTAAATCATTAATGGTATCTTTTGATTCTTTTGAATCTTCAATATCCGTTGGTGTTAGTGTTACTTCTGGTTCTGGTTGTGTTGCTTCCATAGTTGTTTTTTCAAAATTTTCTATAAGTTCTGCTTCTGTAAATTTTTGTGTTTCTCCAGTTTTAATATTTGTTAACAAAACTGCTGGTTGATTTTCAGCTTCAAAAGAATCATCTTCCCTTTTAACTAATCTTCCTTTTTTGCCTTTTTTACCTACTTGAAATATTTCCCCAGATACAGCTGTAAAGATAGTATTTTTAGCATTAAGATATTCTGTAGCATTTTTACTAATAAGATATTCTCCTTCTTCTATTGTATCAAATGAAACAACTGTTTTTAACTCTTGCAACCTTGTATTATATGCTTCAGTTAATCCTGTAATATCTTCATCATTTGCTTGAGCTTTAAGGAACTCAGTTTGATAAACTTCTTCAACATTACTTAGTGTGGCATTCATTATTTTTTCTATAGCAACAGAATTTACTTTTGCAGATGTAGGTTCTCCAAATGCTTCACCTAGATTTTCTTCTCTTGCTTTTTTGACAAGGTCTTCAAGTTCCTCTCTCGTAGCTGGTCTAGAAGTTCCTTTTGACTGTTTTCCGGTAGTCCTCGCATTCTTAGATACACCAGACCCTTCCTGTACTTCTGATCCACTGAAGATTTTTGCGATTTGTTTGTAGTTTCTGATTTTTCCATTTTTACTTAATTTAACTAATTCTAAATTATTTCTTACTTCATTGAGTGCATTAATTTGATTTGTTATATCATCAATAATATCTCCTCGGTTGATTACTGTATATCCTAGTTGATTTAATCTTTGTATTGAATCTTCAATCCACAACTGGACATTAAGTAAATCCTTAGATGTTAAATCTTTTGTCTCACCATCAATTAATTTATCCATAGCATCTGGATACTGATCAGAAAGTATTTCTGTAATAGTATCAGCAACACTGCTACTTAATGATAGATTACTAATTGATTTAAGATCTTGTGTTTCATTTGCTTTGGTAGCATCTGCAGTAAGTCTTTGAAAATTATTTGGCAATCTATTCAATGCAAAAATATAATTATTTGCATTTTCACCATAAAGATACATCTTCTTATTAGACTCCGTCAAAGATTTTTTCTTGCCCTCAAGCAATTTCATTTCTTCTTGAAGTTGTGATATTCTATTAAGTAAGCTATCTTTTCTATTAGTATTTGCTTCTACAGTAACAGAGTTTCTAAGATTTGAAATTTTAGATGCTGTTTCACCAGCTTGTCTGTTAATCTGATTAATTAAATCATCGTTTAACATATAACTAAGAGCAGTTATATTACCACTATCATCTCTTAAAACATCATATCTAACTCCATTAATAGTTGCAATAGTTTCTTGTTTGTTTGAGAATGCTGCATTAACAACTTCACCGTTCACAGTAGATAATTGTCCTATTGATTCAATTGGTATTACAAGTTGTACTCCTACCTTATCTAAAGCTGTGTCACCATTAGTAACATTTTTAGAATTCATTTGCAATGGAAATACCTCTGTTAAACCTTTAGTAGATTCAATTGCTTCTGATATTCTTTTGATTTGAGTTTCAATTTCACCAATGAGTTCAGGATTTCCAAATTCACCTTTTTCAACAAGTAAGTTAGCTTGTAAAGCATCTAATGTAAGTTGTAAACCTGTTATATTATTATTTACAATAACTTCTACTCCAAATGAACCATCAGGCATTCTAACAAGTTTACCTGTACGTCCATTAAAGATAACTGCTTTATCTACATTATCTTTTAATTTGTTCATCACTGGATCAGATTCTGGAATCCCTTCACCAATTTCTTCAGTAACTGTTTGTGTTTTTTGAACCGGAGCTTCTATTTCCGGTTTGATTTTTACAATTCCAAAGTTTTCTATTTCTGGTAAGTACTCTAAATCAAATGTATCTTGACCTGCAGGTACAATGTTAGCTAAGTTAATATCTTCTATGTATCCTACTTTTTCTTTACTGAGTTCCATATCAAATGGCATCAGTTTAAGTTCAGGAGTTATAGCCGTGCTATTATAGAACTGGTATCCATATATAGACTGTTGTGCTCTAAAGTATGTGGAACTTTCATATAATGCTTCGGGATTACCAAAATCTTTCCAACCACTTACTTGTTGACCTCTTACTTCTTTAATTTTTTTTGTTTTAATATCAACAATAGCAACAGAACCATCTTCTTTAATTAATAATAAATCTACCTCTCCTGTTACACCTTTACCGTTTCGTAAATTTTTATCAAATAGTTTTACATTTTCTGAAAGAATCATATAAGAACCATCAATAATACCAAGTCTAAATTTAGTAATTATACCTCCTTGACTTGTAGTTGTTACTGGTGCAAATAATTTATCAAATGCCTTTCTTGACATTATATCTGATACTTTAATTTGTCTTCCTTTTAATTCTACAGTTGAGTTATAAGTAAACTCACTAAACTTAGATCCTGTAGCTGCATTAGGTGTCAAGAATATTCTGATTAGTCCATCAACATAATCTCCGGCATCAGATGATTCTTTAAAGGCATACTTCTCAATTGTATTTCTTAGATCTTCATAAGTACCAACAGTTTTAAGTGAATTCTCTACTGCCTCTAATTTTTCATCAAATCTAAATTCTTTCCATCCAGAAGTTTTACCTCTATATACTTCTTTCTTAAATGCTTCCATGAAAAGTCTAATACGATCTTCTGGAACTATTTCAGGATCATTAAAGAATTGATTATATAAATTTTCTACAGGAGATGGTAATACATTTCCATCTTCATCTACTACAGGTTTAATTGGATTGTACGTAAAAGGATCTTTTTGTTTTATAGAATTTTCTATTTCTTCAGCAACCTCTGTTGTACGATCTGGTCTTGGATCAGTAGGACCTCTATCTTTAAAGTTTCTACCAATTACATTACCATCTTCATCACGTATCTCAACTATTTCATCTTGTCTATCGATTATATTTTCTTGTATAATCTGCATAGTTTGTTCTGCAATATTTCTGGGCTCAGCCATACTTACTCTTGCATTCAAATAACCATTTAAACTTGCTATGTCTTCATTAATAATAGCAATAGTTTCTGGGGTCAATTGAATTTTTTCATTTATATTTTGAGGATTAGGATATTCTCCCGCTTCCAAATATGACTGATATCTATCAATCATTTTAGCAATAATCCAAGTAGGAGTATTAGCTCCAATTTGTGTATCTGAAAATTTTAATACAGGAGGTTGTGCAAGTTTTGTAGCTCTTTCTGAAGCTAGTCTTTTAGCTTCTTCATTAAACTCATTAATTAAATTAACTTGAGTTTCTAACCAGTTTTTTCTAAGTCTTTCGTATTCTAAAGGATTTTTAGTTTTAATTTCTAATGACTCCCCTAGTACATCTACTAAATAAGTATCGAACTCTTCTGTTATTTGTTCTTGAAAAGGTGCATCAAAATCAGAAAATTCAGTTTTAGTTGTGTATTCATCAGCTGTATTTTCATCTATACCTTTACTTCTAAAGTCTTCTTTAACTTCAGATATAAAGTTATCATACTTTTCATTAATCTCATCTACAATTTCTTGATAAGCTAAATACTCTTTAGTATTCTCTACATCTATAGTAGGAGCAGTTGGTTCTTTAGCAAGCTCTTCTTCTATTTCAGTAAGTCTACCAGAAACAGCTTGAGAGTAAATTATAGACTTTAATGCAGAATCAATCTTTGTATTAAACTGTTCTTGAGCATCCTCTATATCAGAGGCATCAAACTTTTGAGAAAGTTCAAAAACCATTTTGTTCTTCTCACGATCATTTTTAAGAATCTCTGTTTGCTCGTTAAAGAAGTCTTCTCCACTTTGACCCTTTTTGGTAAAGATTTCTTCTGCTGCTACTTCAGCTGCTGCTTGAACTTCAATATAGTCAGCAGACTGTAACTGTTCAGCTGCTTTTGTTAAAAGTGTTTTCTCCTCTTCTAGTTTTTGTCTTTCTTCATCACTTAATGTTTCTGAAGCAAGTCTTTCAGATTCTTTTATTCTATATTCTTCTAAGGTCATTCCATATGTTTCCTGGAACTTAGCATCAAACTTTTCTTTTTCTTTATCTAATAAACGAGCTCTCTCACTTTCAAGTTCTTCAATTCTTTTATCAAGTAATTGTTTTTTAGTAAGTGGTTCACCTGCAGGTTTTTTACTTGCAAGTTCAGCAGCTCTGTAGAATATATCAATATAATCTTCATAGAGTACAGATCCTTTATTAATCACCCTTTTGTTAGGAACATCAAAAAATTGTTCTGGTAACTTTCTTGTTTCTAACCATTCAGCAAATTCATCCAAATCAACGTATATACCTTGATCTGCAAGACTATTTAATAAAGTATTATTTTCAATAGCAGCAATTTCTTGATTTACAATCTCCTTTGCTATTTCTTCTTTATTATTATAGAGATCTTTCATGAACTTAAAATTTCTTGTTAAGTGTTCATAAAATTCTCTTGGATTAGAAAGCATATTAACATACTCAATAAGTTTTGCATTTTCATTTTTAAGTATATGCGTATCTATTAAGTCTGTGAAAAGATCATCTAGTCCACCTTTGCTTTGGATTTCTTGTTCAAGTTGCATTCTTTTTTCAGAAGTATCTGCTAATCCAAAAAGTAAATCTGAAAATGCTTCTTTGTACTCTGTAAATTCATTTGTTTCTCCAGAATCATATTGATCTACAAGTTCTTCAATTGCTTGTGTTGTTGCTTGATCATCTCTTAAATTAGTATTAGACTCAATTATTCTTTTCTTAATCTCATTTAATCTTGTTGTGATAACATTGTTTTCCCCTAATGTTTTATCAATAAATAATTCTACAAGAGCTTCTTGTTTGTCATTAAATTTAGAGTATAATTCAACTAACTCTCTTTTCTTTGTTGATTGTTCAAGAGCTTCTACAGTACCAAAACTTTCTAAACTGTCAATTTCAGTTTTAAGCATTTCTATTTCTCTAGTTAATCTTGTTGGATCAGTTAAGCCTACAAAATCTGAAAAATTAGAATTCTTAATAGAAGAAATAGAAGCTAGACCTTCGTATAATTTACTTAGTCTTTTGACATTATCATCAAATGAATTATGAAGAAATACATAATTATAAAGTGATTGATTATATGCTTTATTATAAATATCAGCTATTGCTCTTTCTTCAGTACCTTCTGGATATTGTGTTGCATCAACTTGGAACTTCATTTTTTCTTTAGCAATGTTCCAACGATCTTTTATTTGTTTTGCATTTTCCAATGCTTTATCAAATCTTTCTAATGCTTTTGCACCTTGACCTGGTTTTAAATTCCAAGCTTGTTCTATATCTTCAGCTGATGCTTGTTTATAACCTTCATAATGTTTTATAAACATATCAAATGTTCCATTCTGTAATGAGCCAAGTACAGCAGATTGAAATGCAGTAAATTCTGCATCTTTTATTTCTTTTGTAGTATGTTCATCTGGGTTGTCTACAACATTAGCTACTAAAGATTGATTAGCATAATTATTAATTCTTGGATCAAAAAAGAATTGACCATTTTTATACATTGTATTTAACTGATCAACAACAGTATCTGCTAGTTCTTCTCTTTCGGTTAAGTACTCCTGATAACTTGCATCTTTTTTTAAATAGTCATTGTATCCAACAGTTGCATATTTTTTTATAAATCCGGGAGCTTGAAGAATACTTCCCATTAAAAAACCAGATAAAAATGTCTCAAGACCTTGAGCACTCCATTGTTTATCTATGGCATCTCCTAATAACCCTGAACCATATCTAAAGTTTCTTGCATCTTTATTTTTAAAAGTATTTACATAATAGTTTTGAAAAGTATCTTGTAAAACATCTTGCATGATTTCTTGGGTACCTTCAACAACATTTGCTTTAAAGTAATTAAGACCAACCTTACCGTATGTTGCAGGTTTTGCTAATGATTTTATTGCATTTACAAAATTGACTCTTTGTTTACTAAATGCTCCTTCTAAAGCTTTTTTACCTGGATCAAATATAATTTGAAACTCTTTACCAACATTAGCTACAGTTTTACCAAATCCAAATTTAGGTATGCCTTTTAAAAAACTTGCATTTGTAATAGATGGGAATACAAGTTTATTACTTAAGTAGATTAATCCGGTATTTAAAGTAGTGTTCCAAAAAGCACCTTTTGATGCTTGTCTCATCATTGCTTCTTGTTGCTCTAATGAAGGAGGAGTTCCAGTCTCAGCTACATGTTGATTATATAATCTATCATATGCTTGATATCTTGTAAAACCACCTTCAAGTTTACCTTCAGACAAAGCTAAATTCATAGCCATCATATCATGCCAAAGTGCTCCTGCAGTAACTGAGGTTCTTGCAAGGTTTGTTAGATTATCAGTATTCTTTAATTGTTGAAATGCTGCTGTAGTATTGTGTAATGGATTTATAAAGTTCCCAAAACTTTTTGAAGCAGATGCAAACAATTCTTTTGACTTAGCTAAGTTTGAATAGTTTTTTACACTAGTCATTAATTTACCTGTTGCTTTACTTGCATCTACTAATGCTCTAGGTAAACTTCCAAGTTTATTTAAAAATGTACCGGCACCTTCTACTGCACCAGTAGCAACGTTACCACCACCAAATAAACTACCAATCAACATACCTTCTACAGCTCCTTCTACAAGAATACCCATAGAATAAGATGCAGAGTTTAATAAGTTTATCGTAAAACCTCCAAGTCCACCTTTTGTAGATGCACCAATTGCATTATAGTATTCATAGTCTCTTGCACTTTGCTCATCTGCATAAAAAAGACCATCACCATTCATAATACTTTGATAAGACCTAATAGGATCCATAAACCCTTTACTAAGCATTGGCCATGCAGAATGTGTTGCCCATTTTTTAAAGTCATCACCAAAAGTTACATTTTGATTATACCAACTTTCATTATCAATAAGTGGATGAAAACCTACTTTATTATATGTGTCTTGACCATAAGCTTTATATTTTGCTCTAAATGTACCTTGTGGTGATGCATCATATGCATAAGGTTGAACATATGAACCTTGATCGGTCATATTATTTACATTAGCCAAACCTTTATTCATAACAGCTTCAAATGAACCTGCCGTTTGACCATTCATTTGAGAATCTTTAACTTGAGATGGTGGATAATCTGGTGTAACTCCTGCTGTATTATCCTTTATATAGTTTGTTTGGTTAACAAAATTATCTCTCCAATTTACTTGTGGTGCAAGAGGTTGTTCAATTCTTGCAGGATTGAGAAAATCATTTTGTGCCAACAACTTATCAAAAGCAGATTCTTGATCATTAATGTTTTCTGCGGAGTTTAAAGTTTCTTCTATCATTTCTCAATATTTATTTCCATCTCCAAAAAGGATTGTTTACAGTACCACCAAAGTTCTCATTTGCTTTTTGAATTAAATTCTGATCACCAGACTGATGTATTTTTCTATAAGCCTCAAAATTTAAATTAGTAAGTTGTTGGAACATTGCAAAAGTTTCTTTATCTCTATCGTCAATCTTTTTACCACTTCTTGAATTAATATCCCACTGAAAAGGATGTTCAATCTTAGTTCCATTAGGTCTCAATTCATAAGTCTTACCGGCTGCAATATAGTCTCCAGATCCAGGAACTTTTTCTATTTTATAATAACCAGTTCCATTTGGATCTTCATACTCATAACTTTTTTGATTTAATAAAGTTTCCATAGGTGTTGGAAACTGTTTATTATATAGTTTATTACCAGCCCATGTATTTTTAGGAGCAATGAATGTTATACCATTTTGATATATCTTATCTATCTTAGCTTTAACTTCACCTTCAGTAGCACCTGTTCCTGACATGCTTTTAATAACTTTTTCAATTACTTCTCTTGGTGCCATTAATTTCATAGAACCAAGTTTTTCATTTTCCATAGATATTGTTGTAGAGCCTATAAAGAATGGTTTTAATTCTTTATCACTATTTAATTTATTCTTAAGTTCAGCTACAATTGCAAGTGCTTCACTTTGATCTATTCCAGTAGGGTCTTCATAATCAGCAGGTTTCTGATTTCCTAATGTAGTAATTCTATACTTTGAACTATCCTGATTCCAAAGTGTACCTAATATAGTAGTAAACATACTAGCAGCAGATTGATTTCCTGGATCCCAGTAAATTCCAGGAGCAACCTGCATCATACCAGTTTCAGACTTAAGACCATAAACATTATCTGTTCCTTTTTTAGTAGATGTACCTGGTATATAAGATGAAAGACCACCTTTCTCAGGATCCATATTTGTAAGCTCATCAAATGATTGATCAAATACATCTTTCACCCAAGAAGCTGTTTCTTGTACATCTTCTCTACCATCTCCAAACATTCTTGGAACATTGGTTAATGGTAACACATAGTTATACCATTTAGACTCTGCCGGTCTATTAGTATTTTTACCAATGTTAAATCCTAAAATTGTTGAAATTTGTCTATCAATTTGATCTGCAATTTTATCAAATTCTTCTGTATGACCTTTACCATCTAACACATATCTGTTTATCATAAGATCAACAGCTTGATCAATTTTTTCAGGAGTAACATTTGCATATGCATCAGGATCTTTTGACTTAACCTTCTTGACAATAAAATTTAAATCCTTTTCAAACTTGGTTCTAATATTGTCATAGTTTTGATTTCGGATTTGAAGTAATGCATCATCAACTCTTTTTAATTGTTGTAACTCATATATAGCAGGATCATTTGAATATGCTTTTGAAACAGGATCTCCCTGTCTCAATGATGCCCAACTTTGCATATAAGAATTTACTTCAAATAATTGACCTGAGTCAGCAAGTTTTTTAATAAAACCATTATTATCTTTTTTATACTCAGACCATACACCATTCCAGGCTTCTTTCATTAATTTTTTATTTGCATCTGTACTTCCTGCTTTTCCTAAATTAATAATTTTATTTGCTGTTTTATGAGAAGGATTAAAGTTTAATATAAGTTGCGCAAGTTGTGCTGCACTAAATGAATTAGTAGTAATACCATTCTGTATAGTTTTCATTAAATGATCTCCTCCTTCAACAGCACCACTTAACATTTGACTTCTACTCATTTTTTGTAGTTCATCAAATGTAAACTTACCTTCCGTTTCAGAACCTACACCTCCAGGAACCGGGAAGTCTAAATTAAAACCATTTTTTTGAGGATTAGTATTTAATCTACCATTTTCATCAAATGACCAATATCCTTTACTAATGTTAAAGTCAGTAGCTTTTTGAAACATCTTTTGCTCATGCTGTAATTTTATCTCCTCCTCTCTATCTCTATGAGCTTGTTTTTGTCTTTGAGAAGCATGCTTATGTCTTAAATATTCAAGACCAACAGGGTTAGCTTTATATTCTACTTCATAATTTGAAAAAGCATAAGCATTTGCAGCTCCCATTATTTTTTGTTCTGCTGCAATAGCTGCATATCCAGAATCTACTTTAAGTCTAGCTAATTGTATATCACTTAATATATCATCTTCTTGATCTGGTTCACCAGCTGCTTTCTTATCATTTATTTGATTATTTAAATTACTAGTATTATTTACAATGGCAGCATTTACATCAAACAATTCACTTAATGATTTACCATAATTATTTTGCTGAGGATTTACATTACCATTCTTAATATCTTTCTCAAGATTTCCTATTAAGTTTTGAGTAGTGTCTAAATCATCTTTAGCTTTATTATCTCTCTCTTCTGCATACTTTTTAATGTAATCATATTTTTGTTTAATATAATCTTTCTCTGCTTCAAGAGTACTACCAAACTTATCTTTGTTTTGATATGCATAGTTCATTCTTTCAACAAAAGCTTCTTCTCTATACTTATCTTGTATATCAGGTCTATTTGAATACTCAGCTAAAAACATTTGTTGAAGAGTAGGTAAGATTAATTCCCCATTCTTCTTTCTTACAAAATACAATCCAGACTCATCTGGTTGTTGAACAACAGCACCAATGTTATATTTCTTTGCAAGATCCATATACTCTTGATAATCATTTACATTGGGAGTATAAGTAGCATTTGCCATGTTTAAGGTCTCATCTAAAGTAGCATCCTTAAACATTTGTCTTCTTAACTCAAGTCCTTGAATACCAGTACTCCACCATTGTTTTCTTTGTTTTTCATCTTGGGAAGTTTTAAGAGCATTGGCAGATTCATATGTATTTTTCCAGTTCTTTGTATATGCCATATCTTTCATCAAGTACTTATCCTCATAGAAAGGTCTAAATACTTGCATAGCTTGGTTAACATTCTGTTCTAAAGAAAGGTCAAGACCTGAAACTCTTTTAAGATTAAAGTCAATTTGCTTTAGTAACTCATCTTTCTTTTTAATATTTAAGTCGTGAGTTAAATCAGCACCATATAACTGACCATACAGATTATTTAACTGTTTCCAATTACTATCATATTGCGTTTGTTTAGTTTGCAATAAATTTCCATAGAAATTTAGATCAGGTTGGAAGGGCTGATAATCTGGTATAAAATCTGTGACTCCTTGTAGATACGTTGCCATAATTTGTCTTTGTGTAAAACTATTAAAATTTTTTTAGTTTAATAAACCTATAAAGTTTACATAATAAATGGAAGCCATGAATCAATATAAATATGACCACCATCTTTAAACATTTCTCCACCATTTCTACCATACATAGTATTAATCATATTTGGATCTGCGCCAGAGTTAGTTTTTGATTTTCCACCAACTTTTCTATTTGCACATGCTGAAGGATTTGGATCACCGTTGTCTTTACAAAATTTAAAAGCTGCTTCCCATTCTGCATCTGCAGTAGATCCTGATGGATTAGTAGTTTTTGCAGTTGGTTGATAATCCATAAACCCACCTGACCCAGGACTTACTCTATAGTTCTCAAACATCTGATTAAGTGCATCTGTTTTTGTCCTATTAGTAATAGCATTAGTATAGTAGTTTCTAAGATTATTTCTCATTGCTAACTTAGCATTATCAAACTGTTGATTAGCTACTGTGTTTTGATCATACAATCTTTGTTGTGTTGCTTGATTCAACATACTCTCCTGGTTTCTAATGTCTGTAGCTTTCATCTCAAATTGATTTGCTATGTTAACATTAGCATTGTTATACTTAGAAAGTACATCTGCAGCATTCTTAGCAGCTTGACCCTGTATACCAGAAGATCTTGCAGACAGTGCTTGAGGTCCAGCAAACTGTGCCATACCTTGTGTTTGGATATTAGCTTGTTCTGCATTAGCTGCAAGTTCTCTTGTAGGATCTAAGAATGTAGGTCTTGGTGTTTGAAGTTTTGCAGGAGGTGCCCATGGCATATACTTTTTAACTCCCATTAAATCTCCAAATGCACCAGTAGTTTTAATTGTATCTTGTAACCACCATTCAGCTGGAGGACCAGGAATATCAAGATCTTTATCTTCTGTACAAGGAGGACAAGATCCATCTGCATTTGCAGTCATTTCTAATACAGTACCATCTGCTTTTTGACATGGACATTTTTTAGGCTCTGTTGGTTTACATGTACAATTACCTTGAGCATCTTTTGGTTTGTATGAAGGATCTGGTGAACCATCAGCTAATTTATCTTTCTCACATTGACAAGGTCCTACACCAGGAGTATCTGGAACATCTTCAAATTTTAATCCATGAATTCCTTGAATTTCTCCTTGTGTTGTATTAGTATAGTATGCATCAATAGGAGATATAGTAGTAGTACCCATACCAGTTTCATCACTTACACCTACTTGCATTCCATAAGGACTATATCCAGAAAAACTAGAAATACCTAATAATGATGCCGAAGTTTCATCATCATAATTACCAGGATTTGCATCAAGATCTTTCATTAATTTATCAGCTGCAATAAAGCCGGCTTGTTGTATATATGCTTCTTCATCATATGGAGAAGCAGCTTTACCATCACCTGTTTTTCTTTTCATTGGTAATCCAACTTTATCACTTACAGCTTCAAGAGATATATAACCTGCATCTTTGATTTTGTCTCTCATTGCTTTAATTTCAGCATCACTCAAATCCTTTCCTGCTGGTGAACTTTTTACCATATTTTTAAAACCTACTTCATCACTATTTGGTTTAATTTTACCATCATGATCTTTATCTACATCTTCCATTTGTCTCAAATCACCTTTAAAATCTGTATACAAATGAGATCCGAAACCTTTAATTCCAAGGCTATCTCCAATAGTTGTAGTCTTTAAGTTTCTTTCTTGCATTCTAAGATACTTCTCTACAATTTCGTCATCTGAAAGTTTTGAAGGATCTTTACCAAACTTTGATTGATAAGTATCACTATATTTACCAGTCTTACCTTTGTAAGATTCTTTATCAGTTAAAGTAGCTCTTACTTGTTTTGCAAAAGCAGCTTTAGCTTTTGGATCATTAAATGTTTGTTTCATTGCTTCATATGTAGCAGCAGCAACTTGGTTATTATTCCACCCACTTGCTAAATCAGATCCAGAATATTTATCATACCCGGTTGCAGATATTTTTTGTTCTATTTTTTTACCATCTTTTACTACATAAATTTTAGTGTCTTTACCTTTTTTTCTTGCTTGTGCATAAGCTAGTCTTAAAGCTTGTTCTCTTGCAGCAGGATCATTTTCCCATGCAGCATTATAAGGTACTTCAATACCCTCTTGTGCTTTAACCATACCTGTTATTGGACCTGACCCAGGTATTCTTTTAGGTCTTCCTTGATAGTTTTGAGACATACCAGAACCCATTGCCATACCATAAGCTGCTTCTGGCATATCATAGAATGGCATATCATAACCACCCATAGACATACCATATTGTGCCATAGGAGGAGCTTGTTGTTGCATCTGTTGTTGCTGCATCATCATTGCTTCTTCTTCAGACATAGGTTGTTGTTGCATCATTTGCTCCTGACCACCACCTTGTCCTTGACTCATTACTTGTTGTACTAAGCCTGCTGCTTTTTCTGGAGATGCTCCAAGCTGTGCAAAAATTTGTACAATAGCATCTGGTGGAATATTATTCTGTAATAAACTCATAACAACTTCAGAAGGATCAGCACCTCTTTTTAGAGCAGCTGCAACTTCTTGTATTACCTGACCCATTTCATCTTGACCACCTTGTCCTTGTTGTTGCTGTTGCATCATTGCCATTTCTTCAGGAGATGGTTGTTGCATACCTTCTTGTGCTCTTTTAAGTCTTCTTGTATAACCACCACCATACATCATCATTTCTTCTGGTGATGGAACTCCCATTTGCTCTTGAGGTGCACCCATTTCTTGTGCTTGTGCAACAGGTTGACCATCATTCATTTCTTCAGCCTCTTGGAGCATATTTTCATCCCCACCTTCTTGCTGTTGCATTTGTTTCTTTAACTGATCATTTAGAACAGAAACTTCTTTACTAGGTAGTATATCTTCTTCTGTAAGTCCTCTAGCCTCCATACAAGGTTTTGCTACTGCAGGAATTCCTTGAGGGAAACCTTTCATAGATTCTTGTGCAAGAGCAAGACAACCAAGTTTAACAACATACTTTTTGATCATTAACTCAGCAGTCTTTCTTTCTATTGCATCTGTCTCAGGATCTTCTAGTATTTTTCTGTACTTCTGTACATCATATTGTTTAGCTAGTTCTGCAGGAGTGTAAGATTTATTAGTACCACCTTTACCAAACATGTTTAGTAATTCTGGATCTTTTATTCTCATTGCTCTTGTGTCAGAGAAAATAAAAGTATCTTCTGGAAGATTTAAAGGTACCCCACCCTGAGCATGTCTTGGACCAACAATAATTTTATGTTCTGGCATTCCATCACCATTGATGTCTCCATATACTGTTTCTCCACCTTCTGCTTCTAGATTGGCTTCATCTCTAGGAACTGCTTTGATGTACTTACTTTCTTTAAGTTGTGGTTTACCTATATAGGCATTATAGTCTGCACCACCCATTGCTGGTACATCATTTACTAATGCTCCTTGAACTTGGTATCCAGTTCTTGCTTTAGGTAACTTTTTAATTCTAACTTTTATCATTGGTTGTATTATAAATATTCAACTTGTCCTCCGGCTGCCAAGAATTGTTCTAATTCTTCAGGAGTCATCATTACTTCTTCATCTTCTTCAAAAAATCCACCGTATTGGAAATTTTGACTTACAGTTGGTCCTCCATTCAAAACCTTTTGAGCAGCTACTTTATTTTTACTAGTATAGATTAATTGACCCTGTTGATCATAAACCATATAAGTAGGAGTTCCTGATGAATTAGATACTTCCATAGTCCTACCTTTAGTTCTAGGATCTACTATTGGATTAAGATCCCCTTTCCAACTATCTATTTTAGATTGTCCACCATCTTGCATGTATCCACCATACTGTCCAAATGTAGATCTACCATCTCTATCTTGACCCATTTGATCATAACGGTAAAGACCTAGTTTAGAACCTGCAGCTACATAATCTCCTTTATCTTTTTCAGTAGCTGTAGAATAGATATCCATTGCATTAGAAGATTCACAGATTTGTTTATCTGAATTCCATGTTGTTCCCGGACCACATTGTCTTTTCTTTTCTGGATCAAATAAATTTAATAAACCTCTAGCACCTGCATTAACTTGATTTAAAGCAGATTCAGGATCAAAATTAAAAGTATTCTTTCTTTTCCTTTCTACGCCAACTAAATTTCTTTCTGGTTCAGGATTAACTTTTTCTGGAATAATTTCTTGACCTTGTGCTCCTAATGTATGTCCAGTATTTGCGGTTTCAGCATAAGAACCAAGACCTGTACCTGTTACAAATGCGAAATCATTTTGTTGTTGTGGTGGTAATTTTGATGGTCCATTTCCACCCATAAGTTCATTTTGAAATTGGGCATCTGCAGAATGTGGTGCAAATGCAGATGTGTTTTGACCAACACCCACACTAAATCCTTGACCTAATGTATAAGGATTATAACCTCCCGGATAACTAGGATCATTTTGTCCACCAGGACCATATTCATTTAGGTTTCCACCATATTGTGATTTTCTTCTATTAGCAAACATACCAGCAAAACTACTTCTAGGATTTCTATCTGTATCAGTAGCTCTCATTCTAGGAAACCTTCTTTGTCCATCATCCATCCTACTTTCTCTTCTGTCAGCTCTCATATCCTGTCTAACATCTCTCATCATATCACGTCTACTTGATCCTCTTTCATCTTGCCATTCATTTTCATTAAACCCATATTCATTCATAGCAGTTTGTCGAAGCATGTCTCTTCTACTTGGTTCGTTATTAGAAGTATTGTTTCTATTAGAAGAAGTATCTACTCTACGAGGACCTTTATTCTTTTGATTCATTAACTGCTCTATTTCTAGAGGGTTAATTGCTTTACCAGTATTATTTACATCATAGATATCAATCCATTTTTTAGGCTGACCAAACATACCTTTTTTAGTTACATATCTAGCATCAGGTGCTCCAGTTAATGGACCCGTATAAAGGTTTTTATTATTTAATAAATAAGGTAAGGATTTTTGTTTTGCCCATGATCCTGCATAACCAAATGCTGGATTCCAAGGTGCTAAGTTTCTAAATGCTCCTGATTGACCTCTAACAACTCTTGGATTATAGTTTATTTTAGCAACTGGAATACATGAATTATAAGTTGCATTCCAAACATATCCTTGAGGACAGTTGTGGAAGGTTTCAACTATATCATCATTATTTGGATTTGTTTCAAAACCAGTATTAGGTTTATCATTATTAGCTAATTCTGGATGATTTTTTTGAACATTTTCAACGTAATCATACATTTCAGTTGGACTTGGCATATTTCCAAACTGTGCTTCAGGAAGATCTTCTGGTTGATAATAATCAGTTTCATCTCCACCATAGATAAATCTTACTAATGGATTTTCTGCATCCATATCTACAAACCCTCCAGCTTCAAATGGATTATAGAAATTTGGAGTTCCACCATAAGCTGTAGTTTGCATTCCAGTATCTTCAGCAAGATTTTCTTTAGGACCATCTTGCATCAACATGTTTAATATCTGAGGATTACCCTGAGCATTTTTATAAATTTCTTTTGTAAGGGCAACATTAGAGTTATCTTTAAGTTTACTTTTAAAAATATTTTTTCTAGATTCTACATCATTAGTAAGAGTATCCATTCTGTTACCTTTTCCTAAAGATTGATCTTGAGGTCCACCATCTTGGAATTTAGAAGAGAATGCTTTTACAAATTGTTTTTCTGTTATACCACCTTTTGCCTTTAGTCTTTGAACTCTATAATTTGGAAATCGAAAATCATACAGATCTCCACTAGGATCCGGAGTACTATTATATGGTTTAATAGTCATTCTAGCAGCATCCCCAAACATATCAATTAATCCTTTTTCTGCCATCATATTATCTAACAACATTCTAGCTTCATCAATTTCATCAGCTGTATAGCTCCTAAAAGTATGAATATCTTTAAGAGGATGATGTACAGCCATATTGTTCATACTAACAGTACCTTCAGGTGGATGTATCATCCAGTCGGAATTTCTTGTACCAACATTCGTATGTATATTAAATGAATCAAGACTTAAACTTCCATCCTCCATTATTGAAGGCCGTACTTCATCTAAACCATATTTAAGAATTGTATCAAATGTCCGACCAGCTTGCACAGGATTTTGCATATTAGCATAAAAACCATAATATGGAGTATTAAAGCTATACCTAGAGTTACTAGGATGTTTATTTAATGTAATACGACCACCAGGCATTATCTTACCTGTCTTTCTATCCACAAACTCATTACCCGTTACTGTAAACGGGTAGTTAATATTTTGAGAAAGTTGAGCTAATTGATCTTCAGTAAGTGCTCTAAGTTGATCATAAGTTAAACTACTTATGTTTGAAAATGGTAGATTTGATCCTGGCTGTAATATTGGTGTTTGTTGACCTGCTGTTGTACTTGATATTGGATTACCATTTATATCAACAAGACCAAAATCTTGTGCAAGATTTTGCATTTCTGTAATTGATGTTATTGGAGGTACAGATGTACTTCGGCCTCCAGAAATTTGATTTCTCCAAGCAGCAGTTGGAATAACATCAGACATACCAAATTCTCCATTAAGTATTCTACGTTGTATATCCAACATATCTTGAATTTCAGAATGTGTTGGCCAATGGTTAACAAGTTGTTGAGCAGCTTGTTCTCTTCTAATCCACTCTGGTAAATCTTGAATACCTCTTGCTGTTCTTTTTATCTCAAATGGACTCATAGTTCCATAAAAACTAGGCGTTTGATAAGCATTAAAAAACTGCTCAGCAGTGTTTAAACCTCTACGACCTAATTCTGCAACTCCTCCAGGATTCCCAGGAACCCCCCCAGGTTGCAATTTTCGAAGAGATCCTCCTTTTTTATAATCTACTGCTTCATTTCTTTTATTCTTTCCTTTATATCTATAATAGTTTTGTTCTGTAGGATATAAACCTTGCTCTATTAAAAACTTCATAGAGTCCGGAACATTAAGTTCATTTTCAGGAGCTATTACTTCAGGTTCTACTCCTGTTGGATCTAACACTCTTCGAGCACCTACATCAGTATTACAAGTACAATTACCATACTCATCTTTTGGTTGATAATAAGGTTTTGTAGGATCTTCACATTGACATTGAGAAGCTACATAATTTTGATAACCCATGTATCCTGTTGTACCTATTGCACCTAATCCTAGTAATGCATTGCGACCTATTCTATACTTATAGTTCATTGCATTTCTTATGTCATCATAAACTCCAGTTTCACCTGCAGGATTAAGAACATTTGGACCTAAAGCAGAATTTGAATAACCTAAAGTAGGTAAGTTTAATACATCAACATTTTTTGGAGATGTTCTTAATGGATTACCTAATCCAAATATTTGTGGGATATAAGTACTTAAAGTAAAATTTTCTAAAGCTCTACCAATTTTACCTCTAGCACCTAACCTATCTACTGTAGCAGGTGGTGTAGAAGTAAGATCTATGCGGCCTATGCCACTTGTAAGAGGACCATTTGGGTTTCTTCCAAAATCTAATGTGAAATTTGGAAAAGGAGTATTAGGATCACGCAAAAGTGTATCAGCTTCTGACATGAATGCAGATGGCAATAAAGGTCTTTTTACTCTATATTTAGTCTGTGTTCCTGCAGTTAACTGTTCTCCTAAAGGGCCAAATACTTTATTTATTGGTGTACCTGATTCAGGATCAACTTCAGTTTTATAATAAAATCTATTTTTTAATTTTAATTCTTTTGCTTTAGATGAAGTTGTTCCAAAAGGTAAAGTTTGGTTTGGACCAAAGACATGTGAAATTTCAAAAAAAGTATTTCCTTGATCATCTACTCCACTTGTAATTTTAGAATCCATTGGATAAATTCCACTAACCAAACCATCTGCTGCTGCAAATGGTTGGATATCTCCAAGTTTAAATGTTGTTAAAGCTTCTTGACTATCTTTTCCATCTTCAATTGCTTCTATAATTTTTCTTAAATCTTCTTGATATAATAAAAGTCTATTTGCTTGTAAAGTACCATCAGCATTTCTTACACTACCAACATTAGAAAAAATTTCTTTATTTGGTTCAGCACCATTTAAAACTTCCCATAAATGATTTCTATTTTGAGTAAAACTAGTTTTTAATTCTGGTTGTAATTTTGGTCCAAAATATGGTATTTTAGTAAGTGCTTCACCAGCTAAAGTAGCAATGGGTGCTAGTTTTCTAATCCCAGACGTATTTGTCATGGGAGATATCTTTCTAATAAAATCATATCCTTTTCCAAGATCTTGTGCCATTTTCTTGGCCTTTTCAATTAGACCGCTACCTCCAGTTTGTGCTCTAGGTAAATAGTCCATTTCACTATATGATTGTGAAATAGGTCTATAATCATTTAAATAATCTTCTATACCTGGTGAAGCTTGCATACCTTGTATACCAGGAGTCATACCTATTAAGTCTTGTATGGAGAAAGGTTTCTCCGTTTTATTTTGACCCGGATCATTATATTGATTTATAACAGCTTTTTTTGTAGAAGAACTTTGATCTGAATCATCGTAATATTCTGAATAATCTTCATCTGACTCACCACCATCATCATAATAACCACCAAATCTAAAAGCTTGTTGTTGTTCATCTTCCTCTGTTTCTAAATGAGATGAACTATTATTAGCAGCTTCTTCTTCATCATAATAACCTTCATCTGACATTGCTAATTCATCTTGTTCAGCATCTTCAGACATTCTTTGGTCATATTGTTCCTGACTCTCCCTATCTTGTGTTTCACTAGGTTGTGCTTGACCTTCTCCTTTTTGTTGTGAATTATTACCTTCTAATGAACTTGGATCAATTGCACCTTCTTCTGCAAGCTTTCCTAATACAGATCTTAAAATACCCAGTGCAGTTTGTTCATCTAAAGCATACTGAGAAATAAGAGAACTATAAACAACATCAGGAGTAGTATCAGCTTTTAATGCAGCATAAACATTTGTATATATAGTGTTTAATCTTTGTGGATCCATAGTTGGGGAATCTACCTGCATACCCATTTGAGCCTTCTTCAAAAACTTCGCTGTCTTGTTATAATATCCTGGTTGTTCTCCTGGAAGTGCTTTTCTTATTCTAACAGATTTTTTCATATAGCATGTTATATATTAAATATACTAAATTTTAATTTAATCAATAAACTTATAAAGTTTATTCATCCTCAATGATATACCCATCTTTGATATATTTATCTATTTCTTTTTTAGATAGTTTCATTGAGACTCCACCTTTTTTATATTCACCTCTCCAGCCTGTATTATATTTATCAATTATACCCTGCTTATATCTTTCCATTTCCATATAATCTTCTGCACTCATATTTTGTAAATCCATGAATGGAAAGTCAGGATCTATAACACCGGGCTCATTTCCTAAACCACTATACCAATATCTTGTATGCATTCCAGATCCAGTTGGTACACCTAATTCTATATTAAAAATATTTTTTTTACCTTGATTATAACCTACATCATCATAAACTTCTAATGGATTAAAAGTTCTCAGATTTTCTTTTAAATCTTTTTTATATGTTTTTTTACCATATATATATTTTTCTAACCAGTCTTGCCAGTTACCTGTACTAAAATCTAAAGGTCGTTGAATTTTAAATTGATATGGCCCATATTCTTGTTTTACAGGTACAGAAGATAAATATAAAGCATCGTATTTATCTGTTGGTTCAACACCTGCCCTATAACCATAAGGTTCCATTGGAATATGTGTTGCTTGATAAGGTGCTAATGAAAGAGGATTTGATTTATCAACATTTTTAAGAAGCATATTTTCAACTTCACTTATGTCCATATTTAATGGTTTAAACATATTATACTGACGTCGCATTGGATCATTCCCACCCAAGTATGTTCCTGTAGGATTAAATTTACCAGAAACTTGTCTATAACCAGTTCTATCATGAGTAATTGCATTTTGCATAACTTTATTCATAGCTTCTTCAGATGCTGCCATTTTATATAAATCTTGATCATTAACATCTTGTCCTACATAACCAAGTTCTTTTAATAATCCTGCAGCATGACGTCTTCTTGCAAAATCAATTGTATTCTGATTAAAATCTCCAAAATTTTTCCAATCAAATTCTCCAGTTTCAGTAGTTGGTTGAGATGCTTCAAGAGCTTCATTTAATTTCTCCCAAGCATCTGCACTATCAGTTGAGTTATTTAAATAATCAGATAATAAATATTGAGCATCTTTATTACTTAAAGAAGCACTCATCATATCCATCATAGATTGAATGTCTGGATTTTTATATATTGCTGATGATAATCCTTGAAATGCCTGATCAAACAACATTTCATTTATTGCAGCTTTTGAGAATCCTGCAGAAGGGATACTCCTTAAAGTACTTACTATTGTTGAAAGCGGCTTAAATGATTTAGATATTTTAGAAGCAGTTTCAATCAATCCTCCAGGTTGAGCTTTTGGTAATTGACCACCATATTTATATCCAAGTAAGCCTGCAGGATTTTCAGTCCAATATTTAGGAACTGTAGGAACAAACTTATCAAAAGTTAAAGGAGTAAATTTACTACCTGTTTGAAACTGACCTGGTCCAAAATTAAATAGTTTTTTTGGTTCTTGATAAAGACCCATTTCTAATGTATTAGGATCAAAACTAAGTCTTCTAAATAGTTCTTCTTGTGATTGAGGTCTTGGAAAAGAAAGACCTTCTGTATTATATGTACCAAGTATTTCTCCTTCACTAATTGCTTTTTCAAGACCAATTAATTCTTTTTCCGGTAAACCTAAATTTTTTGCATTTTTTATACTATTAAGTTTATATAATTCTAACCATTCTTTTGGTGTTTTTGCAAATTGTAAGTTTGGAACATTGTTAGTTCCAATACCAATTGTTTTTCCAGAAGGTGTTTGATATTCTATACGTGGTAAACGTTTATTAATACTTCTAATAGCTGGTGGTAAAAAAAGTGCAGCTTGACCTAAATTTGATAATCCAGAAGCAATGTCTCCTCTACTAATATCAATAACACCTTGAGGTAAAGTTTTAGTAGCTAGTTGAAAATTATAAGCTGGTAATTGTTTATCAAAATAATTTGATGCTAATTGCCCAGGTAATCCTAATTTATTAAGTCCATAATTTAAACCACTATATGCAACTCCTGCTACTGGCATGAGAAGATTAGCAGCTGCTCTTATTTTATTAACTCCCTGTGCTAATTTATATGCATTATATGCAGTACTAAGTCCTTGTTTACTTAAATTAAAA
>Ga0315900_10003508_pt1 | contig 22892 bp, 21 predicted proteins | sample LakEriMetagenome_FD_203521 | JGI IMG/M metagenome (GOLD analysis project Ga0315900, IMG submission 203521) | Freshwater fungal communities from buoy surface, Lake Erie, Ohio, United States - Buoy 12 MA114 | ecosystem: Environmental > Aquatic > Freshwater > Lake > Lake biofilm | place: USA: Lake... | reverse complement strand
CAAGTGTGCTCCATGCCCGCGAAGGGGCATCTGGCCAAGAAAAGTCTAAAAAAATATGGCCCAAGAAAAGACGACCGCCCAACGGCAAGACGTCAGGTCTTAGACATCTTGGCTAAGGTAGCCGCACCAAAGATCATCGTGAAAACAGACCAGTGCCCCCAGTACGCTGCACTAATAAAGGCTGCGCTACCGCAAGCCCAGCACGCCACTGTTAAGGGGCGTCGAGGATGCGTGGTGGGTCAAGGAGAGCTTAAGAAAATAGGTTTCGACCCGCTATTTTCTCTTAATCACACGGCCGCTTCAATACGGGCAAACGTCAACAGGCTGTTTAGGAGAACCTGGTGCACAAGTAAGCGAGATGATCGGTTGCAGGATCATCTGGATCTTTATGTGTGGTTTCATAACCACTATCTCTTGGCCAATCCCGCTAAGCGTAAACCGCCAAGTCGCATGCCGACCCTACGGCTTAGGTTATGAGAAAAGCACAACCGATGGGGGCCGTTTATGATGACCACGCACATTGAGTCCGGATTTTCCACTCGACCCTTGGTTTGCGCTAGCCTCGCGATCAGGATTAAGTACACAATATCAATAATATAAACATAATTTCTATAATTCGCTGATTTGGCAATTGGCAAATGTCCGGCCTACCTGTATAAGACGCGCTAATAATTTAGCTTTGAGGCGCCTAATAATGCCAGCTAGACGATATTTAATTCATTTAATACCAGCCTGCCTTTTAGGGGCATGCTCTGCAAAAGATACTCAAAGCCCCAACAACCCAGAAACACCTGAGAGCTCAGACCATCTATATCAACACGAGGATGACGGGGGCAGAGTAGGAAACGGAGGGGAGATCGTACGGTGCTTCGACGGCAAATCCACCCCGTCCATGCAATTAAAAGACTTTTATGAAGCCTCCAAAGAAATACCTGGTTGGAGCCTTAAAGACGATTTTAAACCTAACTCCGGCAAGCCAATTTTGGAGCAAGCAGTGGATACTGCCGTTCATATTATCGATAAAAGATGGAGACCGCTAGATTCGGTATTGGCCGATTTTTTCACAGAAAAGCTTAGACTATTTCCAAATGAGGTCGCGTTTCGATTAACACCTCTAAAAAGACTCTCCGATGGGGACGGCAGAATCGGCCTGGAAGAAGGTTGCCAATATCTTCAAATCGCTAATCAATTAGATGGTAACGCGCTCTTACCATGGGAGAAACGATATCTCATTCAAAAGGACTTATTTTATAGCCCACAACTCAGCAATCACGACCGTGCGGGACTAATAATCCATGAGATAGTATACGCTATGTCACTTTTAGGCGGCGCGGTAGACTCGCGGTTTGCCCGCGTCATAACTGCACTGCTATTTTCTGATCAATTTAAAGAGTTCACAAGCACCCCGATTGAATATTTTAAATTTTTAAAAATCGCTAAATTTCCTTTCGCGGGCGCCCACGGAGTGGCGCTAAGAATCGACGACAATCTGAAGTTCTTTAACAAACTTGTAATCGAAGGATCTGCTTTGGTCGGTTCACGTGCAAAAACAGTCACTGGTGATAACCAGGACGTGGCTTGCCGTATAAGATTCAATTTGCAGGGAGTAGCGACAGATTTTTCATCTACGACCGGTGGACAATTAACGAGCGGCCCCATACATGCTGCTAACAGTTACTACGAATTCATTGGAACTATCGATAGCAATAAATATGGAAGCCTCAATAACTTTGAAGACAGTTTCAGATCTATAGTTTGTAATTCTAGATCTCCAGAAGATTATGATGTTCAAAGTAATTGGGACGGAGCGATCATATTTAAACGAATAGCACCAATGCGTGAACTCCGCTTAGAAAACAATTCATTGATGTTTCAGGCTTGGTATAATGAAGGTGTGACTCTAAGAGATGGTCAGTTTTTTGCATCGCAATTAAGCGATTCAGCCCCCAACAAGCTGATCTTTAAATTCAATACAAATGCAGAACCTTGTAAGGCATCTGCGATCGATTCTGATCTCAATGAACAGCTAACACTGGTACTACAAGACACTTGCGCGATACAGAAAGCTGGCGTTTTTAACCTTAAGATAAAGTTAGTGGAATTTTCAAAAGACGCAAAAGACTTCTTATACTTATACACTAACTACGATCTAAATCAGTTTGTTAAGGTAGGTTTAAATGCTTCCCATCAGACGGATGTTTTAGTTGACCCTGGACGTGGAGTTGGAATTGACCATAACGGCTTTATTCGGTTCGTGTGCGTCTGGACAGATACTACTCTACCGCTAGCGTCAACTCATGAAAATTTTAAGATCGATGCCGGACGATGCGTTCGTTTGACAGAATTTGGAGAAATTGAGGAAGATTCCTTGAATACTACTTCCACCTATTACGATGTCGGACGGTTAATATCCCCTCCATACCTTCAAATCTACCCAAGTTCCCCGGCTTATTAGGATAGCATGGACTACCGAGAAGTACTTTCAAACTCATACCAGCAGCGACGGCGCGTCAACGCCAACTATTCGCTGAGGGCTTTTGCGCGAGATATTTCGATATCCCCCTCAAGACTGAGCGAGATTATGAATGGTGTGGGACAACTATCTCGGGAGAAAGCCGTCACAATTGCAAAAAGATTGCACCTCTCCCCTATAAACTCAGCTGATTTTTTGGATATGGTAGATGCTGTCTCTTCGCCAAATTTGGGTATCCGAAATGCTGCAAGAGAACGAGTAAAGCTTCGGCAAACTCAGAGCAAAAGCCAAAAGAAATTGGATACCGAAACTTTCGCTGTAATGGGCCGACCAACCTATGTCATCATTTGGGCATTTATGATGCTGCCTAATTTTGATGGAACTGCTGAATCAATTGGCAGACATCTAAATCTAAATGCTCTTGAAATCTCTGAAGCGTTGATAAGGCTTGAATGCGCAGGTTTAATTCGTAGAAATGGATCAAGCTGGGTCGTATCAAGTAATCAATTTAGCTATGGCGACCATGAATCTTCGGAAATCATAAAAGAATATCATCGAAAACTTTCTGATCTAGGACGCGAAGCGATCGATTCTCAGTTGATTTCAGAGCGCCATCTCGATTCAGCGATACTTCCTTTCGATCATTCTAGGCTAGGAGAGGTCCAACAGCGTATTGCACAGTTCACCCAGTCGCTTATCGATGAATTTAGCCAACCTGGAGACGCTGTTTATGGTCTATCACTCCAATACTTCAAAATTGCAGGGCCTTTCACAAACGAACGTCACTGATCTCCGAACATCTCCGAACACTTTTAAATCCCTAACTAGCGATGCTCCTTGCCGCTAGTCGCCTCAAAAAATAAGCTCTTACACAGCAAAGTCGCATACACCAAATTGAATTCGTCCGCACAAATGCGAGTGTTGGTCTATTGCGGCTTTAGATCGCCGCGAGTTTTAGTGTTAGGTTAAAAGGTCACAAATGAAAATTTTTGATTTTAAGAATTATAAAGCATTCATTCGAAGCATGATTGCAAGTCACCCGGATCTCGGACGCGGTAGTATTAAAAAAATGGCTGAAGCTTTGCGGGTCCACCCTAGTTTGATCAGCCAGGTTCTAAATGGAATCAAGGATTTCACTAGCGAACAAGCCAATGATATTGCGAACTTTTTTTGTCTGACAGAGGTCGAAACGGAGTATTTCTTATGCCTAGTGGACATTGAAAGAGCCGGAACTACGAGACTTAAAGCATTCCTTCAAAGCAGGCTAAGTCGCCTCGCTGGGGCTGCTGCCTATTCCCATAGCGGCACTGAGGTGACCCATCAAAATTCAGATACTGGCCTGGATAATAGTCCATCCACAGAAGGCCTAGACAATAAAGTGGTTTACAGCCAGAACACTCCTAGTTCGCCCACATCCGCAGTTTCGCGTCGACATTCTCGAACAGTTTCGGTCTCACTATCTGACCATGACAAAAAACACCTTCAAACGATGATCGATAATTTTGCCACTAAAATCTCCGCAGCTGGAGCCGCTCTAAATTCAAATCAAATATCAGTTGTTACCATCGATCTTTTTGAAATTGGATAATCCACTTTACTTAAATGAATAGGGAATACGCACCAGTGACTCCAAGAAGTCTACTGCCAACAAAAATTCTAGTAGTAGACTCTGATCCTATGATTGGTCGACTCTGTCAAAATCAGCTAAAGCGGCACAACATATCAGTATTGACCGCCCAGGATCTGGGAACAGCACTTTATCACTTCAATCAAAACAAGTTCGACGTGGCATTGGTAGAAATAAATTTCCGGGATTTACCTGGTCTAGTAATCATTCAGAAATGGCGGGAGCATAAATTTATTGAAAAACGACAAACTGGTTTCATATGTCTAGCCAATCGTGAGTTAGAAGCCAAACAGGAAAGGTTAATCAATGAATTAGGAGACATCGAATTATCTCGCAAGCCAATTCCAGAGCCAAAACTACTGCCATTACTCTCTAGAGCTCTCACAGCAAGATTGCTCGCATCGTCCCGACCAGAAACAATCAACAAAAGATTACAAACCTTATTGGAGGGAGATTTGAATTCTCAGCTTATCGCCCTCGCTAAATCCATATTCCAGCAGTCCGACATTAGTACACAGCGCCATATTTTGCAGGGCTTGGTCGAATCTCCAAACTGCCAAAAGTACTTACCTGTCGTTCTTGGCCTACTTGCAGAGAAGCCCAGTAGTTCTCTATTACAAAATTCAGCTGGCCGGTTATACGATAGATTAGGTCGCCCAGAAATGGCCTCCAAACATCTAGAAATTGCAGACCAACTCGCGCCTCACAATATTGGACGTTTGTTCAACCTGGCATCAATATACCTAAGGGCGAAAGAGCCCGTAAAAGCTGCTCAAAAATTTCGGGAGCTCGTCGAACTGTCTCCAGAAATACCGGATCTAAAGTTTGACGCGATGAAACACATACTAGACGCCGGATTTCAAAAAACGGCCACCGAATTTGGCCAGCGATTTAATCCTCCCGCTGATGTTATGAAACACTACAACAACAAAGGTGTAGCACTGTCAAAAGCAGGTAAATACGTGGAGGCCCTCTTGGAGTACGAGAATGCTATACGGCTACTACCTGAATCTAAAAAAAACAGCATGATTTATTACAACATGGCATTAGCACACATAAAAACCGATCGACCAGAAAAGTTCAGGGATGCCATAGCCTGTCTCAGCAAAAGCTTATTAATTGATCCATTTTTCGAAAAAGCAAAAATAAAGTTAGCTGATCTAAAGGCAGGAGATCCAAACACATCTACCATTGATAACTAGTGCCTATAACACTCATTTTAGCCAGCTTTTTTACCTGCCATCCCGTCAATTACATACAAAGAGAACTCCTTTCCATTCGGGAATTCTGCACAAACTGATTTAAAATACGCATCCGGGCTACCTGCCATACTCAAATCTGCCGGGTCGATGACTAAAACTAGGTCATTTGTTCCTTGCGTCCATTGAGTTCCAATGATTTGGTTAATACCACTTCGCAGGAGCTTTATATCTGTACCCATGCGAACAGCTACGTAAACGCTATTTACGACTCCGGTCGAACTCAAGGAGTAGTAACTTCTAAGACGATAAACCAAACCCCAAACGACGCCATTAGACTCCATCAGAATAGTCTCCGCTTTGTGATGCGGCCCCAACTTCGACAATTCAGCATTCAACCTCGGATGAGCCCCATTTAATCCACCAAATATTTCCGATATAAGAGGAGAAAATCGGTTTAGGGCCATCCTTCGAGAACCGGCAGAGAGAGAGCCTACTTTCACAAATTCCTCAGTATTTACAGATTTGCCGAGGGTTTGAAAATTTGAACTCATACTAATTTGAAGTAAGTTAAATTTACCATTACACTCATCGACCATATATTTTTCAAGATAGTCAACTGAGGACTTGACAGTCTTATGAACTAATCCTCCTACGTACCGAGGAGCTAAAACGGACGTAGATGCCAGATCGTGGGCGATTTTCTGAATCTCAGACAATAGGACATCATAAGAGGCCCCCTCTGATTCACCCGTGTGTGTGCCCTCCTGTAAAAACCAGAAATTGTCGGTCAATCGAACCATGCTGACCTGACCAACAAACCTTCCCGTATTAAGCGATGATGCAACTCTATGATATAAAAGTGGATTACTAGTCACCAATTCGGACGGCAGAAACTTCCCAGGCTTTGCGCCATATATTTTTCTGCGAGATCCTTTAAGTAATCCGGATTCAGTAAAAAGTCCGATAAGTTGGTCTACTCTAGAGGAATGTACGGAATAATTAGGAGCTAACTGCTTAAGAAGAGCCATCCAAGACGCTAGGGTAGTTGAATCATCAAGAGCGTCCAACCTAATTCCAACTGAGGTCGCTGTACACCACATAATTGTACCATGAACGTCGCTGCCTTGTATTTTCACATGCACGCCTGGAACGAACCACTGATTGCTGTTGATATCTTTTAGATCACATCGAATTCCAGTTAGAGAGAAGTTAGAAAGATCACAAATTACGTCACCACCGACGTGCCCATCGGCGGGCGATATACTCAATGAAACGCCCGTCAAGTGTTGCCTTGTAGTGCGACGACTCTCAACTTGATTTTCACGATTCGAGTACTTGGGAAAATTCAGGAGGATTCTTGTAGCAGCATCCGTTTTCTCAATATCATGAACCTTCATCGAAAAGCTGTAGACATCCCGCCCCAGAGCCTCGCCTCGCACTTTAATGTCGACGTCATCTCCTATATACAAGGGAGGATCTGAAACAATAGACACCAAAGCCATAGAATTTTGACTAAAATCAATTGGCGTTGCAAAAACAACAGAATTTCGGCACCAAATTTCAGCGGATTGCACATCAGGACCAAACCTACGTCGAAGACTTTGTCTAAGGTCCACAATCGTCATTAAAGATGGAAAATTACAATTGCCTTGCTCATCTTTTATATTTAGTTCAAACGTGATTCTTTGACCCGCAAAAAGAGCTAAAGCCGCATAAACGCCAGGAACAATATTTGCCGAATGAATCATTAGCGTTGAGCTTTCGAATGGTATCCGAAATTCACAGTCTAGGCGCACTGAAATCGGTGACGAATCCACGGCCGATCTAATGATGATCAAAGCGCCAGCCGCATCCATCTCAGCTAGAAGGCCAGCTATGACGCGAGCCTTTGATATGACTCGGGACTTTATAGAGGAGTCTAACGCGACTTGATCATGCGACATTTTCGCAGGCCTCCTCTAATGTCCCGGCAAAGCGAATTGCGAAACCGCCGAGCTGCTGAACCTCCACATCAAAAAATCTATGCTCTTTAAAGTCATCCAGCACAAGACCAGGTAGACAATTTACCGCATTGGCTGAGATCGCAATCTTCGCCGGCCTTCCATCTATGACAATCGACTTCATGTAGCCTTCCATCTTACAAACTTCATCGATTCCACTTCCAATGACGTCAATTTGACCAAATGTCTCTGTACCAACTAGCCCCAAAAAATATTTCCCGTGATGAAGAATACTTCTTGCCCCCTTACAACCAATTGATCTGGCCACTTGATCTGCGTATAAGGCTAAATTTTGAAGCTTCTCCAAAAATCCAATATCCTGGCTTAAGACCGTCTCACTTCCATCCCACGTGACAATAATAGCATCGCCTATTGTTTTCCGAATCGTCGCAGAAAGCAGTGCATTCGCTTTGCGATTAACCTCATCATAGAAATATCCGTAGGCTTTTGCTTTACTTTCGGGATCATGAGGAAGATTTGAGCTGCCAGCCAAGTCGATCAAAAAAAGAAAAGACGATTTAGCGTCACCAACTGTAGTTGGGAGTGACTTCAATTTTGCCGCGTTTACAATTTTATTTCTAATCGCGTGATCCCCGATCAAGCGATTTGATAGCGCCCCAAGAGCTATTGTAGCGGACTTTTGTGTCAGAACGTTTAGCGCTGCGACGAAAAGTGCCTCCGTCGACTCAAGTAGTGTCACGAGAAATGGGCCTACACGCACTGTATCGGCCGTTGTGAACACAGTAATGACCAGTTCTCGATCATTGCACCTAAAAGGTATTGCGGCTATGCTACGCGCTTTCATTGACTCAAGAATTCCGACCGTCTTGGGATGAAGGTTATGCATGATTTGCTTAAAGTCGGTAACAAAGCTACTTTTTCCTTCCCGAAACGCGACTACGGTCGGCCCAACAGAACCAGGTGTGTTTACCGTCAGATTAAGGGGGTTAACTCGGAAAAAATCCTCATCCGATTCTTTTAAACCCGCTTCTGTAACTAATACACCTTGGCCCTGGAAGTTCTCATGGATGACGACCTGCACCCCACAAATCATTGCTACTGATTGTGCGTACCGATTGAAAAAGTCCTCAACATCTGCCGACAACGAAATCTCACGGTTTATCGCAACCCTCAGCTGACTCGACATTTGAGCAGACTTATCCAGGTCATTGACCATTAATTGCGCAAGAGATGCTGAAAATCCCTCCGCTATGAATTGCAAGGTTGCTCTTTCTTCGATCAGGTCCGTTGTCGACTTTATGCCGGATTCAATACGCTTATCCTTAAATTTCGTCAGCATCATTGAACCTATTGTCGAGCCGTTAACTTTAATCGGGACAGCGCAAAAAATATTGGCCTCAAGCTGCTTGCTCATTAGTGGCAGGTTTTTGTTTTTGCAAAAAATAATGAATGGTTCGTAGTACACTTCATCCCCATACAGGAGGGTTCTCGTCGTAACTACACCGGGAATCGTCCCGTCATCGTAGACAATTGAGCAATCCTTTTCACTGTCGTAGCTGAGGATGATCGGACGACCTAGGGGCAAATTCACCGCAAGTGCAACCCGGCCAGCACCAGTAAACTGTGAAACCTCCGCTAAACAAGCTTTTAGAGCGAGTATTTTATCACTACTGTCTTTCGATGTGGCTTCATCTATCTGCTTTTTAATTCCATCGACCAGAATGTCTCTTCGGAATCGGCGATATGCGCGTCCGGCGAGACTCAGAGTATCAAAACCCCCGAAGTTTCCAGACAATAGAGTAAGAGAAAAAAGAGAGAACAAATTGAAAAAATATACTGGCGGATAATCCGCCGTCGAGAAAAATCCCGCGATTTTTGCAGCATCAATTAAAGCACTACCCCATAACAGAGCTGCAAAATACTGCTTCAACGAATAAAAACAGAGAATACCAAAGATTGCCCCCACGCAAAGCACGATCGCCCATGTCTGTCCAGCCCGAAGCCACGGCCATGCAAGATTTCCGATATATATACCTAAAGCTACAGCAGCCAGCATTCCCGTCTTTGAATGCCGTTTTGAAATTAACCTAAGTTGAAGCGTCAACGGGACAAGCAAGCATAGTAAGAAAGAAATTCTTATAATCTTGTTTCTCTGGTCCCCCTCAGGAAAAAGCGTATCAAAGGATCCAAGGCTGGTCAGCGTGGCTATGGCTATGAATACGCCCGCCATTAAATAACCATGTAGGAACATCCTATCTCCCAGATTGTTTTGGGAGGAGCCTCCTTTATTTGCAACAAGCGCAGCCGCAAAAAAAAGAACCAGAGTAAAAAAGAAAATACTTGTAGCAAGTCCAGCGATGGCTGGTCCTAGATTTGGAATGCTTAGAATACCCGCATGATCAGAGGATCGGGGCAAGACACCTGCGAAATAGTCCATCTTTGTCGCGCGAGGCTTCGTTGCAATCAAGTTATATTTTATACCAGTTTCAACTTTATAAACCTGAAGTCGTGCCCATGCATCGGACAAGGTCCCCTGCACTTGGTTGATCGGCAAAACTTCCTGCCCATCAGCTTGCCGAACCACTTTATAGGTTCGAAGAATCTGCCCAAGTAAAAGAAATCGATGATCAACAGTAAAATCCCAGGTTGCTGTGCAGTTTTGTGTGTCACACAATTCGCTTTTTGCCAAAAATGAAACTTTTTCTGCGCCGAGTTGATTTAATCTGTATCTAATTAAAAAACCCTGAAAAATGTAGAGACACGCAACGCAGCCAAGGACGGCCAGAGTCAAGTATTTGATTCGTTTGCCCAATAGGGGTTTCATGCGGAGGCCTTCTGCATATAACTTCGCAGAAATTCCAGTTCTGGAGTTGAGATCACAGGATGTACACCCGTCGCTGCTATTATTTGGGCCCTTCTCCATTTTACGATTTCGATAATTTTATCAACATTATTGAAAGAGCAGGCCGATCTAAATTCGAGAGTTCCGTATCGTGTAGGTCGAATGTAGGACATGTCACGCACCGGAAAGAATCCGTCCCTGAGAAATAGCTTCGGAGATCGATTCATTTGATCACAGAGCTCATTAAGATTTGTAGCGGGCTCGATCGGATAGGTGTGCAACAAATAATCATGACCTAGTGTGTCGCGATAAAGGGCCGTCCTCACATTTTCGTAGGTTCGGCCCCTGAATGTCCGCCCCCTATTAAATCGCTCCGATATGACCTTATCTAGGTGATAGAGTGCCGGAAAGCATGTTAAAACTTCTTCATTACTTACATTTAAATGCACATGTGTGGCAGCGACGTAAGCTGGAAATTCAGGGTCTTGGGTAGGTCGGTCGACTCTCTTTGGTTTAAATGTCTCCGAGATTTGCTCAAGCCGATCGAGATTTACCAAATCAATCGACGGCGGTGGATCCGATAAACAACTTAAATCGAGTCTTTTTAATCCAAACTTTCCTAAGGCAGCGTCAACAGAACAAAGCACATTCGTGAGCAGAGATTCAAGTTCATCCAAAGATTTACAAGGTGGAAGCGATACTTCTAGAATATGCCATGCAAAGTCCGGTTTTATAACAATAAAGCCTGAATCTACATCCCGGCTTATTCGTCCTGGCTGATCGCGCAAACCACGATCGAAATATCCGTGATGACTAACTAACTCAGAAACAACGCTTAGGTATTCAGGCCGTTTAGCAAGTTGGAATCCATCAGAGTTAGTTTTCCCAATAAAATATTCCACTTCGATGCCCAAAGTTAGTTTATCTGGATCATAATCCCAAAATTTTGCCTTGGGACTTCCAAACAAGTACTCTCGCAATCGTTCCGTGGACATTTGTGGATGCATCACATCGTTTTGCCTGCTAAACATTCAACTGCCTCCAGGTTTGTGACTACTAGTGTTATCGGTCAGTTTAGAAGTATTCATTAGTTGCCAAGCGATAGCCCTCAAATACCTACAGGTAATTTTTTCCAGGTGATTTTCAACATCGTGCGGAAAAATATCTTACTGCCAGGTAATTTTTGACATGCGATGATAGAAAATTAGCATGAGATCATTGCGTTTTTTCGCTGATTGACCCATCCAAAGTATTTTTTGGCGTCTAATACTATTCCTTCAATATTGATTAATTGGTCAATTTACACGCAAGAGCTTGCGAGCCTTGCCACGCCAATTCATTATACTAAGGACGCTTTTTCTTCTGCCGCGCTGGTCTCAAGATTTCGAAATATCATTAAGGCAAAGATATGATCGACACGAAATTTCCTATTCTTTTATTCTCGAATATGAAGATTGACGAGCAAGAGATCGCTTCTTTCAACGCGGCTCGCTTTGATCTTGTTTTCTCAAAAGGTAAGGCCCGTCTAGTTGACGAAATAATACGAATCAAACCACAAGCAATCGTTATTGATGCGGTTTATTGCAACGAAAGGGGCACATCGGTAGGATTCATCCTGCCAAAAATTCAGAAGGTCCTAAACGGCACGCCAGTATTGTTGGTCAATGGCTCGGACATTCAACATCTTGATTTATTGAAAAAAAATCTCGTCTACGCCGTTTTCTCAAACAAGTTTTCATGGATTAAATTACGATCTACTTTGATTAGTTATCGCCAGTCGCTAAAAATATACCGCGCCGGTCAAGCAGCTCGACATACAGTGTCAGTACCGTGTCTTGTAAAGAAGTTAGGCACATCTGGTCTAATTCAAGGAAAAATTTGTGATCTAAGTCACCATGGTATGAAGATTGAGTTAGATAAAAGCTCATTGGACTGGGCAACGGGTGATGATGTTAGGTTTTCATTTAAAAATGGGGATAGGAATGTACACTTTGAGGGTCATGGCCAATTAAGATGGAGTGTTTCTGATGAAATCCGTCCAGGAATGCGAGTAATTAAAATCGGACTGGAATTCACCCAACTACCATCTACGACAACATTCGAATTTATGGACATGATCAACTCGGCACGAGTGAATACAGAGCTAGAGATGTCGAGCAAATAGAAACGAAGAAAATTATTACCCGCCAAATCGAAAAAATGGAACAGTCAGGGCTATAACCCCCTCCGTCACTGTGCCTTTCGGCCCATCGTAGCGACGTAAAGCCATTGAAGTCGGCCCAACAAGCAGGCCATAAGTAATCTGTCCAGACGAGTATTTTGACTTGCTGCCACGCATACCCATTCCAAGAAAAAAATTAAACTCCCCAAGACCGTAGGCTGCAATGAGGTCCCCTTGGAGTACGAGATTTTTTTTACCATATCCGCCAACAAATGCAGCCGTCCAAAGACCAAAAGGATATTGAGGAGATTTCACCAATCCCACCACAGCACCGGATCCTCCCTCATCACCACTCACAATCATCGGTCCGCCGCGTAGCATATATGCATCTCTGATGGGATACGCTTGGACGGGCGAGCTAACAAGCACAAGCAGCAAAATAAAAAACATTAAGTTTTTGGACTTTAAATTAGAAACCATGATGTCAACTCACCAAAATTAGCCCCGCAGAAGGACGGATTTTTACAGTCATTAACTCAGATTGATCTCACGAATAGAATTGTCTGTGGAGTCTGCGGGCACTCCACTCTTAGCTGGACGAGGTAATTTATCCATGATGTTTCTACTAAAGTAGTCACCCACAAAAAATGACACGAGCAAAATTCCGTAGGCTGCGAGGAACGCAGTAGCGTAACTCAAACCAAACATGACCATGACTGTCGCGCAAAAGTAAGCAAGGGCCGAGGCGCCTGCAAACAGCAAAATAAACGATAAAACGTCGGCGTCAGAACCAGCCCAAGAAGGCGTCGGGCAGACTAAAATCGTCCCTAAAAAAATCATGAAAATTAAAAGCAGATTTTTCTTAGTCATGACAACTCCAACTTAGCCGCCAAAAACATTATATACTAGAACGCACCTCAGCAACATTGACGCCGGAAGCCAATAGTTCGTCAGGATGCAAGACCCCAGACGACACAGCTCTGTCAAAAAAGTTTAAAAGTCCTAGCACGCTCGCTCTATCGTCAAACACACCACCCACGTGGCTTGCCTGAGATGCCCGAGCAACAAACGTCTTAAGACGACTTACCGCACCGTCCAATTCCCGTAAGACGAAAACCGTATTCGCAATATGACGAATCGGCAGCTGACAAGGATGAAGATCCCAACCTTGATAATAGCCGTTTGCAAGACTTCGCATCATTTGCTGATAATTGTAGCGCCATGCAGAGCCAAACTGCTCGCGAGCGTCTTGAGTATTTTCTTTTGGAACAAGCGGTAGCCGGCTAATAATCCCATCACTAACTGTGATGTTTGGCGCCAGGGACGCTGCAATCTGCATCCAAATTCTAGCAAAATCACACGCTAGATGATCAATCGACTGACCAGCACTCCCGATGCCAAGAGACGACGTGAAATCATATACGCCAAAATGTAAACTACGGCATCGACCCGCTGACGAATGCAAAAAAGACGCCATAGGAATCGTCCCGTCCCTACCCAAAAATGCGCTGGGTGTCTCGACAATTAGCTCAATTGAAAAAAAGCCATGGCCTAAATGATGCTCTTTTTCATAAGCGTCAAGAATTTCAACGAGGGTCGCCACCTGCTCTGCATTTGTGACTTTGGGCAACGTAATGATGAGGTGCTTGAGGCCAGACGTTTGGGCATTGCGAGCTTTGTGTAGTCCATCTACAAATAAAGCCAGCGTTTTCAGTGCGCGCCGCATACCGGCAGTCGAAAGTGGCTTAATTCGAATCCCAATATTTTTAGGTGCTAAGTGTGAGCCGGCAACGGCCGCTAGTGTTTTAGCTGCCGAGATCGCGTGAGAGTCTTCCTCATCGTCCGAGCGAACGCCGTATCCATCTTCAAAATCAATCCGGTAGTCTTCAAGCGGTGACGTGGAAATTTTTTTCTCGGCGCGGTGAAATATCTCACGAGAAACTTGGTCGTCCCAGCTCTCGCCACACAACTTGTTGAGAGCGCGAGCATCTGGAGCCGCATATTTAAATGCCTGCTCGGCGAGATTCGTTACTTTTTCGAATGTTTTTTCGGAAAAAAGATGTGCGCCACCGTACAGCACATGCACTGGCTGGTGAAACGACTGGCGGTGCGCTGAGGCTAAGGCATCTGCAGAAGCTAATCTGTTTGCGAGTTCGAGTCGCTCGATATGAGTTGCAAATCGATTAAGATCAACTTTAGACATCCCACCCTCCCTGCTGACTTGGAGTCATTCTACAACGCAAAAGTCCGCTGAACGTTTCTTTATATGAACGTCAGCGGACCTTAGAATTCACATCGCAACTTGCTACGTGACAGAACAAAAAACAAAGATCAAACAACCGTAATGTTACTTACGACCAAGACCTGCTTTTGCTTCAGCGACAAGCGCCGAGAAGGCTGCCTTGTCTGTCACTGCGAGGTTTGAAATAACACTGCGATCAACTTCGATACCACGCTTTTTCAAACCGCCGATGAACTCGCTATACTTGAGTCCTTCTGCACGGGTTGCTGCGTTGATACGGATGATCCACAGTTTTCTAAACTCACGCTTACGTACGCGACGATCACGATACGAGTAACGAAGAGCGCGGCGAACCACATGGACTGCCGTCTTGATGTTGCTCTTACGCGTACCGCGGAAGCCCTTGGCTAGGCCAAGGAGTTTCTTCCTTCTACGTCTTGCTTTAAAACCACGTTTTACACGAGCCATGATACCTACCCTTATCCGTTAGGAAGACAACGCATCACTAGTCCCAAATTAGAATCGTCGACGTAACCGCCTTTTTTCAGCTTGTTCTTACGACCGCGATCCTTTTTTGTGAGGATGTGACGCTTGTTGGCGTGACTGCGCTTGACCTTACCGCTTGAAAGCACTTTAAAGCGCTTAGCGGCTGCGCGTTTGGTCTTGATCTTTGGCATCTAACCACCTCAAATCATTAATTAAATCACCAAATGACGGGGACCACCTGGTGAAAGTGAACAACGGATGTATCACTTTGACCTATGGCGCGCAATATTTTCTTTTTTATTTAGCGGAATTAACCTGCCGAGCAACACCTTGTCAGACTAAGGTTAGCCGCAGCTACTGAATCAAAATGACAGCCTTGCCACTAGTTAGGGCGGAATCATAGCCCCCACGCCAATCAGCAGACGATAGCTTCACAACACCTGGGGCCGTCATAATACCTGAAATGACAGGTAAATCTGATGCAATGCCTGCCTCGCCGGCAGCCACCGTGCCCTTATACCACCGTGGGGCTGGCACCTTGGACAGCTCACGCCCCTTTTCATCAACCAATTGAATGGCTGCTGCCGGCTTAGCTGGACCGGTAACCTTCAGTACCACTCCGACGGGATCAGCGCTCGGAGCAGTAAAATTAGCGTCTCCGAGCAGCTGGGGTAGAACTTTCGCAATCGGGGTTTCCAGAATGACTTTAACGCGTTGATCCCCGAAATAAGTCGTGGAGACGGACGTGGTGGCTTGAGCGAGCTTTGAAAGCTGAGTGGGAGAATTTTTTCCTTGGATACCAAGCCTTGATGACATGAGATTGGGAATGTTTGTCTCAGCTAACTTCAGACCATCAGCCCAAGCCCGTTGCTCAGCTGCGCGCATGTTTTGCTCGCCTTCATTGTATTTTCCAACGCCGTAGAATCGGATTTTGCCGGAACTCCAATTGATCTCGTAAGGACCTTGCCTGTCCAGTAGTGTCGCCCCCCAAACAGAGCTTGACGCAAACATAGCGAATGTAATGAAAACACCTGCAAATCGCCTCATGCAAAACCCCTCTTTAATGCTATGCGAGAGTTCGGCAAAACTTGGATTGAGGTGAAACCTTAGCGGGCGCCTGACAGCAAATTACTGATTTGGGCCACCACAGTGGGTGTTCCCGCAATAATTCCTTCACCTTCCAAGTTATATGATAGGCCGGCCAATGTGGTACCTAAAGAGGCAACTTCTGCCTTGGACTCAAGTGTAGGATAATTCGTAACAAGACCGCGCGCCTCTTTGACCAGAAGACTGCCGGCGGCCACATCCCAAAGAGCTAGACCACGCTCCCAGAAGCCGTCATAGACACCGGCTGCAACCATGGCTAGGTCCAAGGCGGCAGAACCGTCGCGACGAATCGACTGACACTGCTGGGCCACCCGGCCGTACCGTTCAATCTCGCGCTCCAAGTCCTTACCGACCGTGTAGTAGAACCCTGTCACCAGGAAACACTGAGAAAACGGACGATCCTTAACCACGTTCATGGGGTTGCCGTTACACGTGGCGCCGCCACCGCGTTGTGCTAAGTATCTGTTTTTATGGATTGGATCTGAGATGCCGCCTGCCAACATGCGCATCCTCCCCTCCTCCAGAAACTCGCCATAACCTATGGCCACACTGAAGAAGGGAAATGAGTTAGCAAAATTGGTCGTACCGTCCAAAGGGTCGATGATCCAGACTTTTTGACCAGGAGCGCGATTGACATGTATCTGTCCAGACTCCTCACTTATGATCGCATCGTCCGGAAAATACTTGGCAATCCGATCCAGGATAATCTTTTCACTAGCCAAATCGGCATCGGTGACGATGCTCAAGTCTTTCTTGGTCTGTATGCTTTTAGTCGCACCAAATCGTTTCACAAGCTCCGCGCTGGAATGCTCCAGGGTTTCACCGATAAATTCGAGAATGCTGCTCATGGCGCGAAGCTCCTTTTTTGGCTTTCTGGGGTACCCCACAGCATACTGACAATTTGCAACTTCCTCCAGTATTGACTATGGTTTAATGTCGAGGGGATGGGTATAAACCCACAACCCTGCTAAAGTATTTTGACCAAGGAGACCTTTAAATGACGGTCACTGAATATATGATGATTCTGGGCGGCTCAATCATCGCTGGCTATAGTATCTTTTTAATCATTCTTAAAATTCTTCCCAGTCGACTATCAGCTAGTCATCGCACCCAAAAAGCAGAGGTGCTAGCCGAGGCTAAAAAGCAAGCCGACTTCATTTTGGGAGAAGCACTTAGCACGAACAACGCCAAAAATCAGATGCTGCTCGAGGAACTCTCAGAAACTCTCGCCGATCGACAGGAAGATCTCAAACTAGCCGAAGAGAATCTCAATATTCTCGAAAGCCAGATCCAACCCGTCACATCTAGAGTTCAAAAGCTGGAAAATGATTTGCGCCAAGTTGACCAACACAAAGAATTTGCGTTGTCGGCTTACCAAGCAAAACTCTCCAAAGTCGAGGATCTGCAAATCCAGGTCAGAGAGCGCCTTGAGCAAACTTGCAGGGCTGACGCCAAGGCATTGATGCGGTCGATGGTCGACGGCGTCGTCGAGCAACGTCAGCTTGAATCTCAAAAACTCTTAAAGCTATTCACAGAAGAGCTAAACTCCGGAGCTAAACGAGTTGCCGCAAGATTTCTTAGCCGATCGATGTCCCGCTACACGCCTGAATTTCCGTGGCCAAAGATGACGAATGCCGTGGAAGTCGAGGATCGCAAAGCGTGGGATCTTTTAGCAGAAGACTCCACTGGGCTTCTTGCTAAGGTCAAAGAACTCGCAGGTATTGAGGCGGAATTTCACCAAGCCAGAGATGCGGAGTCCCCAGCCATTATCAAGCTTGCTGGTGGCATGGGCGTTGAGCGAGAGGCTGCGCGACTAGCTTTGACCGAAATTGTAAAGCTCAATCATCATTCTGCTTGGCCTAAGATTGCCGAGTATTACAAAAAACAGAAAGATCTGCTTGATCAGCAGGCTATGAAGCTTGGACGCCAAGCCATACTGGAACTTCGACTTGAAGGAATTCACCCAGAGGTTCAAAAGCTCGTTGGATATTTGAACTGGCGAACAAGCTACCGTCAAAATCAGTACCTTCACTCATTTGAGGTGGCTGTGTTGGCAGGCTTAGTAGCAGAAGAGCTAGGCGTAGACCCCACTGCCGCTAAGAGATGCGGACTGCTTCACGACATCGGCAAAGTCTTGGACTACAGGATTGAGGGAAGTCACGCCGTAATCAGTGGCGATTATGCAGATCGCTACGGTGAACAACGCTATATTTGTGACACGCTCATGAGTCATCACAATGATCTGGTATTGGAAACTCCTCTCGCACATGTCCTTAAAACAGCAGATACACTCTCTGGAGCCAGACCAGGTGCACGCGTCAACCTGGAAGAAGGCTACCAGGACCGTTTACGCGACATTGACGATGTCATTAGATCCTTCCAGGGCATCACGAAGTCAGCCATCATGAACGGCGGCCGAGAGATTCACATCGAGGTTAACCATAAGCGGGTCAAGGAAGAAGATATCGAAAACTTGACCACTGCGATCGCCCGTAAGCTTGAACAAGACGTTGCATTCCCAGGACAGATCAAAGTTCTGATAACGCGCCGTTTTGAATCTAGTACGGTGGCGTGATCTAAAAGTTTTCGCTAAACTAAACTCATGAACCTGCTGACAGGGACGTCCGTTGAGAATAGATTTTGCTGAAATCAATCAAAAGATCAAAATTTACCACTCGGTTAATCGCTTCGAGGCGGCTGAAAAGCTGCTTCTAACCGCGATAGACGAGTACGGATCAATGGCGAACTTGCATAATCTGCTGGGCGTTACTTACCACAAACAGTCCAAGTTTACGGATGCCATTATCCAGTTCACAAAAGCTCTTAAGATCAACCAAAACTTCGTTGAAGCTGGGCTAAACCTCTCTGCCACTTTCTGCGATCTTGGCCGGTATGAAGACGCAAAAAGCGTGTTCTCCGAAGTACTAGCGGTCACGCCATCAAATAAAAAACAGCCCGACCTCATTTTGGGGCGCTTGGCTAATCAGCACGCTGAATGTGGGCATCTTTACCTACAAAATAATCTACCGCTTGAGGCCATTGCTGAATACAAAAGGGCTCTGGCCATTTATGATAAAATGCCTGACATTAAAGTTGCTCTTGGGCAACTCTACCTGAAAACTAATCAATTGGACCGCGCGATGTACGAGCTTCAAGAAGCCGTTCGCATGTTTCCAGACGATTACGACTCCCACCTCTGGCTTGGCATATGTTTTTGGAAATCAGGAATGAGAGATCAAGCTGTACGATCATGGGAGGCGGCTAAATCCATGGAAGAGCCCGGTAATGACCTTGCCAGCACTTACTTGCGATTTTCACAACAACCCTAGCCCGTGACGTAACTCATAGATTCGAATGGCGTGATAGGCTCACTAATAGTGAGATCGTGATATTAATAAATGATGCGGGAATTTAAAAGCAGGAGACGTCGTGTATCATAAACTGAAGACACAATACCTAGCACTAGCCACGTGGAAGCGGGCTATTCTCATTTTCTGGTTGGGAATGGCTATCGCCGCTCCTGTTTATTTCTATTCATCAGACGATCCGCAAACTTTTACCGCGCCACACATCGACGCTAATAATGACAAAAACAAATCATTTCCTGGAGGTCGACCCTCAATTACGGAACAATACAAATCACTACATCTCAAAAAAACACACGAATAGAGATGTTCACTGCGCTCAAAGAATCTACATCAGCTATCGACAAAGCGACACGGTGGTACCCGCCGGATGATTACCAAAAACAGATTGATTATCAGTAAAACAATATAAATCAGTCCCTCGATGAGCACAGTTACCATAATTTCCTAGCGCCCAGGTTGAAATGACCCAAGCATCATTATTCAGTCCAGGGCAAAAGCCTTTGTACACCTCGGAGTAAAACCAGGCATTGACTGAAGACATATCTGCAGGGGCATCCAAGCTTATATTGGGGTAATGTTTAGACAGACAGGTATACCTCCGACATGTCCATCCAGTACCGCATGCGTCTGTCCTCAAGTCGACACAACCCGAGCCAAAACCAATTTTCGCTATGTCATTACTATACCGAGTGTTTTCCGCATAGTACGATTGCACTGCGGTGTTCATTTGATTCATCAAAGCACGTGCTTCTGACTGCCTAGCTTTCGCGATAAAGGTTCGCAGCTTTGGCGTGACAATTACTGCTAAAATAGCAATGATACCAACGACAGCCATTAGCTCCACAAGGCTGAACCCTGCTTGGCCTCCAACCTTCCTACTCGAGTTGTTGACATCTAACTTCGTCAAAGGCGCTACCTAGGTTGATATCGGAGTATGAGAGTGCACTCAAACCACGCTAACACAAATTTTTATGCCAATAAAGCGCGGCGCCACTCGACTACGACTCCCATCTCTGGCTTGGCATATGTTTTTGGAAATCAGGAATGAGAGATCAAGCTGTACGATCATGGGAGGCGGCTAGATCCATGGAAGAGCCCGGTAATGACCTGGCCAGCACTTACCTGCGATTTTCCCAACAATCCTGAGTATGCGCAATCGTTTTGGCAAGTTACGCTAGGTAACAGCCTGCAAAAAATCTTCTCGCCCCGACACTGTGCACCGTCCGTCTAACTCTATACTATCGTTCATCCGATACCCTAGGCTGAAATCTCAGGTGATTACACAATGAATCGGCCTCTCAAAAGCTATAACCCGTCGCATTTGACCGCACTCGTGGTCGATGACCAATTCCTCATTCGAAAAGCCGTGTGTAAGATCTTAACTGGCATGGGCTTTGAAAAAATTTTAGAGGCCTCCGACGGCGCCGAGGCTTTTAAGATCCTCGATCAGTCTCCAATTGATTTAGTGATAACTGATTTGTTCATGCCTATGATCGACGGCTTTCAGACAATCAAATACGCGCGTGAGCGTGACTTCGGCGCCGACGTTCCAATTATTGTCGTAACAGGCGAATCGGGACGCGACGAGATCGTCAAGGCTATAGATCTAGGGGCCGACGACTACGTGGTTAAACCATTTCAAATCGGTGATCTTGAAAAGAAAGTTAACAGTGTTTTATCAAAATACTTTGAACCTACCACGCTACTTAAATTACTTCGCAGCGGTGATCGTCTCTCAGTAGCAGGACAAACTCAAGATGCCCTGAAATGTTTTGAGGCCGCAGAGAGACTTTCCCCTGATAGCCCGCGGGCCAAGTTCAGCAAAGCCATTCTTCTGAAAAAAATGGGCCACACGGCTGAAGCCGTCGGATTACTAGAGGTATTGGCGCAATCAAACCCTAGCTACTTCAAAACCTTTAAAGCCAAGGCTGATATTTTGATCGAGCAAAACATGATACCTGAGGCCATCACGTGCATCAGGCGAGAACTTGAACTAAACCCAAAACAGCCAGAACGTCAGATATCATTGGCTAAACTGCTGCGCGAAGAAGGGGATCTCCTTGGAGCACTGGAACACTACCGTTTAGCGCTTAAAGAAGAACCTCGACACAAAGAAGCTCTGATCGAGGCTGGCAAAACCTGCGCAAGTCTAGACAGAACAAAAGAAGCCTTAACTTATTTCAAGCGAGCTCGGAGATTTCACCCCAACTGGTCAAAGCCCTTGGAATTATCTGCCCAACTTCTAAGAACCAAGTTCGATGAAAAAACAGCGCTAAACTTCTTTCTCGATGAGATCCGCCAGCATCCAAACCAGGTCGACCTTCGTATCATGCTAGCAAAACTGCATGAGCAGCATCGCGACATACTGAAGGCTCTGCAAGTGCTAGACGATGGTCTGCGTAGGAATACTAATGACGTATCTGTCATGAAAGCAAAGGCTTCCATTCTGAAACGAAATCACCAAGTAGAGAAAGCCTGTGAGGTTTACAAAGATGTCCTTAGATTAGAACCAAGTCATGACAACCAATTGCTACTCGCCAGTGCTCTTATTCACGATACGCAATTTATTGCAGCCTATGAACTCCTCGAGACATTGTTACAGACGGGCGCCGAACGCGGGAAAGTCTTGCCACTCATGATCAAGGCGCTAAAGGGCGTGCCAAGTCCAGCGCAAGCGTTAATCCTTCTACATAGTCTCGAAACAACCGCCATGACAGAAGATCATCAAAACCGACTTCGGGACTGGATTAAATCTATCAAAGCTGATCTGTTAAAATTAAGGATCGCGGGACAGCGACCTATCAATTCCGTGAAAAAAACGGGTTAATGCACCCACGCTCGTAAAGCTGTCCAAAAAGAACTTTTTATCGCCTGGCTGGCGTTCATCGTTGCCAGTGACGGGCCATGGAAAGTCTTTAATAGCCTAGACGCAACTTTGGTAGCTTCGGTTTTAAAATCATCGCCTGGATTCCACTGAGAATCACCCAAAACCACTAAGGCCGAAAGACCCGGTATAACACTACGCAGAATCACAGCTGCCGGAAGTGACCCACTCTCGTCTAAAAGAACCCATGAAAAAGGCTCGGAATCGACACCAACGAGCGCTTTCGCCAACTTTTGAATCTGAGACTTTTCTGAATCAATTTTCGAAGGAGATGACCGGGCGACGATTAGACCAAAAGATTTCGAGTTTATCCCAGCGGCTAAAATATTTTGTGGCTGACCGCCGGGGGTTTTAATTCCCCGATCAGTCAGCCACGATTGATAAACAGAGCCGTGCAAAATTCCGATTCCTTAGCTGGGCTCCTTATCGGGAGCCGCCATCCTCGTACTCAGCATCGACAACCGTGTCCTTGCTGCCTGCTCCAGCAGTTGGTCCACCGGAATCAGTTCCCGCACCTTGCGCGGTGCCTGCCGATGCGC
>Ga0315900_10003507_pt1 | contig 22894 bp, 20 predicted proteins | sample LakEriMetagenome_FD_203521 | JGI IMG/M metagenome (GOLD analysis project Ga0315900, IMG submission 203521) | Freshwater fungal communities from buoy surface, Lake Erie, Ohio, United States - Buoy 12 MA114 | ecosystem: Environmental > Aquatic > Freshwater > Lake > Lake biofilm | place: USA: Lake... | reverse complement strand
ACAGTTGGTGAGAGATGATTTGGTACAGCGCAGGCCTTGAGTCATGCAACACAAAAAGAAAAGTCCTCATCATCTGCCCTTCTTCAATAAGTCTGAATAGAATTTAAGGCGTTCCGCAATGATAGGTTCAGCCAGTATAACTCACGAGAAAAGACTAAGGAAGAAGTTCCCAGTATTCTTTAGAGTTAATTTTAAAAAGTAACAATCAATGGAAAAGAGAAAAAACATCAAGCAATGTGTCGGAATCGACTGTGGCCAGCTTGAACTTGTCTGTTCAATTGCTGTAATGGCTGAGGATTATTCCAGTGTAATGGTGGGTGGCGCCAGCTTTAAGAACACAAAGGAAGGATTTATCAAATTGGAAAAGTGGGTAAAGAAGCACGCTGATGCAGAGGTTCCTGTCTCTTTTGTGTTGGAAGCAACCGGCGTTTACCATGAGAAAATAGCGCTGCACATACATACTTCAGGAGCCAAAGTAAGTGTGGTATTGCCCAACAAAGCCAAGGCATTTTCCCAAACACTATCTACAAAAACAGTAACTGACAAAACCAGTTCTCAGGCCTTAGCCCAAATGGGATTGGAGAAACTGCTGGATGCATGGCAGCCGCCGGTGCCAGTTTATGCAGAATTAAAGCAGCTAACGCGCGAACGCACGCAGCTAATCAGCGAACGCACCCAATGTAAAAATCAGTTGCATGCTGAGGAAAGTGGTGCATGGCCAAACCCCAGCAGCATTAAAAGGGTTAAGCTACGCATTAAGCTACTGGACAAACAATTAGGGGAGATTGAAAAAGAAATTCAGTCCAGGGTTGAGTCCAATGCCTTCCTGAAGAAAAAAATAGAATATGTGTGCAGCATAAAAGGAATCGGTTTGATTTCGGCAATCACCGTGATAGCCGAAACCAATGGATTTAATCTGATCCGGAACAAAAAACAGTTGGTCAGCTATGCCGGACTAGATATTGTTGAGAAGCAATCAGGCACCTCGGTTCATGGAAAATCCAGGATATCACGAAAAGGAAACAGTTACATACGGGTAGCCATGTATCTGCCAGCAATAGCAGCCCTGAGAAGTTCTCCCGAAATGATGGCGCTCTTCAAACGGCTAGTGAGTAAGCATGGAATAAAGAAGAAAGGGGTGATTGCTGTTTCCAGAAAACTACTTGAACTGATCTATGTACTATGGAAGAATGAAACCAAGTATGACATAGATTATTACAAAAATAAAAGGCAAGAGACTGATGCTCCTGCCCTTCCCGAACTAGCTTGAAGCCGTTCTATTTTGTTTCACAAATTTATTGGAAAAAGTTGCTGGTTAACATAGAATCTTTTTGATCAAGCAAAAAGAAAATAAGGATTAACAGGCTATTGGTTTGAATTCAGGTCGGCGCTTCAAAGCCGGCTTTCAAAAAACAGCTCATTCACAAAATATTGATTATCAATATCCATGAGTTTGGTTGTATAGAAGCTTTTCAAAATCTTATATCTTTCAATGGACCCAATCATTGTATCAGAATCTTCCTGCTCAGCCTCCGGGAAGAACCCGCCGTGTGCAAAAAATACTGCCCTTTCGGAAGCCCGTTCACCTGAAAGCGTATTTGTCCGCTTGCCTGTCTGCTGACAGGAACGCTCATTTTCCGACCATTAACATCAGAAATCTCTGCCTCTTCCGAAGGCAGCAAACCTGAAACAAGCAAAATACTGCCATCTGCCTCCAGCCTGATTTGCAAAGCCTGTGCCGCCTCAGGAGAAGATATGCCGGTGAACTGGGTAATCTGCAGGCTGTCGGTAAAGACGCAACCATTCAGCGTATCGGTAATCTGCAAGGTATAAGTGCCGTTCTGCTGAACCAGCAGGCTGTCGTTCACCGAACCGGTATTCCACAGATAGGTCCAGGCACCGGTACCTCCGGAGATGACTGGCACCAGCACAAGAAACTGACTTGAGGGTCCCGAAGCCAGGGCAACATTGAAGGAAAAGGGCGGTGCCGGGCTGATGGTGCGGGTAATCTGCGAACTGCAGCCGCTGCCGTCGGTAACGGTGGCAGTATAGGTTCCCGGCGCGGCCCCAATCAGATTTTGTGCGGTGCTGCCATTATTCCAGCTTACCTGGTAAGGTCCAAGACCGGAAGGCTGAAGGTAAATGCTCCCCCCCTGCCCCGAGCACAGCTCCGGAACGGTAGAATCGGCCACGGCAGGACCTTCTCCAAAACTCATGCTCATCCCCTGATAGCCCCAGGAAAAGAACTCGTACCCATACTGAAAACGGGAAACATTGTTGGCCGTCATCCGGAATTCGGAATATCCGCCTGTGGTAAGGGTTATGGCATAAACCGAATCGCTGCCAGTGGGAAACTGGCTTATAAACTGAGGCGGACGGAAGCTGCTGTTCGCCGGGTCCACATAAACGGGATAAGAACAAAAACCGGGAGCAGAGCCGGGATTATTACCGGTGAAATTGATGGAGTTCAGGTTCCAGCCGCTGGATTCCGGATTGAGGATTTCAAAAGAAAGCCATTCGTAGGGGCCGCCCGGACAGCAAAGCGTTTCGAGGCTGGAAACCGTGATGGTGGTGGGACTGAGTCCGGCAAGCACATCGGCACGGGTACCGGTGAGATTCTGGTCCCGGTAAATTTCCAGCGTAAAGCGAAAACCATTCCAGCCGCCCAATACATTTGTTCCGGCCTGAAACATAATGCCGGTGGTATTCTGAATGTTCTGGCCATTGACTGTGCCATTTGGATCGGCAGCCGTGTGGCGCAGGCGAACCCACAGATTTTTCTGAAGGCAATCGGTTACGGGAAAATAGATGCCGCCGTGAAAAATCGGGTGTGAAAGCGGAACAGTAGAAAAATCAAAGCCTGAAAGCGTGGTGCCGGAACTCGTAAGCACCGCACCGCTTGCGGCCGTAGAATCGGATGAAGTGTAATAAACCGTTGTTCCAAATTGCAGATCAGCAGCGTTTGCTGAAGGAATGAAAGCAGCAAAAACGAGGGCTGAAAGAATAAAGAAATGTTTCATATGGTAAATGATTGACCACTAAGTTAGGAATTCCGGAAAATAATCCGGCACATGTAGCCAAAAAAAAGGCAGGTTGAAAAAAAAATACACTCTTTTGCATTGACCATATCCATTTTCTGAACTCATGAAAAAACTATCAAGTATTGTTTGTTTCCTTTTGGCAATACCGGCTTTTGCCCAGATTTCAGCTGATTCCAGTCAGAAGGAACAGCAGAAAATTATGAGCCTTTCTGCCTACCAGACGATTGACTATTTTTCAACAGCGCGAGAACTGAAGATTCCTGCCAGAAAAGGCGATGCCATTGTCCTTCAGGATGAAGAGCGCAGGCTCTACTTCGGAATTATTGATTCTGTGAAGTCCATGAACTCCATTCAGATTGTGCTTTATCCGAAAGCCAACAAGCGCGAACTGGTACAGGCCACCTACGACGACCTGTATTACCTGAAAAACAGGCCTGCAGCCAAAAATGAAATTACAAGTCAGCCCGTGCAAAATGTTTTACCTCCTTCCGGTTCTTGGGGAATTATGGATAAAGCGGTGAACGAAGCCGTTGAAAAAGCAGTTCAGAAGGCGCTTTCACGCAACCAGAATCCTTCAGGTGATCTTGATTCTGAACTGGAAGCCCGGCTTGAAAAGCTGGAAAGGCAGAATGAATCCATGCAGCTCCGGATTAACCAGGCTGCCTTTTCGGTGGAGGGTGCAGGGCAGGCTTATGAAACTGCGGATATCCTCAGATATGTGAGTTATGCCAGCCTTTTTCTGGGCAGTGTCTTTCTTTCTGCGGGAAGTTTTGGAAATTCCAATTCATTGGAAGGCGCCGGGGTTATCCTGACACTCACCTCTGCAGCCACCAGTATTGGCTCGCTTGTTTACCGGTTCAAGGGACACAGCAAGTTAAAAACTGCAGGAACCTATCTCCGAAACTAAGCTTCACCTATTTTAGAAAACGGCAATCCGGTATTCCAAGATTGCCATCAGACCTCAGTGAAATTCCGAGCCAGGGAACTGACTTGGATTTCATTGTGGAAAATTCAGGTCAGCCCGAAAAAAAAAATGCACCCCGGTCCCGGAACCGGAGTGCAGAACGAAAATCAGCAGGGCATTTTCAGGAAATCGGCTCATTCTCCATCCAACCTGATTATGAGAAATTATCCTGATTGAAAGACCCTGAACGCGGGAAAAAACTATTATTGAAGGTATGACAGGATTTGCGTTCAGGTTCTTTCAATTTGCCTCATCAGCGGAAGTTCGGGATGCACAATCCGCTTCCTGCTGAGCCGGAAATTGCTGCTTTCCGATGTCTTATTGCAGAATATAAGTTGCCTATTAAGCCTGCTTCCCTTTTCCCGGTTTGCCTCCCAGCATCTGAAAGTCGTTTACCAGTACTTCGGTAACGCTCTTCTCCTCACCCGAAGCATCGGTGTATTTGCGGGAACGAAGGGTTCCTTCAATGGCCAGCTGAGATCCCTTGCTCAGGTATTTCTCCGCTATTTCTGCCAGCTTTCCGCGGATTACCAGGTTGTGCCAGTCGGTGTCTTCCACCCGGTTTCCCTCCTTATCACGGCCGATGTGCGGCGTGGCCAGGGAACAGTTTGCGATTTTTCCGCCATCCTCAAAGGTTTTGACGAAAGGGTCCCTGCCAAGATTGCCCAGCAGCCGGACCGAATTAACAAGTGCATTCATAAAGCATCAATGGTTTGTTGTTGAACTTTTATTTTGATTTTGCTGATACCAACGATGCAAAGGTGAACTGCCTCAGATGCCTTAGCCGGATGAGAAACGCTTATAAACGATTAAAAACGGATAGCTCCTTCCTTCCGTGATTGAAGGGCGTTTTTGCCTACCTTGCAGGCTGAAATAGTTCAAAATGGATCTGCAGTCAATTGGTTCGGTAACCCTGATTTTGTTTTCTGTGATTGACATACTGGGAGCCATACCGGTCATCCTGGACATCAAAAAGAAAAGCGGCGGGCTGGAACCGCTGAAATCCACCCTGGCTGCCGGCGCCATTATGCTGGCTTTTCTTTATCTGGGTGAAAAAATTCTGAATCTTTTCGGGGTCGACATTCAGTCCTTTGCCCTTGCCGGAGCCATCGTCATGTTCATCATGGGAATGGAAATGATTCTGGGACGGAATTTTTTCAAGGAAACCGGAAAGGGAGCAAGCGCCGGGGCCATTGTGCCGCTGGCTTTTCCCATCATCGCCGGAGCAGGAACTATGACCACCCTGGTTTCTTTGCGGAGCCAGTATGAATACGAAAGCATCCTTGTCGGCATTCTGGTAAACTTGCTTCTGGTGTATCTGGTACTGCGCAGTGCGCAGTGGCTGGAAGACCGCATCGGCGACACCGGCCTGAAAGTGATGGGAAAAGTATTCGGTATTGTACTCATTGCCATCAGCATCCGGATTGTGACCAATCAGGTGCTGGCCATGAAAACCGGATTACAGACTGCGGTAGAACAGATTGGAAGACGGGTGCAGCACATGGATTCAATCCAAACTGAACAGGCGATAAAAAACGCAATGGCGAAAGACAGCGTCCGGACTACGCAAAGGAAATAAAGCATGGAAACCGGTCTTTACCTGCACATTCCGTATTGCCGCAAGGCATGCCATTACTGCGATTTCCATTTCTCCACCAATACAGAAAATGCTGAAGCCATGGTGGATGCCATGCTTCGGGAGATGGAAATACGCTTTGCCGCTCAGGGCATTAAAAGAATCAACACCCTATATTTTGGCGGAGGTACCCCCTCATTTCTGCCTTCGGTTCAGACAGAAAAATTCCTGCTTGCGGCCTGCAGGCTGGCAGACCTCAGTACAAGTGCTGAAATCACCCTGGAGGCCAATCCGGAAGATGTAAGCAAGGAGAAACTTGCCGAATGGAAATCCATGGGAATAAACCGGCTCAGCATTGGCCTGCAGTCTTCCCACGATACACGCCTGAGCTGGATGAACCGCAATCATACAGCCAGAGAGGGGGAATATGCCGTAAAAAGAGCGCAGGATGCCGGATTTGAAAACATCACCACAGACCTGATGTACGGCTACCCGGAAAGTACCACACAGGAATTGCGGGAAGACCTTCAGTTTATTCTTAGCCTTCAAACCCCGCATATTTCAGCCTATAATCTCAGCATTGAGCCGGACACCGTTTTCGGAAGGCAATTAAAAAAAGGCAGCTTGCTGCCCTTACCTGAAGAAGATAGCGCCGACCGGTTTCTGGAAGTCTATGATACCCTCGAAAGTGCCGGCTATCAGGGCTATGAAATTTCCAATTTTGCAGCTTCGGGATTTGAAGCTGTCCATAACCGGAATTACTGGCTTCAGAAAGCCTTTACAGGAATCGGACCCTCAGCCCATGGTTTTGACGGGCTGAATACCCGATGGGAGAATACGGCATCCAATCCGGTTTACATCCGGGACCTTGCCAGTGGAAAACTTTCTGAGAAAGTGGAACTGATGAACCCTTCTTCGCTTGCCAATGAATTCATTCTTACCCGGCTGCGGATGAAGGAAGGACTTCCGATTTCGCTGTTCACCGATAAGTTTGGCTTATCGCTGGAAGAAATCCGGGAAGAAGAAATCCGGAATGCCAAAAATAAAGGCTGGCTTCATCGGGATGCGAAACTTCTCAAGCTAAGCCGTGAAGGCAGGCTGATGGCGGATCACCTTGCACTTGAATTGTTTACCGAGGAAGAAGATTTCAGCTGAAATGATTCTTTGCCGCTGATTAATTTGCATCCACAAAACAGCATGGAAAAAGACCCTGCAGAAATTGCCTTTAAATCCCTGGAATTCCGTTTCATTCAGCGCTTTAAAAAGAAGCCGAGTCTGGAAGGAATCCTGCTGCTGATTGGTTATCAGGAGAGCCCGCAAACCAAAACAAGCCAGAGCAAGGAAGAAAAACTCGATCTGATCAACCTTGGCCTCCTCACTGTTTTGTGCAAACTGGGTTATTTCAGGAGAAAGGAAAACAGCGAAAGCGGCTGGCCGGAATTTGAACCCTCAGACCTTATCATACCCGAAAACAGAGAAAGTCTTGTAAGGAAGGGCATCGTGGAATATTTCAGTGAAAACGAGTTCTGATGGCAAAGAAAAGTCTGATAAAAGAACTGGAGAAACAGGAAGCGGAAGAACTTCTGCGGCTGTTGGAAGAAGTTTCGCGACGCTTTCCGGTAGCAGAGATGTACCTGAGGATGGAATTTGGTTTTGAGGCAGAACCCATTCTGGAAAAATACCGGAAGGCGCTCACCAAAGAGTATTTTCCAACCCGGGGAAGAGGCAAGGCACGGGTGAGCCGGGCCGACCGGATTCTGAAAGAGTTCGCCCTGATTTCGGCATTTCCGGATGACCTGATGGATATGTACTGGTTTCAGCTTCATCTGGCCATACGCTATCACCTGGTATTCGGCCATGATTATGAGCCATTCATTAAAGGTATTCACCGGAACTGGCAAAAATTGCTCGGCATGGCCTCCGAATCAGGAAGGGAGGAGGAATTCAGGGAAAAGGCTGAACAAGCCTTTGATGGTCCCTATCGCAGAGCCGGCCTGATTTCAGAAATGCTGGCCGGAAAAGGCGCATAATTTTTCAGGCTTAAAATTCATTTGGAGTTTAACTAACAACCGTTAGTTTTGTACCTGTAATCTTTGAATTTTGGCACAGCAGTTTTATTCCATTCCGGTCGCTTCAGCAGAAAAGACAACAGACGATTGCATTCTGATCCGCTTTGCCATTCCGGAGGAATTGAAATCTGAATTCTCCTTTCGCGCAGGACAACATCTCACCTTGCGGAAAACTATTTCCGGAGAAGAGGTGCGAAGGTCCTATTCCCTGTATTCTTCTCCTCAAAGCGGTGAATGGGCAGTGGCAATCAAGGAGATTCCGGACGGTGTTTTTTCTTCCTGGGCTAATAAGGAACTCAAAGCAGGCGACCTGCTTGAAATCATGCCTCCGCACGGAAGCTTTACGCTGGAAAATTCTTCTCAGGCAAATCCTGTTTATGTGGCCTTTGCTGCCGGCAGCGGAATTACGCCGGTTCTTTCTCACCTTTCCGACAGGTTGAGCGCGGAGCCGGATTCCAGGTTTATCCTTTTTTACACCAGCAGAACAGGCGCTTCCATCATCCTGAAAGAAGAAATTGAAGGCTTGAAAAATCGCTTCATGAACCGTTTCGAGCCTTACTTTTTTCTGAGTCAGGAAGAACGGGACATTGATTTCTACCAGGGCCGGATGAACCGGGAGAAACTGGAGCACATCCGCCTGCACCTGCTCGATTTGTCTGAAGTAAACCATTTCCTTCTTTGCGGTCCGGAAGAAATGATTTTTATGATCCGGGATTACCTGAAAGAGCATGGCGTACAGGAAGACCGAATTCATTTTGAACTTTTTGTAAGTCAGGCCGGACTGAAGAAAAGAGAGCGCAGAGAGCCTGCTGCCGGCGAACAGGCAGCCGGTGCAGAGGTAACCGTTCGGGAAGGCGGCAAGAATTTCCGGTTCCGCATGGCACGGAATTCCGAAAGCATCCTCGAGGCTGCACTGCGCCACAATTCAGGACTTCCCTTTGCCTGCAAGGGCGGAGTGTGCTGCACCTGCCGGGCCAAACTCCTTGAAGGAGAGGTGGAAATGGAAGTAAATTATGCCCTTGAAAAAGAAGAAGTGCAGGCAGGTTATATTCTAACCTGTCAGGCCATTCCCCTAAGCGATAAAATAACCGTCGACTTTGATCAGTAATCAGTAACTTGAGTTTTGAATCCAATCGGTTTATGACACTAGCTGCATTGAATAAAAAAATCAAATCCCTTTCACCCGAAAAACGAAAGGCAGTGGAGCTTTTTATTGAAAACATTACAGGAGAGTCTGGCAGCCTGAAAGCAAAACAAAGGGAGTTAGGTTTTTTCAAGGGTAAAATAAAAATGGCAGAAGATTTCGATGCAACACCACCCGAATTCAAAAACTATCTTGGATGAACTACCTGCTGGATACACATACATTTTTATGGTTTGCTTCCGGCTCGGGAAATCTCCCTGTAAAAGTCCTTGATATAATTTCAGATGCCGAAGTAAAATGCTACCTGAGCATTGCAAGTCTGTGGGAGATTGCAATTAAAATGGAGATAGGTAAGTTATCAATGTCAATGAACTTCGACGAAATTTCTGCTTTCTGCCTCCGCAATGACTTTACGATCCTGCAGATTGAAATTCAGCATCTGTTGGAGCTCCAGAAACTGACAAGATTTCATTCCGATCCATTTGACAGATTAATCATCGCGAAGGCAGCTTCCGATAACCTTATTGTAATGACAAGAGATAAAAACTTTTCAAAGTATCCGGTACAATTGATGTGGAATTAAGTTAATACAGGAAACCTATGCAAATCAACATGCAACAGCCTGAACTGGATTTTCAGGCAAAAATTGACAGCGGTCAGACCATCGAACCAAAGGACTGGATGCCGGAGAAATACCGTCAGACGCACATCCGTCAGATTTCCCAGCATGCACACTCTGAAATTGTCGGTATGCTTCCCGAAGGAAACTGGATTACCAGAGCCCCGTCCCTGAAAAGAAAAGTAACCCTGCTGGCCAAGGTGCAGGATGAAGGTGGTCACGGACTTTACCTCTATTCTGCCTGTGAGACACTGGGAATTTCCCGGGACGAACTGCTGGAGCAGCTTCACAGCGGAAAGGCCAAGTATTCCTCCATTTTCAATTATCCCGCGCTGACTTGGGCAGACATGGGTGCCGTTGGCTGGCTGGTGGATGGCGCTGCCATCATGAACCAGGTAATGCTGACCCGCACTTCCTATGGTCCGTATGCCCGCGCCATGGTGCGCATCTGCAAAGAAGAAAGTTTCCATCAGCGTCAGGGTTTTGAAATCATGCTTTACCTGGCAAAAGGAACACCTGTTCAGAAGCAGATGGCACAGGACGCACTCAACCGCTGGTGGTGGCCTTCGCTGATGATGTTTGGACCAAGGGATGAAGAATCAACCCACACAGCCCAGGCCATCAAGTGGAAAATCAAACTGAAAACGAACGACGAACTGAGGCAGATGTTTGTGGACCAGACCGTTCCACAAATCGAACTGCTTGGCCTTGAAGTTCCTGATAAGGATATCAAATGGAATGAGGAGCGCGGCCACTATGATTTCGGTCCCATCGACTGGGAAGAGTTCTGGCGCGTGGTGGGCGGAAATGGCCCCTGCAACCGCGAGCGCCTCGCAGCCCGCAACAAAGCCTGGGACGAAGGTGCCTGGGTTAGGGAAGCAGCACTGGCGTATGCAGAGAAAAAGGAGGCGATGAGGGAAGCGGTTTAGTTTAAAGTAATTAGTGAAAAGTGTTTAGTGAATAGTGCAAATAATAGGTTGAGCAGAATTCAACTAATCACTAATTACTGAACACTAAATACTTATAAATTTATTTTTATGAAAAAAGAATGGCCCGTCTGGGAAGTATTCATCCGAAGCCGCTCTGGTCTCGACCACCGGCATGCGGGAAGTGTGCATGCAGCTGATGCGGAAATGGCGCTGGAAAATGCCCGTGATGTGTACACCCGCCGTCAGGAAGGCGTGAGCATCTGGGTGGTTCCGTCGGCAGCCATAACTGCCTCGGATCCCGGCGACAGCGCAGCGCTTTTTGATCCGGCAAAAGATAAAATCTACCGGCACCCGACTTTCTATGACCTGCCGGATGAACTCAAACACATGTGATGAAAAATCTGTTTGAATACCTGCTTATTCTCGGAGACAATCCGCTCATTCTGGGTCACCGCCTGTCGCAGCTTACCGGACACGGACCGAGTCTGGAAACCGACATTGCACTCACCAACATTTCCCTAGACCTCTTTGGCCAGGTACGGAACTGGTTTCAGTACGCGGCGGAAGTGCATGGGGAAGGAAAAACAGAAGATGATCTTGCCTTTCTCCGCTATGAGCATGAGTATAAATGCGTATTGCTCACCGAGCAGCCCAACAAGGACTTTGCCTGGGTCATTGCAAGGCAGTTTTATTTCGATGCCTGGCATCATCCCCTGCTTGAAGGACTTTGTTCATCAAAGGATGAACGCATTGCTGCCATTGCCGCCAAGTCACTTAAGGAGGTTTCGTACCACCGCCGATTTTCTTCAGAATGGGTGAAAAGGCTTGGCGATGGTACCGAAGAAAGCCACCGCCGTATGAAGGAAGCACTCCTGCATTTCAGCCTCTACATTGGCGAATTTTTTGAAGAAAGCGCCGCAGAAAAGGAAATGGCAGTAAATGGCATCGGCGTTTCACCTGCCTCCCTCCTGCCGGCATTTCAGACTTATACCAACGAAATTCTTCAGGAAGCCGGCATGGAAATACCGGCAGCCGGCTGGACACAAACCGGAGGAAAGAAAGGCGTGCATTCCGAACATCTGGGATACATTCTTGCCGAGCTTCAGTACATGCAGCGGGCTTATCCCGGAATGGAATGGTAAAGAATTATTCACCTGAAGAATTTCGTATCCGGCGGATTCTGTCGGAGGTAAAAGACCCGGAAATACCGGTCCTGACGGTAGAAGACATGGGCATCATCCGTTCGGTGGATATAAGCCAAAACAAGGTAAAAGTTAAAATAACGCCCACTTATTCCGGATGCCCTGCCATGGATGAAATTGCGGCTGACATCCGGAAGGCCCTTCAGTCCGAAGGCTATGAAGCCGAGGTTGAATCGGTCCTCTCCCCTCCCTGGAGTTCACTGTGGATTTCGGAGGAAGGCAGAAAGAAAATGGAAGAATATGGCATCGCCGCTCCTTTGGAAGCTGTTGCCGATAAAAAAGCCCTGCTGGGTGAATCCAAGGTGGTAAAATGCACCCACTGCGGATCATTGAATACCCGGCTGATTTCACCCTTTGGCTCCACTGCCTGCAAGGCATTGTTTCAGTGCAATGACTGCCTGGAGCCTTTTGATTATTTCAAGTGCATCTGAAAATTCTATATTCGCACCGATTACCGTCCCTTTAGGCCAGGATGCTATTAAAAATTAATTCGATTCGCTTGCTCTGCCTGCTCCCCATGGTCATGAGCCTGCTGCTGAGTTCCTGCAGAAAGGATGATTTTTCCGGCTGGACGCAGGCCTATCTTGTGCCGGCTCCGGGAGTAAAAATCGTAAAAGCCGGAATTCTGGTCAAAAACTGCGTTGCTCCGTTTCCTGTCAGCTTTTATCAGGAGGCAGAAAATCTTCGGGGTAATGTGAGCTATTCATGGGATTTCGGTGATGGCAACAAATCGACCGAAAAGGCGCCAAACCACATTTACACTTCGGCAGGCAGTTACCGGGTAAGCCTGATTGTAAAGAATGAAATCAGCGCTGATACGGCCATTTTTGATGTGAACCAGATGGCCACGGGCTCGGTTGCGGTGGAACCTTCTTTTAATTTCCTGCATACCAACAACAATAACTACGCGCCTACAAAAGTTAATTTCCAGAACACTTCTTCCGGAGCCAACCAGTTCAAATGGTTTTTCGGCGACGGCGATGAGTCAAACAACGACAGTCCTGAGCATGTTTTTGAGAATCCCGGCAACTACACGGTGAAACTCAGGGGAACCTGCACCAACGGCACGGAGAAGGAAATCACCCAGCAGATTCTGGTTTCGAATGCTCCACGAAGAATTGTGATTGATTCTCTCAACCTGATGCTGCCTTCCTCCTTCAAAAACACCCGGATCTTTGTAGAGTTTTACAAAAACAGCATCCTTTTCGGGAGTACAGCCACCATCTCCACCTCCAGTTTTCCGGTAAAGCTCTTCCGGCCGAGGGATTTTCCGGGAGGTTATATCTTTGATGATGTGCAGTTTTCGAACAATGAGTCACTTATCTTCCGTGCATACAGGGAAGGAATCAACGGAAACCCATCTGTCTTGATTGCAGAAATGTTCCTTGCAACGAGTGCCATCCGCTCTGCCTTTTACCCGAGGGTGTACTACCAGATAACGACCATCCCGACCCTCACCGATACTTTTGTTGATTTATACATGGATTATTGAGATGAAGGCGAATAAACTGATTCTTTTTTCCTTTCTGCTGATTCAGTCAGCCTTCGCTCAGGTTGATCTCCGATTCACAGAAAAGAAGGCTCAGCTCCGGATCGGGGGTGGAAGCCTTCGTCCTTCTCCGCAATTTGCTGCTGGCGGACCCGGCAGCCTATTTGTTAAAAACGGCTTTCAGGTAAATGCTGGTTTTTCCTACGGTATTTACAGGAACTTCGCCATAGGCTGTCACCTTGATTACAATCAGTATGGATTTGATCTGAAGGGATTTTCCGCACAGCAGGGAGGACCGGCTGTGAATCAGCTTTCCTCCTTCAATTCCACACGATTCGGATTTTCAGGACTTGTATTTCTTCCCCTGCGTGCAGGAAAAAAAGTTGTGCTGAATTTTTACGCAGAGGGGCAGGCTGGTCTGCGGGGGATGAACATTCCCAAACTTGACATGACCTTTGATGAACTCGAAAATAAATTCACGGAAATCAGTTATCGACCCAGAGCCAGTACCATGGGGTATCTGGCCGCCTGCGGTGGCTTGCAAGTAATCTTTACCAGAAGATTTGGATTGTTTGCAGCCTTTCAGAAAACGCTGGAGAGCCGGCATTCAGTAAAATACAGCAGCCGGGCCTTTGATGCCAACAAACAGCTTACAGAAGGCGAGCATTTCCTTCATCAATACCTGGGAAGTACAGGGATTCAGGGAGGGCTTCAGTTTATATTCTGATTAAGGACGGCACAAAAAAGAGCTTCTTCTGCTTAAGCCATTTTCATTCCATAAAATTCAATGAAAAACGGGGCACCTATTTCGGCACCCCGTTTTCATTTTAAGATTATGAACCGGTTTTTTGTTACTGAATCATGATTTTCTTCATGAAGCGTGCACTGCCTTCCGCGGAACGGATCCAGTACACACCGGAAGGAAGGTAGCGGATATCAAGCTCCTGAATATCTCCTTCCTGAAGACTTCCTGTAAACTCTTTCAAGCTCCTGCCGGTGGCATCCAGAACACGGAAGTGATATTTACCTCCGGCGCAATTATCACAACTTAGGAACATACGGTCCCTTGCAGGATTGGGATAAAGCTGCCACTGAATCTGCCCGGCAAGCAAATCCTGATTAGGAGTGAGGTCTATTGCAATCGCATTGGAAGGAGCCGAAGCGCAATTCTGGTTGCTGACAACCACCGTATAAATACCGGATTGTGTAACGGTATAGGTCTGTTCTGTAGCACCCGCAATGTTCTGGCCATTACGCTTCCACTGATTGCCGGATGAAGCTGAAGAACTCAGAACAAGATTGCTTTGGGAAACAACCGGAGTAGCCGGAAGCGGAGTGAAGCTGATTGTTTTTTCCTGTGATGTAACACTACAGCTCGCCAGTGATATCACCGCCTTATACACACCCGAAAGGCTGGCAGCATAGGAAGGAGCATTTGCTCCGGCAATGTCATTGCCATCTTTTTTCCACTGATAAAGGAACCCGGAACCTGAACCTCCCGGACTCAGGCTGAGGTTAATAAGTTCACCCTGACAGGCCTGATCGGCCAAACTGTTCACAGCCACGACAGAAGGAATATCCAGTACAAGAATCTGAACCGTATCGGATGCGGAACACCCATTCTGGGTGAGGCTGTATGAAAGTGCAACTGTACTTCCCAGCATGGAGGCTGAAGGCGTAAACTGTCCGGCGGTCGTTACACCATTTCCTGTCCAGGTTCCCCCTGCCGGAGAATTCCCCTGCAGGTTAAATGCCGGTACGAGTCCACAAATGGTCTGGTTCGGACCTGCCTGCACCTGAGGTGCCTGAATGATGGTGAGCACTTTCTGATCGCTGGCACTGCATCCGTTGGCTGTAGCGGTATAGGTAATGGTAAATGTACCGGCCTGGGTAAGATTAAGGTTGCCGTTCGGGCTTACACCGAATCCGGACCAGGTACCACTTGCAGGACTGAAGGCAGAAAGCTGGGGAGAAACCGCATTGGTGCAAACATTCTGATCAGCACCTGCTGAGACAATCGGCGCAGCCTTAACCTCAATGTTTTTCTGATCCGAAACAATACAGTTTGCCTGCGTAACCCTATAGGTTAGCGTCTGATTACCGCTTAGAGATGCAGGATTGAATTGGCCGCCTGCACTCACTCCCGGTCCGGACCAGCTTCCGCCTGCAGGTGAAAATCCGCTGAGATTGAAAGCAGCATCGTTGCTGCAGACACTCTGATTGGTTCCTGCATTTACCTGCAGAGCTGTACCAAGCGCAACCTGAATCTGGTCTTCACCGGTACAGCCATTCTGATTCAGTGTATAGGTAAGTGTAAGCGGACCACTCATACCGGCTTCCGGTGTAAAGAGACCGCCTGAACTAACACCCGTACCAGACCATGTTCCTCCAATCGGACTGGCCGACAGCTGTATTGACTCAGAATTCTGGCAGATTGTACGGTCGGCACCTGCATTGACGGGAGGAGAAGAACTCACATTTACCTGAACCTGATCAGATCCGGAACATCCGTTTTCTGTAAAGGTATAGGTAAGGGTAACATTTCCAGGACTCACGGTAGCTGGTGAAAAAATGCCGGCGGCACTTACGCCCTGACCAGACCATGTTCCACCAACAGGGCTGAAACCGGTGAGCTGCACAGGATCTCCGGCCGAACAGGCTGATATGTCTGCCCCTGCATTTACAACAGGCACGGAATTGACCTGGACCTGCACCTGAACCGAATCCCGGCATCCTCCCTGATCAAGCCGATAAATCAGGGTTCTCGTTCCGGTAAGAGACGCCGAAGGTGTAAATAAGCCGGCCTGAGAGATTCCGCTGCCTTTCCAGATTCCGCCCGAAGGACTGCATGCAAAACTGACCGCTGCGCTGTTGGCGCAAAGTGAAGCAGGATTGGAAGCAGACGGAGAAAGCGTATTGGAAGGCGTTACCGTTATTACCTTTTGAGATGTATTGCTGCATCCGTTTTTTGTAACACTGTAGGTTAGCGTCTGCTGTCCGATGAGCGCCTGAGATGGCTGGTAGAGAGAATCAAAAACAACACCCGGACCGGTGAACTTTCCGCCACGGGGAGAAAATCCTCCGATTTTGAATCTGGCACCGGAAGCACAGACGGTTTCATCCGGACCTGCAGCCACAGAAGGAATCGCTTTCACGGTAACCGTAATCTGATCACTGCCTGAACAGCCGCCATTAACAACCGTATAGGTGAGGGTTACGCTTCCTACCAGCGAAGTACTTGGGGAGAATACGCCCTGAGGACTGACCCCGTTTCCTGACCATGTTCCGCCTGCCGGGCTAAAACCGGTAAGGGTCAGGTCGGGGGCATTGGCACAAATGCTTTTATTGGTTCCTGCATTCACTGCTGGCGCCGGACTCACCACCAACTGAAGCTGGTCACTCCCGGTACAGCCGTTCTGCGTAACCGTATAGGTGAGTGTGTAGGTACCATTCTGAAAAGGGCCGGTACACTGGCCGGATTGAGAAACAAACGAAGGACCAGTCCAGACACCACCCGCAGGGCTGAAGCCGCTGAGGCTGAAGCTCGGACTGCTGGTACAGATGGTTTGATCAGCCCCTGCGCTGGCGACAGGAACAGAATTCACTGTAACTACCAGGGTATCGCGGGCTGAACATCCGTTCTGGGTTGCAGCATAAATCAGCGGCTGAATCCCGGTGAGTGAGGTAGAAGGCGTAAACAAACCGGCAGCACTTACACCACTACCCGACCAGCTTCCGCCGGAAGGACTTGCTGTAAGAAGGAAAGGTGCTGAATTGGCGCAGGTACTACGGTCGGCACCTGCAGAAACCACGGGAAGTGCTTTTACTGTTACAACCACCTGATCTGAACCGGCACATCCCTGAATGCTGCCTTCAACGGTGTAGGTAAGCGTTTTTGCACCTGTACCGGCGGCAGAAGGATCAAAAAGACCAGAGCTGCTTACACCGCTCCCTGACCAGATTCCGCCGGCAGGACTTGCGCTAAGCTGTAATGGATTTGCATTCAGACAAATGCTCTGGTTGGCTCCGGCATTCACTGAAGGGGCATTAACGCGGGTGATGAGTACCACATCCTGGCTACTGCAACCAGATTCGGTAAGCGAATAGGTAAATGTATTCGCACCTGCACTAAGGGCAGAAACACTTACCAGACCTGCAGGTGAAATACCGGTTCCAGACCAGGTTCCTCCTGCCGGGGTTCCGCTAAGGGTAAAATCTGAGGCTGAAGAGCATACGCTCTGGTCGGCACCTGCACTGACGGCCGGAGGACCGACAACTGTTATGACAACTTCATCACTGCCTGCTGCGCTAACGGTATAGGTTAGGGTTTGAGTTCCGATCAGTGCTGCCGAGGGCGTAAACAGACCGGAAGAGCTTACACCGATTCCGGACCAGGTTCCGCCTGCGGGAACCCCTGAAAGCTGCAAAGGCGATGCATCGCTGCAAATGGTCTGGTCACTTCCGGCACTCACGGTAGCAGCCGGATTTACCACCATGACCAGCTGATCATCGTCTGAACAGCCATTTGCCGTTACGTTATAGGTTAGGGTATAAGTACCTGCTCCTGCAGTCTGGGGTGAAAACACGCCGGCAGGACTTACGGCTGTACCGGACCACGTTCCTCCTGCGGGCGAGCCAATAAGTGTAACATCGGAGTCTGTAACAATTACATTCTGGTCAGCTCCTGCATTGGCTACCGGAACCGCGTTTACGGTAATGCTGGTACTGCCGCTTCCCTGGCAGCCATTTACCGCTACGGAATAAGTCAGGTTCTGCGTACCAGTAAGGGCCGTTGATGGCGTGAAAACACCGGAGCCATTTACTCCTGAACCTGTCCATGTTCCACCGGAAGGGCTGGCTGAAAGGGTAAGAGCCGGATTATTGGCACAGACACTCTGAGAAGCAGGCATTGTAACGGAAGGATTGGATCGCACGGTGAATTGTACCGAAGCACTTCCGCCACATGAGCCTGAAACGGTGTAGGTAAGCGTATAGGTTCCGGCACCGGCGGCGGAAGGACTGAAGCTGCCCGAACTCACACCTGTTCCGGACCAGGTTCCGCCGGCAGGCGTACCCTGACTGAGGGTAAGAGCAGCATCAGCTTCACAAAGGTTCTGGGCAGCACCCGCACTCACAACCGGTGCATCGGTAACGGTAACGGTAGTCTGGGCATTTCCGGCACAGGCACCTGAAACGGTGTAGGTCAGCTGATTGTTACCAACAAGAGCTGATGAAGGGGTAAAAATACCGGAGCTGCTTACCCCGCTTCCGGACCAGGTTCCGCCGGAAGGAGTTCCGCTAAGGGGAATGGGCTGACCGCTCGAACAAACCGTTTGAGCCGGACCCGCTGAAACAGAAACCGTTGCATTAACTGTAACCACCTTGGTATCCGTATTGGTACAACCGTTCAGAGTGTAGGTGTAGGTAAGTGTATTGCTTCCGATGAGTGATGCCGATGGTGTGAATGTACCGGAAGAAGAAACACCGCTTCCCGACCAGACGCCTCCTGCAGGAGAAAATCCTGTCAGGGTGAAGGCTGATGCCTGCGAACAGGTGGTCTGATTGGCACCCGCATTTACCGTCGGTATAGAATTCACTGTTATCACCACCTGATCTGTTCCGCTACAGGAACCGGAGCTTGCTGTATAGGTGAGGGTCTGATTTCCTACCAGAGAACCTGAAGGTGTGAATACCCCCGATGATGTTACACCTGGCCCCGACCAGATACCCCCGGAAGGACTTCCGCTGAGCGTAATGGCTGATCCATTGCTGCAGGCAGACCGATCAGCTCCGGCTGATACAGCAAGGGGGGTCACAGAAAAAGCGGAAGATGAGGAAGAAGTTGTGGATGGACTGCTGGCAGTTACGCGAATTCTGTATCCGGAACCGGAAACAGCTGCAGCAGGAATGGTAACTGAAACCGGGCTTGATGAACCTGTTCCAATAATCGTAGGATTTGTAAAGCTGCCACTTGAATTACTCATCTCAACTGAGTAAGTATTGCCAGCATCAAAGGTTCCTGTCGGAGTAAACCCGACTGAAAAAGACTGGCCGGGACAAAATGAAGACTGACTTAGAGCAGAAAGGGAAATGGAATTAGATCCGGAGCTGGTTCCTGTTACGTTGATGTTATCGATGTAAAGAAAATTGGAAGCACCGGAATAAACTGCAAATGCAATCTGAACCTGCGGCAGTCCGTCAAAAGCCGCCAGGCTGATTGTCTCCTTGCGCCACTGGGACGAAGTCGGTATGAAAGCATTGAATGTAGAAGCAGCCGTAGACAAACTGGCACCAGATTTTTTATACAGCCGCTGAAAGGTACGGCCGCAATTGGAACTCACCAGCACACAAAGGGTATCGTGTGAAAAGCTGTTCCATGCATGCGCCACATCAAAGGTCAGGCTGCAGGCCGTCTGGCCGGAAAGATTGACCGCCTGAGTGAATAATGTATCTTTTTTGGCGGTTGTGAAGGGCAGGTTGTAGTTATCAATTACCATGCAATTCGTACTGGTGCCAAACCCGCCAACACTGGTATTGCGGACAAAAGTGGCATCCTGATCGGGATTTGAAATCCGCCAGCCTGAAGGGGGGAAAGTGGAGGAAGTAAATCCTTCCGAAACTGGCAGAGAACCGGGATTATTGACAGCCACACTGATGGTTTTGGGGTCGGATGTGCAACCTGAAGCAGTTACCGAACAGGAATAGGAACCATTGGCAGCAGCCACCACCGAATTGATAACGGGATTTTGCTGAGTGGAAGTAAACCCATTTGGCCCTGTCCATGCGAAAGTCGCTCCCGAAGCAGTAGAACTGGCCGACAAACTGAGATTATCCCCTACACAAACGGACCGTGAGCCTGTAACTGTGAGCGGTGGAACCGGAGAGCCGGTAATGCAGGAAAATCCGGAACGGATTTTATTTCCCGGCTGGGTACCAAATCCTTTATTAAAATTCACTCCGGTAGCAACAACATGGCAATAGCTCATGATGGTACCACCTCCGGTGGCTGCCGGACCTGCGGGACATGAAACTCCGCCGAACGGCTCTGTTGCGTAGCAATTATCGAGCGCACCTCCCGTCCAGCCACACCAGTGCGTATGCTTGGAACCAAAATTATGGCCGATTTCATGGGCTATGCAATAGATTGTCCAGGAATAAGTAGGTACAGCACTGAAAGAATTAAAGATGTTCGAAAAACCAAAGCGGTTCGCGTAGAAAGCCGGATTACAGACCACATCAATCCAGGCAATTCCGCCCAGCGATGAAGGTCTGGTTGAAACAAGGTGACCAAGCTTCTGGGTAATAGACTGCCTGTTTGTGGTAAAGGCATTCAGAACAGAAAGAGAAGGAGAAAGGGATACATAAGGATCAGTGCTCGTCCATACAAAAACCTGATCCAGTTCTATGGCAACCTGCTCATTGCTGTAAAGTTTCTGAACATTGTTAAACATGGATGTTATCCTGGATGAAGTAGCAGAGGTACTGCTGCCATTATCCTGATACATTTTGAAGTCGCATTCGAAATACATTTTCACCACCTTGCAGTTTCCGCTGGATTGAACAGCATTATCGTCTGCGTTTCCATTGGGAGCAGCCCGATGTAAATCAGCATCGTCATCATCCGGGGTTCCACAACTGAAACCGCTGTTTACAAGCAGATCGCGTTCAGAAAAAATGACATAATCACCTTTCCCGTCAGGTAAAACTCCAATATTCCAGTTGCCGTAGGAATCACTGAAAACACCCATCATCTCGTTTTCGGTAAAACTGAGCCCTCCGAATTTTTCCTGCTGGTTACCAGACCTGATCTGATAATGTACTCCGGAATATTTCTTACCACGAAATTCCTGACCATCGGAAGTAGTAACCTTAAAATCACTGGAAACCACACTTGTCTTGTAAAACACAAGCTCTTTGGATTGACCATCCGGCAAGGGAATACCGATGGAAAAAGATTCAGGTTCCAGATTGTAAATCTCCCTGATTGCTTCTACCGATGGTACCAGTCTCTGCCCCCTGTTCAGGCCTTTCCTCGCTTCTGCCGGTAACGGGTCGTAAGACCTTGTAAAAAGTGAGGCGCGGAACTGCGCCATCGAAAATGAGGCCAAAAACAAAAGCATAGCACTCAGTATAAGAGTTGGTTTTGTTCTTGCACGAAAGGTGGTGAAAACGTGAAATAGCATTATTCTATGATTTAATTTAAGGTTTCTTAGTCGCTCATACTTGGTTCTCAGAGCATTGTAAAATTACCCTGCCCACATCCGATTGCATTTTTCCCAATTGAGGGCTACCTTACAATGAATTATTTTGGCCTAATTTTCAGGGATACTAAGACCTGATACTCTAATTTTATTTTTAAAGCATTGACCTTCAGAACAATCTCAAATTAACTGGTTTTGAGTAACTGGAAAATAAGCAATTTGCAAAGCCTTCTTTCAGCAAGAATATAATGAAAGTTAGACTGCCTTATTACATGAGACATGCTTTCAGGCCGGGTCAAAACCCCGCCTTTCTTAGTGCGTTTCAATTCCGCATGACTTTCGCAGAAATCGTTCAACCGCATTTTTCCGGCTTACTGTGAGTTTTCCCGAAAAGCAGTTTGACTTCATCTTTGCCGGTGGCGGAATGGCTGCTGCCAGTCTGCTTCTCCGTATGCTGGCACACGGTGAATTCCGTAAAAAACGGATCCTTATTGCCGATCCCTTGGCTTTTTCCGGTCAGGAAAAAACATGGTGCTTCTGGGAAAAAGGCGATGGTTATTTTGAATCCCTTGTAGAAAGGCGCTGGACCAAAGCATGGTTTCATACCCCCGGTTTTTCAAGAGAACTCAGCCTGCATCCCTACCGGTATAAAATGCTTCGCAGCACCGCTTTGTACGGGCATGCTCTGGAAATGCTGAACAGCCATCCAAATGTTAAGATAATCAGGTCAGAAGTATCCCGTATTGAAAATTCGGAAGGCATTAACCGGATTTTCCTTCAGAACGGTGAATCTTATGAATCTCCTATCCTGTTCAGCAGCATTCCTGCCCGGGAAGAAAAAAAAGAAGGTCATTATTACCTGCTTCAGCATTTCAGGGGCTGGTTTGTGAAAACAGCAGAAAATGTATTTGACAAAAACTCTGCCACCCTGATGGACTTCCGTATCTCCCAGGGTGACGATTGCCGCTTTGTGTATGTTTTGCCTTCAGGTCCGGATGAAGCGCTGGTGGAATACACCGTTTTCTCCGAAAAACTACTCTCAGACAGCGAATACGAAGAAGAGCTGAGCCAATATATGAGGGCACTTTCTCCCGGAGGATATGAAGTGAAACAGAAAGAAGCTGGCGTAATTCCCATGTACTCGGAATCCTTTCCTGTTTCTCAGATTCCGGGGTTTATTCATCTGGGCACTTCCGGCGGAATGACCAAAGCATCCACAGGCTATACCTTCATGAAGGTTCAGAAACACTCAGAATCTATTGTAAAAAGCCTCCTTGAAGGCAAAATTCCGGATGAAAAAACACTGAAAATCAGTCCCAGATACTTTTGGTTTGACAGGGTGCTGCTGCGCGTACTGGCCGAAAAAATTATGATGGGAAGAGATGTTTTCAGCAACCTGTTCCGGAAAAATCCTCCGGAAAGAGTATTCCGCTTTCTTGATGAAGAATCAGAGCCGCTGGAGGAACTGAAAATAATGAACTCCGTTCCGGCTCATAAATTCATAATTCCCGGAATCAGGGAACTTCTCAGGGGTTTGCATTAAATTTATCCCAGAAAACGCATTAGAAAATCTATTCCGAGCCTAACCTGCTTCAAATCAGAAGCTTCGCCGCCTTTTCTTCTGTATCCGTAGCGCTGCTACGAATTTCGAATAAAAGGC
>Ga0315900_10003506_pt1 | contig 22897 bp, 27 predicted proteins | sample LakEriMetagenome_FD_203521 | JGI IMG/M metagenome (GOLD analysis project Ga0315900, IMG submission 203521) | Freshwater fungal communities from buoy surface, Lake Erie, Ohio, United States - Buoy 12 MA114 | ecosystem: Environmental > Aquatic > Freshwater > Lake > Lake biofilm | place: USA: Lake... | reverse complement strand
CAAGCCTCCTTGCCAGCGCTCCTCGGGCGATGTACAGAGGGCCAGTGAGGCACGAAAGGGAAGTACCCGTGTGAAAGCGGCATGGGAGGGACGGATGCCGAACGTATCCAGCAATTGGGCCTCGCCGAGCACCACCGCGTCCAGATCGAACACATCGGCCACGGTGATGCCGTTGTAGGATACCGTCGTATCCTGGTCTACGCGCAACGAGCGTTCGTTCCAGCGCACAACACCGAGGTCGGTCACCGAGGCCATCAGCCACAGCGGACCTGGCTCCGAAGCGAATTGCCAGCTCCACGAACCGGAAACGGACATGCCTGTTCCGTTCCAGGCACTGAGGCCCAGTTGTGCGGTGTCGCTCTGCCAGTACCGAGCGTTCAGGTCCACGTCCAGCGTTCGGCCATCTGCAGCGGTATACAGGCTGGCCTGGTCAATGTCGCTGGCGTTCAGGAACTGTCCCTTCACCAGCGCCACTCGCAACGAACGGCCGTTCCGATGGTCCACGAGACCGGCGTAGAACGATTGATAGCGGATGTTCTCGTGCGCCGAGCTCGAGAGGTCGGCTGTGCGTTCCGCGTAGTCGGCATTACCGAAGAAGGTGAGGGCGTACAGATCGCGCGAGTATCGCACCCCGAGCACCTCGGTGTGTTCCAGGCCAACGGTCGGGCGCCAGTTTCCTTCAGGTCCACCCAGCCGTTCGCCGGTCCATGAGAGGCCTCCTTTCAGTTCGTAACCGAAGCGGTTCCCGAACTGGCTGGTTCCCCAGGAACGTTCGCGCAGTGGTCGGTCCAGATCGCGGCCCAGCCAAAGCCCCAGCATCATTTCATTACGGATGGCCGTGGCGTTCTGGTCGCCCATGGCCTGGAGCGTGATCCACTGGGTGCGATCGATCATGGCTCCGCGCTCCAGCACCGGGTCAGGCGCCAGCACGGGCACCTGGCCAAAGGCCGGGCAGGATAGAGCACTGCAAATAGCAAGCACCAGCGACCTACTCATCACCGTTCACGAGGTAGTTGAAGTTCCCGGTGATCTGCACCTGAAATGCATACGCGTCCAAAATGCGGAGGTGCATCGCCTGGGTGCTGGTGCTCAGGATCACCCGCGTCCGAATGCGAGTTCCTTGGTACAAAAGGTCCACCTGTTGCGGATCGAGGTGCGCGGTAAGTGTACCATTCGCGGGGGAGGAGACGAGGCCGTTCGCGCCCAAAGGACCGGCAGGGATCGTGCCTTCCACGGGCACCTCGCTCAAGACCTGGCCAGCAGCGTCCACGATGGCCAATTGGACCTGACCGACAAATGGGAACCCGTTGGTAACGAACAGGTCCAGCGTGCCCTCACGCAGCGCGTGGCCTTCGGCCGAACCGGGCAGGTCTGGTGCCGAGAAGGTCTCCAAGGTGAGCCCCTGTGCCATGATGCGAAGGGGCACCTCCAGTTCAAGCGAGGCCTTCACGTTGCTTTCGTAGTACAGGAAATCGTTGCCACTGCTCACATCACCCAGCGGGTTCAACCGCATATCCAAGGCATAGGATACCTGGTCCGGCATGTTCTCCAGGAACAGGTCAATGTTGCTGTTCGAGGTGTTCAACGTGTTCTGATACACGCTCGGGGTGAAGCCGTTGCCCAGGTCCAGCGCGCGGTTCAGGTTGATCGGTCCTTCGAGGATGTCGTGGGTGAGGTCCACCGTGGCACCGGTGCGCGTGTTCACGGCCTGGAAGCTGCGCATGGCCACCTGGATGTCAACACCGATCCCGTTCTCCACACGCAAACGCAGTGTGGCCTCGTCAAGATCAAGGGTGCCACCGATGATCGAATTGAACAGCCCCAGGTCCGAGACATCCGGTCCGACCTCGACCGTACGCGCACCGAAGTACCCCCGCGCATACTGCGGCACCAGACCGCTGTACTTGGCTTCCAGGATCACGCTGTCCTGATCGGTCACCGTTGCGCCTTGACCATTGGGATCGAGCTGTGCGCCCAGAATGGTCTGTATCGTGTTCACCTGATTAAACTGAGGGCCGCGCAGATCGAACGAACTGCCGGCAAGGTCCCGTTGGTCGGTGCTGTAGGCCGGTGCCTGCGGCGAACCAGCGCCCACCGTAGTGCTCAGCACGTTGCTACCGTTGGCAAGGGTAACGCCCGGCAGTTCGAGCTGACCGATCACCGCGCTCGCCACCATGTTCTTCATGCGGAGGTCCAACCGCCCTTCACGCAACACGAGGCGGCGCAACGCCACATCGCCCAGGTCGAACCGCTGCACATCATTTTGGCTGAAGAAGTTGATGCCCGGCGGGAAGTTCAACGGGCCGGTGACCGGCAGTGCATACGGATAGATGAACGAGGTGTCGGGAGCGGAAAGCAGCGTGTCCAGGTCCACCGAGAACAGGTCGCTGCGGTAAACGATCGTCACTGCACCGGCGCCGTCCGTGGTGATCAGCGAATCGGCCACCAGGTCCCGGATGGTCAAGGTGCTGGTCACCAAGGGGGCCAACAGGTCCACATCCCACGTGGGGCGCTCACCTTCCTTGCGGCAGCCGGAAAAAAGCAGCGATGCCAGGAAGGCTCCGGAGGCAACCCGGACAAGGGTGTGTACGTTCACCATATGGAGCGGCAAATTACGCCTCGTGTGACACTGGTCGTGTTACACGTTGTCCGGTGAACGTATTATTGCCGAACAGAGGGAATTTGGAGATTGATGCTTTGGTCCCGCCATATCCTGCTGCCTTGGCTGCTCTCCACGGTGTCCATGTACGTGGTCTCATACCTCTGGCATGGTCTAGCACTTACGGACTTGCAGGAGCTTGCCATTCCGTTGGGCCTCTATCTGGCCTTGGCCGCCATCGTTTATCTCGTCATCGGGCTTATTCTCACCATCGGCGTGCACAAGGCGGTCCAATACGAATATGTTTCGCTGAAAGGGCCGTTCCCGCTGACATCGGCATTGATGGGGACCGCGGTCGGCTTTTTCGTTTACCTGGTCATTTTCGTCATGGGCATGACCTTCACCAAGCACGGCATAATGCACGTGGTGGTGGACATTGTCTGGCAGATGTTCGAGCAGGGGGTGGGCGGCCTGGCCGTAAGCCTGGGCATCATTTGGGACATGCACAAGCGTTTCCTCGAGCAGGAGCGGGCCAACTGAGGCCTATCCGCTGTACCTGCCTTTCCAAAGCTTGGCCAACAAGGCAGCGTATTCCTGCTCCTTTGGGTTCTTTCCGGGTTGGTAGAAGCGGGTACCGCTTAATTGCGCTGGCAGGAACTCCTGCTCGATGAAATTGCCATCGCCCTCGTGGCTGTATTGGTATTCCTTGCCGTAGCCGATCTCCTTCATCAGCTTGGTGGGGGCGTTGCGCAACGGGATCGGTACGGGTAGATCACCGGTCTCGCGCACCTTGGCCTGCGCCGCACCGATGGCGATATAACTGGCATTGCTCTTGGGCGAACAGGCCAGATAGATCGCGCATTGGCTGAGAATGATGCGGCTCTCGGGCCAACCGATCATCTGGGCGGCCTGCATGGTCGTGGTGGCCATCAACAGGGCGTTCGGATTGGCATTGCCAATGTCCTCACTGGCCAGGATCAGCATGCGACGGGCAATGAACAAGGGGTCTTCGCCTCCCTCCACCATGCGTGCCAGCCAGTATACGGCCGCATTGGGGTCACTGCCGCGCATGCTCTTGATGAAGGCGCTGACGATGTCGTAATGCTGTTCGCCCTGTTTGTCGTAGCGGGCCGCATTGGTCTGCACCACTTGGTGCACAAGCGCATCGGTAATGACCACCTCACCAGGCCCCGACGCCTTCACGCACAGTTCAAAGGTGTTCAGCAGTCTTCGGGCATCCCCGCCGCTTGAACGCATCAGGGCGTCGGTCTCCTTCAGCGCGATCGTGCGCGAACGGAGCTGCTCGTCACTCTCCATGGCCCGATGCATCAAATGCAACAGCTCCTCCTCGGTGAGCGGCTGCAGGATATAGACCTGGCAACGCGAGAGCAGTGCGCCGATCACCTCGAAGCTGGGATTCTCCGTGGTGGCACCGATGAGCGTGATGGTCCCTTTCTCCACCGCCCCCAACAGGCTGTCCTGCTGCGCCTTGCTGAACCGGTGGATCTCATCGATGAACAGCACCGCACTGCGCGAGAACAGACCGGAACCACCGGCCTTCTCGATCACTTCCCGCACATCCTTCACCCCGCTGCTGATGGCGCTCAGGGTAAAGAAGGGCCGCTTGAGGTCCTGGGCGATCAACCGCGCCAACGTGGTCTTACCCACTCCCGGAGGTCCCCAGAGTATCATGCTGGGCAACATACCTCCGGCCAACGCCTTCCTGAGCACCCCTTCAGGACCGATCAGGTGGTGCTGGCCTACCACCTCGTCCAAGGTGTTGGGCCGCATGCGTTCGGCAAGGGGGGAATACGGGTCCATGGCCAGCGGGCCCGCGAAGGTAGGCCCAGCCCGGAAAGGGTATGCTAACGGGGTGCAACCCACCCATTGGCCTTGCTCAAGGATGCAGGAATAACAATAGGCCAAGGACCAACAGGCCCCACAGTTCAAGGTCGATCAGCTCACGCTTGCAACGGAGTGCGAAAGTGCGGCGCTCTGCATAGGAGCGCAGGAGGAGGTTCACGGTCTTCATATGCGGCTGGCTAACTCGTCCAAGTAGCCTGGTCGTCTGAAGCGGAACGGACGGCAAAATAGTTCCGACCATGTTCGCCTGTCAAGCCTCCATTATACAATTCGGCGCCTTGGTAGGTATAAAAAGGCATTTCATCTATGAATTAATGGACCGGTCGATCAACCCGTTCAGGATCATCCGCCGAACGAATGGGCCCTGTTTGTTAAAAACTTTCTGCCGGAAAATTTGGCAAACCCGGAACCGGTCGCTTATTTGCACGTCATCAAGCTGACAGTATTTACGTCAAGCAACGCAGATGACCCAGCTGCAGATCGGGGACAAGGCCCCAGCGCTACTAGGCAACGACCAGAACGGCCTTCCGGTCGATCTGGCTACCTACGTCGGCAGGAAGGTGGTGCTCTATTTCTACCCCAAGGATGACACCCCTGGTTGTACTGCGGAAGCATGCAGCCTGCGGGATGCTCACGAGGAATTGCGCAAACTGGGCTTCGATGTGATCGGCGTAAGCCCGGACACGGAAGCCAGGCATCGCAAGTTCGCGGATAAGTATGCCCTGCCGTTCCGGTTACTTGCGGATGCGGACCATGCCACTGCTTCCGCTTACGGCGTGTGGGGCCCAAAGAAGTTCATGGGGCGCACGTACGATGGCGTATTGCGTACGACCTTTCTCATCGATGGGATGGGGCGTATCGAGCGCATCATTTCAGATGTCCGGACCAAGGATCACGCAGACCAGGTGTTGAAGGGCTGAAGCCCGAACACCCATCAAATCTCAACCAACAAACACACATACGACATGGCCGCAGAGATCAACAAGGAGAAGCTGAAGGCCCTTCAGCTCACCATGGACAAGATGGAAAAGACCTTCGGCAAGGGGGCCATCATGCGCATGGGCGATGATGCCATCGAACAGGTGGAGGTCATCCCGACAGGTTCCATCGGATTGGACCTGGCCTTGGGTGTAGGAGGTTATCCCAAAGGACGGGTCGTGGAGATCTACGGTCCCGAATCCTCCGGTAAGACCACCCTGGCCATCCACGCCATTGCGGAGTGCCAGCGTCGTGGTGGCATTGCAGCGATCATCGATGCGGAGCATGCCTTTGACCGCGCCTATGCCGAAAGTCTGGGTGTCGATACCGAGAACCTGCTGATCAGCCAACCCGACAACGGCGAACAGGCATTGGAGATCGCCGACAACCTCATCCGCTCCGGCGCCATCGATATCCTGGTGGTGGACAGTGTGGCGGCCCTGACGCCCCGCGCCGAACTGGAAGGGGAGATGGGGGATAGTGCTGTAGGCATGCATGCCCGCCTGATGAGCAAGGCATTGCGCAAGCTCACGGGCACCATCAGCAAGACCGGCTGCTGCTGCATCTTCATCAACCAGCTGCGCGAGAAGATCGGCGTGATGTTCGGGAACCCCGAGACCACCACGGGTGGTAATGCCCTGAAATTCTACGCCAGCGTACGTCTGGACATCCGGCGCGCCACCCAGATCAAGGATGGGGAGAACGTCACCGGTAACCGCACCAAGGTCAAGGTGGTGAAGAACAAAGTGGCCCCCCCGTTCCGCAAGGCCGAGTTCGACATCATGTTCGGCAAAGGCATCAGCAAGACCGGCGAGATCATCGATATGGGGGTCGAACTGGGTGTCATCAAGAAGAGCGGAAGCTGGTTCAGCTACGAGGACAACAAGCTGGGACAGGGCCGCGACATGGTGCGCCAACTGCTCGATGACAATGCCGAGCTCTGCGACGAGCTTGAACAAAAGATCAAGGAAGCGGTAGCCAAGACCGAAGCTCCGGTCACGGCCTGATCATCATCACCCGCTACTTTTGGAGGCCCTGGTTCGGAGTGTTCCCAGGGCCTCCTCCTTTTTACATGACCCTGAAGAACCTTTCGATCGCCGTGTGCGCAGTGCTTGTCAGCGTGGCCTGCAACACCGGTGGGCCCGCTGATGATGCTCAGCAAGTGGCCGATCCACTGCAAGCCGCCATCAACGCGGTCGAACAGAAGATCCTGGCCGACCCCAAGAATGCCGAGCTCTATGCCGAGCGAGCCAAGCTGAACGAACAGCGCGACAGCACCGAACTGGCTGAAAAGGACTGGCAACGGGCCATTGCTGCGGCACCTTCCGACCCGCGCTGGCACATCGGATTGGGCGACCTGTACTACCGGAAGATCCGGATCGACCAGGCCGATCAGCAGTTCCGTGAGGCCATTGCCGTGGACGCCGCCAATGTGGAGGCCCGTTTGAAGTTGAGCGAGATCATGTTGCTGCAACGCCAGTACACGGACGCCATGTTCATGGCGAATGAGGCCCTGCGCATCGATGTGCAGAACGCCCGTGGCTATTTCCTCAAGGGTTGGATCCACATGGAAGCAGGCGATACGGCCCTGGCGATCAGCAGCTACCGCACGGCCATCGAACAGGACCCATCACAGTATGATGCGTTCATCGCGCTCGGCCTTCTGCATGCGGTAAAGCGTGACCCCCTGGCCCTCGAGTACTACAACAGTGCCATCGACCTGAAACCCAAAAGCGTTGAGGCGTGGTACAACAAGGCCATGTTCGCTCAGGAGAACGGGAAGGATAGCCTTGCGATGGAGTGCTACAACCGGATCAAGGAGATCGACCCGCGCAACGCCACGGCCTGGTACAACACCGGATATATCCTGCTCGAGCATCAGGCCCGCTATCCCGATGCCCGCGAACAGTTCTCCAAGGCCATCCAACTGATGCCCACCTATGCCCAGGCCTACTATAACCGTGGGCTTTGCTACGAGCGGGAAAGCCGTCTGGACAGTGCGTTGGCCGACTACCAACGGGCCATTGCACTGGCCCCGGACATGACGCTCGCCGCAGAGGGCTTGGGACGATTGCAGGACAAAGGTCTCAAGGTGCCGCGCCCTCAGTGACCGCGCACACTACGCTGGTCGGCAGGGCTCCAGTACATGCTGCTTCGGCCCAATACAACGAACCTGCGGATCAGATAACCGCTGGTGGTCCTGATCCGAATGGTCCATGTGCCGGGCCTTAGTCGGTTCAGGTCCAGTTGGTCCAGTTCGTCATTCCCCAGTTCCCGGAACACCTTGCCACGGGCGTTCAGCACATCCACTCCAACGGTACCTGCAGGCAGGGTGAGCTCCACAACACCGGGAACGGATGTCGGTACCATTTCTATGGTGGGCACATCCGCCGTCCTGGAGGTCCGTTTGGTCCCTGCATAGGCCAGGTCACCATACTGGGCAGCCGCCGAGCTTATCGATAGGACAAGGACCAGGGCAGCCGAGGGATATCGCAAGTGGAACATGCACCGTCCTACGCGATCGGCCCTGCTGTTGTTCCGCCAAGTGAAGAAATGCGAACGCCCGAAGGACCTTGAACGGACCTCGGGCGTGGTGGAGCTGCAGGGAGTCGAACCCTCGACCTCGTCATTGCGAACGACGCGCTCTGGCCAACTGAGCTACAGCCCCGGTGTCGCGAAATTGAGGAAATTCATCACCGGTCATCGATCATGCCCGGCCCGATAGGCGATCTTTGGAGCATGAGCACGGAACAGATCCACATCCAGGACCCCGAGATCGCAGAAGCGCTCAGGACCACCTTCCGGGATATCTATGAGCCTGAGGCTCAGGCCGCTATTCTGGCTGCCTCCAAGGTGGTAAAGCTGAAGGCGGGTGAAACGTGGATGGACATTGGCGCGTACATCAAGGCCATCCCACTTGTACTGGAAGGTCAATTGAAGCTGTTGCGCGAAGGTCCTGATGGCGATGAGATGCTGCTCTATTTCGTTGGCCCTGGCGAAACATGCGCCATGAGCCTGACCTGCTGCTCAGGAGACGCACGAAGTACCATCAAGGTAGTGGCCGAGGAGGATACCACCATGCTGGCCGTACCGGTGCGCTACATGGACCACTGGACCGATCAGTTCCGCTCGTGGAAGAGCTTCGTGATGCTGACCTACCAGCGCCGCTTCGATGAACTGCTCCGCACCATTGATGGCATCGCGTTCCAGAACCTCGATGCCCGGATCCTGGACCTTTTGCGTGAACGCTCCCGCCTCACCGGTTCCAATGTCATCACCACCACGCACCAGGAGATCGCGCAGGAACTGCATTCGTCGCGCGAAGTGATCTCCAGGCTCCTCAAACGCATGGAGCGCAGTGGCATGGTGAAGCTCGGAAGGCAACGGGTGGAGCTCGTGTAAGCGGAGACGTTGTGGTCCGTGTGACCGGGATCACTGAACTGCCTGTACTTCCGGTCGGACCTTTGTGCCAGAATAACAACCACTCGCATGGACTTGAGAACGCTTGTAAGTACGCCTGGAGCAACCATCGTTGATGTCCGAAGCCCGATGGAATTCATGGGTGGCCATGTGGCCAACTCCATCAACATCCCACTGAACGAGATCCCCGACCGCATTGACGAACTGCGCCGGTTCTCAGCGCCCTTGATCCTTTGCTGCGCCAGTGGCAATCGCAGTGGCCAGGCCGCCTATTTCCTGCAACAGCATGGCCTGGAGCAGGTGTACAACGGTGGCGGATGGATGCAAGTGAATGCCGCGACCTCCAGGCAGTAAGGAGCCGAACTGAACCAACATCGAACATGCTCATGCAACAACGACACCTCCTTTCCGCAGTAGTGCTGGGCCTTTTTGCCCTTACGGCCTGCTCCCAGGCCCCCGCGGACCAGTCTTCCAAGACCGGTACCGAGCAGTCCACGGTACAGACCACGGTGGACCTGACCCCTCAAGCCTTCAAGCAAGCCATTGACAAGAACGAAGCACTGCTCGTTGATGTCCGCACACCTGGCGAATATGCCAGCGGTCATTTGGAGGGTAGCCTGAACGTGGATTGGACCGCGAGCGGCCATGAGGCCGAGTTCGCCAAATTGCCCAAGGACAGACCCTTGCTTCTGTATTGCCGTTCCGGCGGCCGCAGCGGGCAGGCCATGGAGTACCTGCGTTCCAAAGGCTATCAAGTACAACACTTGGATGGAGGCATCGGTGCGTGGATGAACGCCGGGTTGCCGGTCACCAAATAAGCACAGCACATGGGAAGCTTTCAGGAGATCATTAATGGAGACAAGCCTGTCCTGGTCGATTTCTACGCGGACTGGTGCGGCCCCTGTCGTTACCAATCGCCCATCATCGCACAGGTTGCGGAACAGGTGGGGGATATGGCCCGCGTCATCAAAGTGGATGTGGACAGGAACCCTGCAGCAGCGCAACAGTTCGGTGTCCGGGGCATTCCGGCCCTGTTGATCTTCCGCCATGGCAAGATCGTATGGCGGGCCAGTGGCGTGCGTCAGGCCGATGAGCTTGTGCAACAACTTCAGCAGGCCGCTGCCTGAACGGAACGCGACTTAACGCAAAAGCCCCGGCCTTTCGGTCGGGGCTTTTGTATGATTGGCCGATAGGTGATCAGTCGTCGTTGCCGATGTTCAGACCGATGGTCAGGCCATACGTGATGTAACGGCTGTCGATCTCGCTGAGCACGATCACGTCCTGGTCGAACACCCTGCTCAGGCCGAAGCTCACGCTCGGCTCCAGGGTGAACAGGCCCATATCGAAGCCCAAGGCCGCATCGATGTTGAAGGACCCGGAGTTGAAGTCATCGCTCCCGAAGCTCAGGTCGCCATCATCCACGCTCATCACCACGTCGTAGGTGGGACCGATCGCAAAGCGCATGTCGAACTGGTAATTGTCGATGATGCGGTAGCCGACCATCGCCTTCAAGCGGAAATTGGTGCGGGAAACACCTTCCTCGAACGTAATGGAGTCTCCAGTGCTCAGTATCGTCCTGTTCCGGCCAATGAACGCACCGGGCTGGAAGTAGAACTTGTCCCCGAAGCGCAGGTCGGCACCCAACTGCCAGCCGGCAGCGCCCTGGTACTTGATGCCTTCGGGAGGCGAGGTCATGTTCTGGTAGGTAAGTCCGATCTGGGGGTTCACTTGGAACTGGGCGCTGGCAGTGCTCAGCACGGTGCCGAGAGCGACAAGGGAAAGCAGCTTTTTCATGGTTCGGTCCTTGGTTTCGTACCCATGAAGGCCAAATGCCGTGCCAGACATTTTCCATCCCTTCACGTGTTCACCTCAAGTTCCCTACTTTCAGGCCTCCTATCAACAAGCCCATTCGCTCATGAACCCACGTTACACCAGCCTTCTGCTTTTCACTGCACTCTCGTTCCAGTACGCCACCGCGCAGGATTGTGGCTCCGGGCGATACACCACCGAACTCTTCTCCGATGTCACCGTGACCACGGGTGTGGCCTACGGAAGTAATACGGGAGTTACAGGGGGTACACAGACCTTGTTCATGGATGTGTACGAACCTGCCGGCGATACACAGCAGAACAGGCCCGTGGTACTGGCCGCCTTCGGAGGCTCGTTCGTCACGGGATCCCGCGCCGACATGGCCGAGATCTGCACGGCCTTGGCCAAACGAGGCTTTGTGGCCATAGCACCCGATTACCGCATCGGCTTCTTCCTGCCCAACGTGCTGAGCACCACTCAAGCGGTGATGCGTGGTGCACACGATATGAAGGCCTGTGTACGCTACCTGCGCAAGTCGGTCGCCGAACTGAACAACCCCTACAGCATTGATGTGGACCGCATCATTGTCGGTGGTGTTTCCGCTGGGGCCATCAGCGCACTGCACGCCACCTACCTCAACGAGGATGAGGAGATCCCACAGGTCCTTGCTTCTCAGAGCGTGGCCCTGGGTGGCGCCGAGGGTACCAGCGGCAATGCTGGGTACTCCAGCGAAGTGCTCGCCTGCTATAGCCTGAGCGGCGCCATTGGCGATACGGCCTGGGTGGTGGCCAACGATAAACCCCTGGTCAGTGTGCATGAAGTGGGCGATGCCGTGGTACCGTGCTACACGCAGGAGGTCTCGGTGTTCGGCATACCCACGGGTTTGATCGCGTCCGGCAGCAACGACCTTCACATCCGGCTCCAGAACCTGAACGTTCCCAACTGCTTCCTGAGCTATCCTGGTAACGGCCACGTAGGTTACATCAGCTCGGACCCCGTTGCCTCGCTCGGTTTCGTGTTCGACTTCCTGGCCGACAAGGTCTGCACCGGCGACCTGGATTGCGGTACCGTGTTCGCTTCAACGGGCGATATCGCCGCTACGGAGCGCCTGCCCATCGCACCCAACCCTACTGCGGGCTTGGTACGCATGGAGATCGATGGGCCTGCGTTCGTGCGTGTGCTCGATGCCAGTGGTCGCGAAGTGATGGTACAACAGACGAACACCGGATCATTCACCATCGACCTCTCGGACCTGCAGGATGGCGTGTACACCGTGCGCGTGGAAGGAGCTCGCCTGCAAGTGGCACAGGTGGTGAAAGCGGCGTGGTAAGCGAACAGGTGATCCCGCGTAGTGCATGCAGGTGGTGGTGATCGGTGGTGGTGCGGCGGGTTTCTTCGCGGCCATCCAAGCGAAGCGGTCCGACCCCGATGCCGATGTGGTCCTGCTGGAAAAGAGCGACAAGCTCCTGAGCAAGGTGCGCATCAGTGGCGGCGGGCGTTGCAACGTGACGCACCACTGTTTTGGGACCCGCCAACTGGCCGCCCACTATCCGCGCGGCGAGCGCTTTCTGCGCAAAGCGTTCACCCGGTTCGGCGCATCGGATACCGTGGCCTGGTTCGCCGCACAAGGGGTTGAACTGAAGACCGAGCCCGATGGCCGCATGTTCCCGGTCACCGACTCGTCATCCACAGTGATCGACTGCTTGATGGATGCGACCCGTTCGCTCGGCGTGTCGATCCGGATGCGCACTGGTGTCGCACGCATCGAGCTCGGAGAGAGTGAAAGGTTCGTGCTCAAGCTTGAGAATAACGAAACCCTACCCGCCGACAAGGTCATTGTCACCATCGGTGGCCAGCCCAAGGCGGATGGGTATGCCTTGCTCGGAACAACCGGACACACCATCATTCCTCCTGCGCCATCCTTGTTCACGTTCAATATGCCCGATGAACCGGTGCGCGAGCTGATGGGGGTGACCGTGGCGGGTGTGCGCACAATGATCGCCGGCACCGACCTGGAGAGCACGGGGCCGCTGCTGGTCACGCATTGGGGCATGAGCGGGCCTGCCATCCTGCGCCTGAGCGCTTGGGGCGCACGCACGGTGAAGGCCATGGGCTACCAGTTCACGCTCCGGGTCGATTGGTCGAACGGGGCAGGTGAGGGTGGCGTGCGAGCCTTGCTGGACAGGGAGCGCACTGATCACCCCCGAAAACGGATCGGCACCGATCCCATCCTTGGGCTACCGAGGCGCCTCTGGGAATACCTCTTGAACAAGGCCGATATCCCGACCGATAAGCCGTGGGCCGAGCTCGGAGGTCGGCAGGGTAATCGGTTGGTGGACCTGCTCACGAACGACCGCTATGCCGTTCGCGGTAAGACGACGTTCAAAGAGGAGTTCGTTACCGCCGGCGGCGTCTCATTGGACGAAGTGGACCCCGCGACCATGGAGAGCCGCAAGGTCCCCGGGCTCCATTTCGCAGGCGAGGTACTGGACATCGACGGCATCACCGGCGGCTTCAACTTCCAAGCGGCCTGGACCACCGGATTCCTGGCCGGCAGCGCTGCCGTGCTTAGCGCACCACCCGCAGCGTAGAGCGCGCCGCACCGCGTTCCACGGTGATCAGGTAGGCGCCCTGGTCCAAGGGCAATGACACTTCGGTCGCCTCCTGGCCCAAGGTGATCTGTTGGATCGTACGACCAGCGACATCACGCACCACGATGGAGGTGGTGCCCAGTGCATCCATGCGCAGGTAGAGCACGTCGGCCGCCCACCAGAGCTTCGTGGTGGTGGCAGACCCTTCGCTCACGCTGGCCGTTGGTCCCCAGATCGCCTGCACCCATTGCGGGTTATCGATGAAAGGGTTGCGGTTGTCCTGGATACCGTACACCGCATTGTTGCGGGCCACCTCCTTGGGGCTTACGGGGTCCTGCAGGTGCCAATCGATCAGCATGGCCTCGGCCCACGGCAGGAACTCCCCGTTGGCCATCATGGGGCAGTTCCACGAGGTCAGGTTCGGCAGGTAGCGCGTCAGCATGTAGAAATAGCTGCGGGCCAGGTCGCCCTTGTACGCATCGATGGGCTCGAACACTGTGCCCGAGCATCCGGGATAACTGCACGGTCCAAGCTTGCTGCCGTTGTTACTGGTCCAAGTGGGGGCGGTCACTTGTCCGTAAGGCCAGTTCGAACGCTTCTGGTTCACCCAGGCGTCCGTGGGGTACAGGTGGAACAGCTCCGTGTTCATGGGCAGCGCACCGTCGAACCAGCTCTGCGGGAACGAGTGCTCGCGATTGAAGCAATCGCCCTCGCCATTGTAGGTGCCGCACTGGTCCGAAACGAATTGGAAGGAGTAGGGGGGCGCACCTCCGGGCACATCGGAATACATGTCCCACACGGTGCCATCGGGCTTGCGGTCGGTCTCGTAGAACGCCTCCCACAGCATGCTGTAGGTGATCACGGTGTGGTCGTTGATGATCTCGTACAACGCCTGGCGCAGTGCAGGACCGCTCAGCCCTTGGGCCGGACCGTAATACCCGGCGGGTGGTTGGGCCTGGGCCGCGGTACCCAGCAATACGAACGCGAACGCCAGACCTCTCAACATGGGCTAAAGGTACACAGGGCCTCCGCGCATTCCGGATACCTCTGAACGAACAAGGGGACCTTGCGGGGTCCCCTTGTTGAATGTGAGAGCGGTAGCGCTTACTTCACCTTGTTCACGATGGCCGTGAAGGCGGTGGCGTCGCTGTAGGCGATCTCGGCCAGGGCCTTGCGGTCCAGGCCGATGTTGGCCTTCTTCAGACCAGCGATGAACACGCTGTAGCTCATGTCGTTCAGGCGGCAGGCCGCGTTGATACGCTGGATCCACAGGCCGCGGAACTCGCGCTTCTTCAGCTTGCGACCGTCGTAGGCGTGCTGGAGGCCTTTCTCTACCGTGTTCTTGGCAACGGTGTAAACATTCTTGCGGCGACCGAAGTTGCCTTTCGCCATATCAAGGACCTTCTTACGCTTGGCCCTGCTGGCTACTTTATTCTTACTGCGTGGCATGTTCCACTTGGTTTTTGGGCGTGAGCGTTCCGCCTTGCGACGGACCCTTTGGAGCTACACGTCCTGGTTAACGCTACCTATTGATACCCGGAGCGGTTGGGTTGCTTACTTCAGGAGATCGAGGATCGCTTTCTTGTCGCGAGGATGCACCAACGCCATCTTGGTGAGGGCGCGCTTGCGCTTGGTCTCCTTCTTGGTGAGGATGTGGCGCTTGAACGCGTGCTTGCGCTTGATCTCGCCGGTGCCGGTCAGCTTGAACCGCTTCTTGGCTCCGGACTTGGTCTTCATTTTAGGCATTGCTGTCGTCTTTGGTCGTTGTCTTTGTCATCCCCGGCATTACCCGGATCGCCTTGTCTCATCCTCTTTGGTCTCCTTGAGGTCACATCAGGATGCGTCCCTACTTCTTCTTCTTGGGGATCAGGTACATGATCATGCGTTTGCCTTCCAGCTTGGGCATGCTCTCCACCAGTCCGATATCCTCCAGGTCCTGGGCGAACTTCAGCAACAGGATCTCACCGCGCTCCTTGAACACGATGCTGCGGCCGCGGAAGAACACGAAGGCCTTCACCTTGTGCCCTTCGGTCAGGAAGGCCCGTGCATGCTTCAGCTTGAAGTTGACGTCATGTTCGTCCGTGTTGGGGCCGAACCGGATCTCCTTCATTTCCACCGTGGCCTGCTTGGCCTTGATCTCCTTCTGCTTCTTCTTGAGATCGTAGAGGAACTTCTTGTAGTCCGTGATCCGGCATACCGGAGGCACGGCCGTGGGGCTGATCTCCACCAGGTCGAGACCGAGGTCCTCGGCCATGCGCAAGGCCTGGCTGAAGGGGTACACGCCTTGCTCGATGCCTTCGCCGACCACGCGCACTTCGTTCACACCGTAGATCTTGTTGTTGATCCGGTGCGGGTCTTCCTTGATCACACGACCACGGAACGGACGACGCGGGCCCGAACCACCACCAGGGGGTCGGGGTCCAGGGGGACGATTGAAGGGAGGTCCTGCCACTTAGGATTGATTGGTTCCAGTACTGATCAAAGGCTGCCCAGCTGCTCGCGTACCCGTGCGTTCACCAGTTCGGCGAAAGCTTGCGGGCTCATGGTTCCCAGATCACCCTGGCCATGTTCCCGCACCGATACGTTGCCTTCTGCGGCCTCCTTTTCCCCGATAACGAGCATGAACGGTGATTTGGCCAGTTCCGCATCGCGGATCTTCCGGCCTATTTTCTCGTTCCGTTCGTCAACGGAGGCGCGAATATCGCAACTTTTCAACACACGGGCGACGTCGTTGCACGCATCCACGTATTTGTCGCTGATCGGCAGCAGGATGGCCTGCTCCGGAGTAAGCCACAATGGGAAGCGTCCGGCGGTGTGTTCGATCACCACGGCCACGAAGCGTTCGAGGCTTCCGAAAGGTGCCCGGTGGATCATCACAGGGCGGTGCTTCAGGTTGTCGCTGCCCACGTATTCCAGCTCGAAGCGCTCGGGCAGGTTGTAGTCCACCTGGATGGTGCCCAACTGCCAACGACGGCCCAGTGCGTCCTTCACCATGAAGTCCAGCTTGGGGCCATAGAAGGCCGCCTCGCCGTATTCCACCACGGTCTTCAATCCCTTCTCAGCGGCGGCCTCGATGATGGCGCTCTCGGCCTTCTCCCAGTTCTCGTCGCTGCCGATGTACTTGCTGCGGTCCTCTTTGTCGCGCAGGCTCACCTGGGCCTCGTAGTCCTTCAGGTCCAGCGCCTTGAACACCAACAGCACCAGGTCGATCACCTTCATGAACTCCTCCTTCACCTGGTCGGGGCGGCAGAAGAGGTGGGCATCGTCCTGCGTAAAGCCACGCACCCGGGTGAGGCCGTGCAGCTCGCCGCTCTGTTCGTAGCGGTACACCGTGCCGAACTCGGCGTAGCGGATGGGCAGGTCCTTGTAACTGCGGGGACGGCTCTTGAAGATCTCGCAGTGGTGCGGGCAGTTCATCGGCTTCAGCAGGAACTCCTCGCCCTCATGCGGGGTGAAGATGGGCTGGAAGCTGTCCTTCCCGTACTTCTCGTAGTGCCCGCTGGTGATGTAGAGGTCCTTGTGGGCGATGTGCGGCGTGGCCACCTGCTCATAGCCGCTCTCTTCCTGGGCCTTCTTCATGAAGTTCACCAGACGTTCGCGCAGTGCGGTGCCCTTCGGCAGCCACAGCGGCAGGCCCGCGCCCACCTTCTCGCTGAAGGTGAACAGGTCCAGTTCCTTGCCCAGTTTGCGGTGGTCGCGCTTCTTGGCCTCCTCCAGCAACACCAGGTACTCGTCCAGTTCCTTCTGCTTGGGGAAGGTGATGGCGTAGAGGCGGGTGAGCTGCTTGCGCTTCTCATCGCCGCGCCAGTAGGCACCGGCCACGCTCATCACCTTGGCGGCCTTGATGAACGAGGTGTCGGGGATGTGCGGACCGCGGCACAGGTCGGTGAAGTTGCCCTGGCTGTAGAAGGTGATGTCGCCATCGTTCAAGCCTTCCAGCAGCTCCAGCTTGTACTCATCACCTTTTTCAGTGAAGTAAGCGATGGCGTCGGCCTTGGGCACCTCGCGACGCTCGTAGGCGCTCTTCTTGCCGGCCAGCTCCTTCATCTTGGCCTCAATGGCCGCGAAGTCGCCCTCGCCAATGGTACGGTCGCCGAGGTCGATGTCGTAATAGAACCCGTTCTCGATGGGCGGACCGATGCCGAACTTGGTGCCGGGGTAAAGCGCTTCAATGGCCTCGGCCATCAGGTGGGCACTGCTGTGCCACAAGGTCGACTTCCCTTCGGTGTCGTTCCAGGTGAGCAGGGCCAGGGTGCAATCGCCGGGCAAGGGGCAGGAGGCATCGCGTACCTCGCCGTTCACTTTGGCCGCCAGCACGTTGCGGGCAAGGCCTTCGCTGATGCTCTTGGCCACGTCCATGGCCGTTGTTCCAGCATCATAGTTCCGGACGGATCCGTCCGGAAGGGTCACGTTGATCTTCATGTGCATTGGCCGAACCCCTACGAACGGGCCGGCAACAGGGCCGCAAAGGTAACGGAACCCCTTGAACCGGCTGATGCCCAAGTGGAAATACTCCCTTCACACGGACTTAACGCCGTGGAGCGGAACCCATCGTTGATCACTCGCAGAACACCAGCAGCGATTCCTGCACGCTGAGGTCACCGGCATCCAGCGCCTGCTGCCAAGCCTGGCAGGCCTCCATGCGGTGGCCCAGACGATGGTGGGCCAGGGCCAGCTGGCCATGCACCATGTCCAGGGTGGTGTCCAGGTCGATGGCCTGCTCCAGATCGGCAATGGCGGCCACGTTCTGGCCCAGCGCGATCAGGATGATGCCCCGGTCCACCAGACCGAGCACGTTGTACGGTGCTATGTGGATCAATCGGTCGTAATGGGCCTTGGCCGTGATCAGATCGCCCGCAGCAAAGGACAGTTCGCCGAGGAGCAGCAACGCATGTTCGGCCATGGGACCATCGCCGCGAAGGGCCAGCACTTGCTCCAGGTCCTGTTGGGCCATGGTGCGCCAACCCATGGCCATGCATGCTTCGGCATGGCGGATCAGCACATTGCCATCGGTGGGGGCCAGGCGCAGGGCACGGCCCAGGTCGTTCACAGCGGCCTCGGCATCACCGGCCTGCAACCGGCTCACCCCGCGGCAATACCAGGCCTTGGCATTGTCCGGCTCGGCCACCACCACCTGGCTGAAGGCCGCCTGGGCCGCAGTGTGGTCGGCAGAGCGCAAGGCGGTGAGGCCGGCGAGCATACCATTTCCTGCATCGTCGGATTGACCGAACAGGGCAGGGGTGCTGAGCACAGCAAGAAGGATCAAGGATTTCTTCATGGCGCCGTTCTTACGTGATCGGCCCGCAACATGTTCGCATGGGGCGGTGGAAAAGTCGGAGCATGCACCCCTCATAGGGCCACGGGCCCGGCCGCTACTTTCGTCGCGCATTCCATCCCAACCACCATGCTGCTCAATAGTGAACCCCTGTCGGAGGAATTCGGCTACCTGGTCCTGCGGGTCTCTGCGGGCGGCACCATGCTGTGGCAGCACGGCTGGCCCAAGCTCATGTCCTTCGGCGAGCGCATGGACGGCTTTGCGGACCCCTTTGGTCTGGGCGGCGCCTTTTCACTGGCCCTCATCGTGTTCGCCGAGGTGGTCTGCTCGGCCTTGGTGATCCTGGGGTTGTGGACACGCGCGGCACTGATCCCGCTCATCGTCGGCATGGCCGTCATTGTCTTCATGGTGAAGGGCGATGCTTCCTTCTCCGAAAAGGAACTGGCCATGGTGTACCTCTTCGCCTTTGTCACGTTGCTCTTCACCGGCAGCGGGCGTTTCGCCATCGACCGCATCTCGTTCAGCTAGGTCACTGGAACGGGACCATCGTTCAGGTATCTGCCGGGGTTCGAACGGTTCGCGTTATTGTCCGTTCACGCGAACGGAACACTGGCAGGGAGGCCCTTCCGGAGCAATCGGTCCAGCGCCACATGCTGCTCGCGGGCCATGCGGAAGTGCAGGTGTTCGCCTTGCTTGGTACGCACGTGCAGGTCCACCGAAATGGCCGGGCCCACCGGGCTGAGCTTCACTTCCGCGATGGTGTTCCAGGCCAGCGGAACGGCCAGCGCCTCCAGCCGGTTGCGCAAGCGGAACAGCAATCCGCCCTGTCGCAGTTCCAGTGAAGAGAAGCGTCGGTCCTCCAAGCGGTCCACCATCTCCAGCAGTTCGGCCGGACCATCGATCAATTCGAAGCGCTGCGAACCCGTGCCTCCCATCCGGATGGACGTCCAGAACCCGATCCCCTCGCCGCACACGCTGTTCACCGCGCGTTCCACTTTCGGATCGTTGTAGCTCACGTTGTAGATGCGCATGCATCGGAGAACAGCCCATGCCGATGCTTGTTCGCACCACCAGCGCTTACCTTCACCACCCAACACGAACAACATGCTGAACGATCTGCTGCCCCTCCTGAAAGACAAGGTCGGCGCCGACCTGATGAACAAGGTGGGCCTCGACGCCTCCAAGACCGATGGCGCCCTTAACGCGGCGTCCTCCACCGTTTCCGAACTGCTCGGCGGTAAAGGCATCGACATGGGTACCGTGCTCAACCTCTTTTCCAAGGACACCAACACCGCAGGCGCCAACGACCTGCTGGGCCAACTGGGTCAGAACTACCTGGGCAAGCTCACCGGCCAGGTGGGCCTCGATGCTGCCAAGGCGAACAGCGTGAAGGACCTGGTGATGCCCGTGCTCACCAACCTGCTCAGCGACAAGATCGGCGGCAATGCCGGTGCGCTACAGGGCCTGCTCGGAAACCTCGGTGGTGGCGGCGACATCGCCGACATGGCCAAAGGCATGCTGGGCAAGCTCTTCAGGTAGGCTCATCGCGGCCACTACGATCTGAGGGGGGCTCCAAGGCCCCCTTCTTCGTGCACGCACCTGCGGCATCTCCTGGACACGCAGAGCGGAACACAGCCGAAAAACCTGTGCGTATCTGTGTTGATGTGTAGCCCAGGAGCACCAGAACGCGCACTCGAGCGCCCGCTACTTTTGGAGCCTTGCACATGAGCTCCATCACCGACTTCCAAGCCGCCATCACCGCTGGCAACACCTTCAAGGGCGATAGCATCCTGCTGGGCGGTGCGCTGTACCACGGCGAAGTGCCCGCCGATTGCCAGGTGCGCGTGCCCCTGCGCACCATGAACCGCCACGGCCTCATCTGCGGCGCCACGGGCAGCGGCAAGACCAAGACCCTGCAGATCCTCGCCGAGCAACTTTCCTTGAAGGGCGTGCCCTCCCTGCTCATGGATGTGAAGGGCGACCTCAGCGGCATTGCGGCCCCCGGTACCACCAACGAGAAGATCGAAGCGCGCCACGCCAAGGTGGGCGAACCGTACGTGCCCCAGGGCATGCCCGTGGAACTGCTCAGCCTCAGCAAGGAACCCGGCGCCCGCCTGCGCGCCACCGTCAGCGAGTTCGGCCCCGTGCTGCTGGGCCGCATCCTGGAGCTGAATGACACCCAGCAGAGCGTGCTCGCCCTGGTGTTCAAGTACTGCGACGACAACGGCCTGCCGCTGCTCGACCTGAAGGACCTGCGCCGCGTGCTGCAGTTCGTCACCGATGAGGGGAAGGAGGCCATCCGCAAGCAGTACGGCTCCGTGAGCGGCGCCACGGTGAACATCATCCTGCGCAAGCTCATCGAGATCGAGCAGCAGGGCGCCGACCGCTTCTTCGGCGAACGCTCCTTCGATGTGAACGACCTGCTCGCCACACGCGATGGCCAGGGGGTGGTGCACATCGTACGCCTCACCGACATCCAGGACCGGCCGCGCCTGTTCAGCACCTTCATGCTGTGCCTGCTGGCCGAGATCTACAACACCTTCCCCGAGGTGGGCGACCCCGAGAAACCCAAGCTCGTGCTCTTCATCGACGAGGCCCACCTGATCTTCAGCACCGCCACCAAGGCCCTTCAGGAACAGATCGAGACCATCATCAAACTGATCCGCTCGAAAGGGGTGGGGGTCTACTTCTGCACACAGGACCCCAGCGACGTGCCCGAAGGCGTGCTCGGCCAGCTCGGCCTCAAGGTGCAGCATGCGCTGCGCGCCTTCACCGCCAAGGACCGCACCACCATCAAGAGGACGGCGCAGAACTACCCCATTACGCCCTTCTACAACGTGGAGGAGCTGATCACCTCCCTGGGCATCGGGGAGGCGCTCGTCACTGCCCTCAGCGAGAAGGGCACGCCCACACCCCTGGCCCACACCCTGCTGCGCGCCCCAGCCAGCCGCATGGACATCCTCAGTCCGCTGGAGATCGATGGACTGGTGGCCCGTAGTGCCTTGGCGCGCACTTACAACGAGGTGATCGATCGCGAAAGCGCATTCGAGCTGCTGGAGAAGCGCATGAAGGACAGCGCCACTGCGGAAGTGGAGGACGAGAAACCCACCACCCGCAAGACCACCACCGCCCCCAAGGAGGTGAGCACCATCGAGAAGATGACCAAGAACACCATGGTGCGCCAGGTGGGCAACACCCTGATGCGCGAACTGGCCCGCGGCCTGCTGGGCGTGCTGGGGCTGAAGAGCACGACGCGGAGGAGGCGGTAGGGAAGGGCTGCCCCGTTCGATGGAACGGTGAGCGGTCGTGTAGCGAAGACCACGTGTTCGCCAGAGGGAGGGCACCTACGGTCGACCATTTCAACGGCCTGCCAATAGCGCGCCAGCGGACATGGTGCGTTGGCCTTGTGCCATCTCCAGCGATCACCTCGCTATCTTTGAGGTTCACGAGGACAAACCCACCATGTCGTTCACCAAAGGCCCACACATTAGCCTCACCTATGAGCAGGTGGAGGAATTGGTGTCGCAGCTAGGCGCCAAGGAGAAGCAACGGTTGGCCGAGTCACTGCGGAAAGAAGGCATCAAGGCCGACTGGGACGAGATATTCGCCGCCATTACACCCGGACAGGTGCCGCAACAGGAGATAGACCGCGTGGTGAAGAAGGTAAGGGCCAAACGTCAAGCACGCTTGCGCCGTGAAACGGATACGCGTCGTCGTTGACCCCAATCTGCTTGTCAGCTTGCTCATCGGGAAACGGGTGGGCGCAGTGCTTGGTCTGTTCAAGGACAAGCGCTTCACGGTGGTGGTGCACGAAGAGTTGCTGGGCGAATTCGAGGACGTGGCGCGGAGAACAAAGTTCCGCAAGTACTTCCCCGAACAGGTCGTAGATGCCCTGTTGCTCCGGTTGCAGGAGGATGGGATGTTGGTCCATGGCAAACTGCGGATCGAAGCGATCTCCCGTGACCCCGATGATGATTATCTGCTGGCCCTTGCCAAGGCTGCAAAGGCCCAAGTGCTGCTAACTGGCGACAAGGACCTGTTGGTCCTGGAAAAGCATGGCCGCACCAGTATCATGAACGTAAATGCGTTCGTGAAGCAGTACCTCGGGGGCAAATGACCGCGTTCGCAGGTTGGCCTACGGGAGGCATCAGTGCCTCTTCCCCCGATGGATCGCCCCTGTGTAGGCCGTCTGATCCCAGATGGGTCGAACACCCATGACAGAACGTCCGATCAACCGCTTGTGATGGTCATCAACGAGTCTATGATGGTCGTCAACGGATCAATGACGGTCGTCAACGAGGCTGTGACGGTCATCAACGGATAAATGACGGTCGTCAACGGATCAAGGATGGTCGTCAACGG
>Ga0315900_10003501_pt1 | contig 22907 bp, 16 predicted proteins | sample LakEriMetagenome_FD_203521 | JGI IMG/M metagenome (GOLD analysis project Ga0315900, IMG submission 203521) | Freshwater fungal communities from buoy surface, Lake Erie, Ohio, United States - Buoy 12 MA114 | ecosystem: Environmental > Aquatic > Freshwater > Lake > Lake biofilm | place: USA: Lake... | reverse complement strand
GTGAAGCCGTCGGGGCGGTGCCACATCATGAGGAGGTCCTCGACGGCGCAGCCTGCGCAACCCCGTCAGCAGGGGGCGTCGGGGCACCGGCCGCGCCGGCAGGGCGCGACAGGTCCTCGTCCACCATCTCGTCGCCCAGGTAGGCCTCGATCACCTCCGGGTCGCGCACCACCTCGGCCGGTGTGGCGTCGGCGATCTTGCGGCCCTGGTGCAGCACGATCACGCGCTCCACATGGCGCAACAGCGTGGTCACGGCGTGTTCGATCCACACCACGGTCAAGTCCAGCTCGTCGCGCAGACGGCGGATCAGGCGCGCCATGTCTTCCAGCTCGGCCTCGGTCAGCCCGGCGGCCACCTCGTCCAGCAGCAGCAGGCGCGGCCGCGTGGACAGCGCCATGCCGATCTCCAGCAATCGCTGCTGCGAGGGCGTGAGCGAGCCGGCCGGCAGCGCCGCCTGCTCGCGCAGGCCGATCAGCCCCAGGATCCCTTCCACATCGCGCAGCGCCCAGGGCACGCCCACCTCGTCGCCCCACAGCCACCACTTGCGTCGGCGCCGGCCGGCGAACTTCAGGCCGAAGCCGATGTTGGTGGCCACGCTCAGGTCCCCGAACACACGGGGTGTCTGGAAGGTGCGGGCCAAGCCGCGCGCGGCAAAGCGGTGCGGACCGGCCCCGGTGAGGTCACGCCCATCAGCCACCAGGCGCCCGGCGGTGGGGCGCTGCACGCCCGTGAGCGCGTTGAAGAAGGTGGTCTTGCCCGCGCCATTTGGGCCGATGATGCCCACCAGCTCGCCCGCGCGGAAGCTGGCGCTCACGGCGTCCACCGCCACCAGGCCGCCAAAGCGCACGGTCACCTCGCGCGCCTCCAACAGCAGGGGTTTGGCGGCCTCAGCCAAGGCGGCGCTCCCGGGCCAGGCGCTTGTCGCGCGCCTTGTCGCCGCTCCACTCGTAGCGGCGCTCGCGCCACCAGCTCTTCACGTCGTCGCGCCAGAGCTTCCAGGTGTCCCAGCGCAGCGAGGCCAGACCCCCGGGCAGGTACAACACCGACAGGATCAGCAACAAGCCCAGCGTCATCATGTAGACCTGCGGCGCGGCCAGGCGCAGGGTCTCGGCCAGCAGGCTGAACACCACCGCGGCGATCAGCGGCCCCCACAGCGTGACCGCGCCGCCGATCAGCGCGATCAGCACCGTCTGGAAGCCGATGAAGGGGTTGAAGACGGTGTGCGGGTCGATGTAGGTCCAGCGCACCGACATGGCGGCGCCGACCGCACCGGCCACCGCCGCCGTCATCGCAAAGCCGGCGATCTTCACCACGCGCGTGTTCACGCCCAGGGTCTGGGCACGCTGCTCGTCAGCACCGATGCCCAGCAGCGCCATGCCAAAGCGCGTGCGCCGGATGCCGATGGACAGCGCCACCGTGGCCGAGGCCAGCACCAGCACCGTGATGTAGACCGTGTCGCGCTCGGGCACCACGGTAAGCACCCGGCCCACGGTGCCGGTGACGGACTTCTCGAAGTAGGTGATGGCGTGGCGGATCAACTCCGTCATGCCGAAGGTGAGCACGGCAAAGTAGGTGCCGCGCAGGTGCAGCACGGCCGCGCCCATCACCACCGCCACCGCCGTGGCGATCAAGGCGCCCATGGCGATGGATTCCACCCAGCCGGTGCGCTCCAGCATCAGGGCGCTGGTGTAGGCACCGATGCCGAAGAAAGCCGAGGTGGCCAGCGACAGGTAGCGCGTGCTGCCGCAGAACAGGCCCCAGCTCGACGACAGCGCCACGTACATCAGGCAGGTGAGCGCCATGGACACCACGAACTCGCTGCCAAAGGCGGGCAGCGCCAGGGCCCAGCCGGTGAGGCCGAACCACACCAGCAGGTCACGCACCAGCACTTGGCGGTCAGTCATGAGGTCAGGCCTTGCGCGTCTTGCGCGTGAACAGGCCTTCAGGCCGCAGCAGCAGCACGGCGATGAACACCGTGTACGACAGCAGCGCCTTCAGCGAGGGGTTGGTGTAGTGCATGCCGATGGCCTCCACCACGCCCAGCAGCAGCCCGCCGGCCAGCGCGCCGCCCATGCTGCCGAAGCCGCCCAGCGTGATGACGATGAGCGCGGTGACGGTGTAGGGCTCGCCCATCGAGGGCGAGATGGTGTAGGCCATGGACAGCAGGCAGCCGGCCACGCCCGACAGCCCCAGGCCGATGCCGAACATCAGCGGGTGCAGGCGGCGCGTATCGATGCCCACCAGCTGTGCCCCCACGGGCGACTGCATCAACGCGCGCACACCCTTGCCCAGCAGCGTCATGCGCATCAGTACGATGAGCGCGCCGCTGAACAGCAGCGCCAAGCCGAACACCAGCAACTTGTTGCCCGCGAACTGCGCCTGCCCCAGCTTCACGGGATCGGTCATGAAGTCGTAGCCCCGCAGATCCCCACCCCACTGCCAGGACACGAAGTTCTGCACCAGGAACATCAGGCCGAAGGCCACCATCAGGCCGCGCGCCTCGAAGATGTCCAGGTTGGGCGAGGTGGCCGTCAAGCGCCGGAAGCACAGGAAGTGGATGACCAGGCCCAGCGCCATCAGCAGCGCGAACGACACCGGCACCATCAGCAGGGGCGACAGGCCGAAAGACGACTGCACCCACCAGGTGAGGAAGGCGCCCACCATCAGGAACTCGCCATGCGCGATGTTGAGGATGCGCATCAGCCCGTACTGCAGGTTCAGCCCGAGCGCCACCAAAGCGTAGATTCCTCCGGTGATGAGGCCGGAGGTGATCAGTTCGATCCAGGCGGCGGCGGACATGGCGAGACTTTCACCGGGCGGCACATGACGTGCGCCCGGCCGTCAGGGCTAGGAGGGGTGCTTACTTCCAGGCCGGCTTGTTGACGTTGAGCTTGGCGGTAGCGCGCGCGGCCGGCCACACCACCTCGAACTCACCGTTCTGCCACTGGCCGATGGTGCCCGGGGTGCCCACGTTCTCGCTGCCCTGGAAGCGGATGTCGCCGATGATGGTCTTGTGCGTGGTGCCGGCCACGTAGTCACGGATGGCCTTGCGGTCCAGGCCCACCTGCTTGACGGCGTTGGTCAGGATCTCCAGGCCGGCCCAGGCCGCGCCGCTGGCCCAGCGGTCCGGCTCCTTCTTCTGGCTGGCCACGTGGGCGTCGAAGTAAGCCTTGGCGCCCGGGCTGGTCTTGGCATTCCAGGAGCCCATGCCCGTGACGCCCTCGGCGCCGGCCGGGGTCATGACGTTCCTGTACAGCGGGAAGGCCGTGCCCACCGAGGCGTAGAACACCTTGGGGTTGAAGCCGATCTCCTTGGCCTGGCGGCTGGCCAGGATGGTGTCGGGCGGGTAGGTGAAGCCGACGAAGGCGTCGGGGTTCTTGTCCTTGATGGAGCGCAGCACGGGCGAGAGGTCCTTCACGCCGCCGGGGTAGCTCTTGTCCTCCACCAGGTTGATGCCCGTGCCCTGCAGCGCCACCTTGAAGGCGGCGTAGTTCTCCAGGCCGAACAGGTCGTCCACGTAGACGCAGGCCACGGTGCGGATGCCGTTGGCCTTGAACATGTCCACGATGGCCTCACACATCGCCTTGGGCTGCTGCAGCAGCAGGAAGAAGTACGGCAGCTTCATCTCCACCAGGCGGCGGCTCAGCGCGGTGGGCGCGAGGAAGGGGTAGCCGAAGCGGTTGGCCAGCGGCGCGACGGCGAAGTTGGCGTTGCTGCCCCAGGGCGGCAGCACCAAGTCCACCTTGTCGCTGCCCATCAGCTTCTCGTAGGTGCGCACCACGGTCTCGGTGTCGCTGCGGTCGTCGGAGCTGATGAGCTCGATGCGGCGGCGCACGCCCTTGACGTCCAGGCCGCCGGCCTGGTTCTGCTGCTCGGCCCAGAGCAGGAAGTTGGGTTCCTGGCTGACCTGCGCACCACCCGTCCACGGGCCCGTGCGCGACATGGAGTAACCCACGCGCACCGGGGCGGCCTGCGCCAGCAGCGCCGGCGCGAAAGAAGCGGCGCCCACGGCGGCAGCGGTGCCCTGCAGCACCTGGCGGCGGGAGGGGGAACGGGGGCTGAGGGACATGGCGGTCTCCGGTCTGGGTTGAACGACGCGCGCAGGCGCGCGGCCCGGAATGTGACACCAAGGCGATGTCCACCGCCGGCACTGGGAATCAACCTCGGGTTTTCCCTGTAAGGGGCGTCCCGTAGAGGCCCTCACGATCCGGCCATGTCGCCGCGCCCCCGCGTTCAAGGCAGCGGCAACCACCCCGCTTGCTGCAGTTCCCGTTCCGCCTGGGCGGCCCCGCTGAAGTGCACCGTCTGCCAGCCGTGCGCCTGCGCCGCCGCGATGTTGCCGGCGTGGTCGTCGATGAAGACCGTGGGCGTGCCCGCCAGCGCAAAGCGCTCGTCAGCCAACTCGAAGATGGCGCGGTGCGGTTTCATCAGGCCCACGCGCGCCGAGAAGATGCCGTCGACGAAGTCGCCGATGAAGGCGTTCTGCCGCTCCAGGTGCGCGGCATAGGCGCGCGGCATGTTGGACAGGTAGTACAGGCGGTGGCCCGCGGCTTTCAGGCGCTGCAGCAGGGCCAAGGTGTCGGCCTGCGGCTGCAGATGGCCGGGGATGGCGTCGATGACGCGGCGCACACGGTCCTCAGGCGCACCGGTGCGCGTGGCGATGCGCCGCGCAAGTTCACCCTCCTCCACCAGGCCCAGATCGAAACGGGCCCAGTCGCTGTCGGGCGTGAAGCTCTCGAAGAAGCTCGCCGCCACGCGCCGGGCCGCGGCCTCGTCAGGCGCCAGGTCCGGCACGGTCTGCTGCAGCAGCGCCAGCGGCTGCCACTGGAACAGCACGGCGCCGAAGTCGAAGATGACGGCAGGGCCGCTCATGCGTGGGCACCCTTCAGACGCTGCAGCAGCCCGGCAGTGGAGCCGTCCAGCCCCGCCACGTCGCCGCTGTCCAGACGCGGCAGCAAGGCGTTGCACAAGGCTTTGCCGAGCTCCACGCCCCACTGGTCGAAGCTGTTGATCCCCCACAGCGCGCCGCTCACGAACACGCGATGCTCGTACAGCGCGATCAGCGCACCCAGCGAGCGTGGCGTGAGCGCCTCCAGCAGCAGCGTGGTGCTGGGCCGGTTGCCAGGGAAGGTGCGGTGGCGCGCCAGCACGGCGCGGTCCAGCGTGGCGGAAGCCGTGGGGGCCTGCTCGGCCTGCGCCTGCGCCGTGGTCTTGCCCAGCATCAGCGCCTGCGCCTGCGCCAGGCCGTTGGCCAGCAGCTTGGCGTGCTGGTCGCGCAGGCCGTGCGCCGGCTGGCGCACCAGGATGAACTCCACCGGAATCACGTCCGTGCCCTGGTGCAGCATCTGGAAGTAGGCGTGCTGGCCGTTGGTGCCAGGCTCGCCCCACACCACCGGGCTGGTGCCGTAGGGCAGCGGCGCGCCGTCCAGGTCCACGCCCTTGCCGTTGGACTCCATCTCCAGCTGCTGCAGGTAGGCCGGCAGGCGGTGCAGGCCCTGGTGGTAGGGCGCGACGCTGCGGCTGGCAAAGCCGTGGAAGTTGCGGTACCAAAGGTCCAGCAGGCCCAGCAGCACCGGCAGGTTGCGCGCCAGCGGCGCGGCGGCGAAATGCCGGTCCATGGCGTGGGCGCCGTCCAGCAAGGCGCGGAACTGCGCGCTGCCGATGGCGATGGCCAGCGGCAAGCCGATGGCGCTCCACAGCGAATAGCGCCCGCCCACCCAGTCCCAGAACCCAAAGGTGCGGGTGATGCCGAAGGCGGCCGCGGCCTGCAGGTTGGTGGTCACGCCCACGAAGTGCGCGGCGCGGTCGGTGCCGCCTTGGGCATCGAACCAGTCGCGCGCCGCATGGGCGTTGGCCATGGTCTCCTGCGTGGTGAAGGTCTTGCTGGCCACGATGAAGAGGGTGCGCCGGGCGTCCAGGCCGCGCAGCACCGCGGTGAGGTCGTGCCCGTCGACGTTGCTGACGAAGTGCAGGCGCGGGCCGTCCTGCGCACAGGCGTCCAGGGCCGCCACGGCCATGCGCGGGCCGAGGTCGGAGCCGCCGATGCCGATGTTGACGACGTCGGTGATGGCGACGGGGCCACCCGGGCCGCCGAGGCCGCCGAGGCCGCCAAGGCCACCCTGAGCCGTGGCCCGCACCTCGTCAGCAAAGGCCAGCATGGCATCCAGCGTGGCGTGCACCTCGTCGCTGAAGGGTGCGGCCCCGCGCGGCGCCCGCAGCGCCGTGTGCAGCACCGCCCGGCCCTCGGTGAGGTTGACGCTCTCGCCGGCCAGCATCGCGTCGCGCCGGGCCTCCAGGCCGCACTCGCGCGCCAAGTCCAGCAAGAAATGCATCGTGGCCGCATCCAGCAGGTTCTTGGACAGGTCGGCAAAGACTTCCGGCGCCTCGAAGGACAGCGCATCGAAACGCGCTGCGTCCCGCGCGAAAGCTTCGCGAAGGTCCAGGCCACGGCCATGGGCCTGGAAGTGGCCTTGCAACGCGGCCCAGGCAGCGGTGCGGTCGCAACGGAGGTGGGACATCAGGGTCATCGGTGGCAGGGTACGACGCAGGGAGCGAACTCGGGGGGGGACGGTCTTCGACAGGCTCGGCCCCTCAGCCTTGCAGGCCCTCGATCATCCGGTCCAGCTTGGCCGCGTCCACGGCGAAGGCACGTATGCCCTCGGCCAGCTTCTCCGTGGCCATGGCGTCCTCGTTCAGGGCCCAGCGGAAGGCGGCTTCGTCCAGATGCACGGCGGGAATGTCCGCCGTCAGCGCCGTCTGCGGGTCCAGCGCGCGCGTGAGCGGCGCTTCACTGGCCTGCAGCGTGGCCAGCAGCTCCGGGCTGATCGTCAGCAGGTCGCAGCCGGCCAGTGCGGTGATCTGCCCCACGTTGCGAAAGCTCGCGCCCATCACCTCGGTGGCGATGCCGTGCTTCTTGTAGTACGCGTAGATGCGGCTGACGGACTGCACGCCGGGGTCGTTCGCCCCGGCGCGGGCGGCCTCGTCCCAGGCGGCGCCAGCGGCTTTCTTGTGCCAGTCGTAAATGCGGCCCACGAACGGCGAGATCAGCCGCACGCCCGCCGCGCCGCAGGCCACGGCCTGGCAGAAGGCGAACAGCAGCGTGAGGTTGCAACGGATGCCGTCGCGCTGCAGTTCGGCTGCGGCCTGGATGCCCTCCCAGGTGGCGGCGATCTTGATCAGCACGCGCTCGCGGGCGATGCCCGCGGCCTCGTACAGGGCGATGATGCGGCGCGCCCGCGCCACGGTGGCGGCGCGGTCGAAGGACAGGCGCGCGTCCACCTCGGTGCTAACGCGGCCCGGCACCACCTTCAGGATCTCCAGGCCGAAGCGCACCAGCACCTCGTCCACGATCTCGGGCACCGCTCGGGCGCGGTGCGCCGCCACCGTGTCGGCCAGCAGAGGCGCGTACTCGGGTTGTTGCACCGCCTTCAGGATGAGAGAGGGGTTGGTCGTGGCGTCGCGCGGCGTGAACTGGGCGAGCTGGCGGAAGTTGCCGGTGTCGGCCACGACGGTGGTGAATTGCTTGAGCTGTTCGAGCTGGTTCATGGCGTGCGCAGTGCTGAGGTGGGCGTCCACAGGGTCAAGGGGATCGGACACCGATGGCAGGCCCGTGACAGGCCTGCGCGCAACGCAGCGCGTGCCCCCGGGCGTGCCGCATTGTCCGATGCCGCCACGCGAGGGCCGACTCCTAGAATCAACACAGGACTCCTGAATGCTCCACGACGACAACGCGCGCAACCGCCGCATCGGCATCTCGCTGGTCTGCCTGACCACCCTGCTGTTCGCCGTCCTGGATGCCAGCGCCAAGTGGCTGGTGCAGGATCTGCCGGTGTTCCAGGTGGTGTGGATGCGCTTCATGGCGCATGTGTTCATCACCTCGGCATTGCTGGCGCCGATGTACGGCCGTGAGCTGGTGCGGGTGCGCAACGTGAAGCTGCAGGCCCTGCGCGGCGCGATGCTGGGCGTGATGACGGCGATGAACTTCTGGGCGCTGCAGTACCTGCAACTGGCCGAGACGGGGGCCATCCAGTTCTCCGTGCCGCTGCTCATCGCGCTGCTCAGCGCCTGGTGGCTGGGCGAGCGGCTGGACGCGCGGCGCTGGCTGGCCACTGCCGCGGGCCTGGGCGGGGTGATGCTGATCATGCGACCCTGGACCGGCGCCTTCCATCCGGCGCTGCTGCTGGCCGTGGGCAATGCCGTGCTGTACGCCAGCTTCAACATCCTCACGCGCCGCCTGGCGGCCACGGAATCACCCGCCTCGCTGCAGCTGATGTCGGCCATCGGTGCCGCCGTGGTCATCGCCCCCTTCGGCCTGGCGCAATGGAAAGAACCGGCCGACGCCCTGACCTGGGCCGTCATCGGACTGGCTGGGCTGTGCGGCGGCCTGGGGCACTTCTTCGTGGCACAGGCGCACCGCTATGCCACCGCCGCCACACTGGGGCCCTTCCTGTACCAGCAGATCCTCTACATGACGCTGCTGGGCTGGCTGGTCTTCGCCCAGGTGCCCGATGGGCTGGTGATCGCCGGTGCCACCGTGGTGGTGGCCAGCGGGCTTTACCTGCTGTGGGTGGAGGTGCGGGGCGGGGCGCGGGCGGGGGCCTGAAGACTTGGGCCGGCCGACAAGGGCCTCAGCGCGGCATGGGCCTCACCCCGCCACCACCGACACCCCGTGGCTGCCCAGACGCAACAGCAAGGCATCCCCCAGCCGCCAGGGCTGGTCCACCTCCGGCGACACCACGAAGACCTCGCCCAACGGCGTTTCCACCGTGAGTTCCAGGAAGCTGCCGAGGTAGGCCATCTTGCGCAAGGTGCCGGGCAGGGCCCCCGACTGGGCGTCCGAGGCCGAGCCGGGCGGCGGGGCCGCCACCTGCCAGGCCTCGGGCCGCACGGCCACGCGCACCGGGCCGGGGGTGACCGGCCGCCGGGGCGCAAAGCGCAGACTCCCCAGGTGCACCAGCCCCGCTTCATCCACCACCGCTTCGAAGCGCATGGCCTCGCCCATGAAACCGGCCACGAACTCGGTGGCCGGCTGCTCGTAGAGCTGGCGCGGCGTGCCCGCCTGGGCGATGAGGCCGGCGTCCATGACGATGATCTGGTCGCTGACGGCCAGGGCCTCGCTCTGGTCGTGCGTGACATAGGCCACCGTGAGCTGCAGGCGCTGCTGCAAGGCGCGGATCTCCTCGCGCATGCTGCGGCGCAGCCTGGCGTCCAGGTTGGACAGCGGCTCGTCGAACAGCAGCACGCTGGGCTCCAGCACCAGCGAGCGCGCCACCGCCACGCGCTGCTGCTGGCCGCCGGAGAGTTCGCTCGGCAGGCGCTGCTCGAAGCCGGCCAGGCCCACCAGTTCCATGGCCGCGAGGGCGCGCTGCGCCGTGGTGTCGCGCGACAGGCCCTGCACCGACAGGCCGTAGCCCACGTTCTCGATCACGTTCATGTGCGGGAACAGCGCATAGCTCTGGAACACCATGCTGACGTTGCGCTCGGCCGGGCCCAGCGTGGTGACGTCCTGCCCATCAATGAGGATGGTGCCCGCGGTGGGCGACTCCAGGCCCGCGATCATGCGCAGCGAGGTGGTCTTGCCGCAGCCCGAGGGGCCGAGGATGGTGGTCAGCGTGCCCTTGGGCACCTGCAGATCGATGCCCTTGACCACCAGGGGCGAGTTGGCGTCGCCATAGCGCTTGGTGACCTGGCGGAACTCGATGCCGATGGAACTCATGGCGAGGCTTTCAGGGGATTGGGGGCTTGTCGAAGGTCAGCCAGGTCTTGCAGCGGTGGGCCCGGGTGGTGAGCAGGGCATGCTCAATGCGCCGGCACCGCGCGCCGTCCCAGCCGCCGTTCACCCACCAGGAACTGGATCAAAGCGGTGGCCAGCGACATCAGCACGATGAGCACGGTGCAGTAGGCCAGCGCCACGCCGTAGTCACCGTTGCCCACGCGTCCGATGATGTAGGTGGTGGCGAGTTCGTACTCCGCAGTGACGAGGAAGATCACCGCCGACACCGTGGTCATGCTGCGCACGAAGCTGTAGACCAGCGCCGCCACCAGCGCGGGCTTCAGCAGCGGCAGCACCACGCGGCGCAAGGTGGTGGCGGTGCCGGCGCGCAGCATGGTGCTGGCCTCGTCCAGCGACTTGTCCAGTTGCTTGAAGCTCGCGGTGCCCGCCCTCACGCCCACCGGCAGGTTGCGGAAGATGAAACACAGCACGATGATGATGCCGGTACCGGTGAGTTCGAACGGCGGCACGTTGAAGGCCAGGATGTAGCTCACCCCCAGCACCGTGCCGGGGATGGCGAATGCCAGCAGCGCGGAGAACTCGAAAGCGCGCTGCCCGGCAAACTGCGTGCGCGCCAGCAGCCAGCTGATCAGCAGGCCCAGGCACGCGCACAGCGGCGCGGCGATGGCCGCGAGCTTGACGGTGGTGAACAGCGAGTTCCAGGCTGTGCCGGCCCAGACCATGCCGTGCACGCCCCATTGCAGGTCGAACGCGGTGCGGAAGTGCGCCAGCGTGGGCGTGTAGTCGCGCCCCCAGGTCTGCACAAAGCCGCCAATGAAGGCGAAGACATAGACCACCACGGTGAACAGCAGCCAGGGCCCGGCCGTGGCCACGCACAACCGGCGCACGCCGTCAGGCAGGGCCATGGCCACACCGGCATCGCCCTTGCCCGACACCGTGGTGTAGTTCGCCCGCCCGAGCACGCGCTGCTGGAGGAAGAACACCGCCAGCGCGAAGCCCGTCAGCACCAGGGCCAGCGACGCAGCGCGCCCCTGGTCGTACTGCGCCCCGACGATGGCAAAAAAGATGTCGGTGGACAGCACCGCGTACTGCCCACCCACGATGATGGGGTTGCCGAAGTCCGCGATGCTCTCGATGAAACCCACGAGGAAGGCGTTGGCCAACCCCGGCTTGAGCAGCGGCAGGGTCACGGTCATGAAGGTGCGGATGCGCGAGGCGCGCAGCGTCTGCGCCGCCTCCTCCAGGCTGGGCGAGATGCCCTGCACCACCCCGCGCATGATCATGAACGCGATGGGCGTGAACGCGAACATCTGCGCCAGCCACACGCCGAAAAGCCCATAGAACCAGCGCGTGGGCGGGATGCCAAAGGCCCACTCGAGGAACTGGTTGACCAGACCGGCACGGCCAAAGAGCAGGATCAGCCCCAAGCCCACGACAAACGGCGGCGTGATGATGGGCAGCAGCGCCAGCACGTTCATCGGCTTGCGCCAGCGCGCACTGCCCCGCTCGGCGTACAGCGCAATGAGCGTGCCCATCACCGTGGTGCCAGCGGCGGTCAGCAGCGCCAGGAACAGCGTGTTCCAGGCCACGCCGCAGCGCACACCCCCGGCCAGGCAGGACAGGCCCCAGACCCGCTCATGGGCCAGACGCTCCACCAAGGCTGGCGGGGACCAGGCCCCGGCTTCGTCAAGAAGGGCGCCGGACAGGCTGCGCGCCACCGGCAGCGCCACGAACAGCAACAGCAGGCCCGAGCAGAGCACCACCGCACCGCCGACGAACAGGTCACCGCGAAAGCGCCCCAGCCGCGCCAGCCCGGAGCCCAGCAGCATCAGCATGCTGAACAGCACCACCGCCCCGCCCAGGCCCAGACCGATCTGGCCGCGCGGCAGTTCGCCGAACCAGGCGTTGAGGATCTCGAAACTCCAGCCCCGCAGCCCGATCGCGAAGCCGCCGCCCAACACTGTCAGCAGGCCCACCGCCGAGGCCGCCACCAACACCCGGCCCTGCGCCCGCCCGGGGGGGATGAAGGCGGCGGCCAGCGCCAGCAGCAGCGCTCCGATGGCCACCCCCAACCAGGTGCGACCGTGCTGCACCGCCTGCACCAACGCGGCGGCGGTAGCCTCGCCGCCCCACACTCCGCGCAGCGCCGCCACCAGCCGGAGATCTTGCGGGAAGTACCAGGGCAGCAGCACGCAGGCCAGCAGGCCCAGCACGGCCCAGGCGGTGATGGCCCGCTGCGCGGACCGGGCGCGCCGGCTCAGCACAGGCACAAGCCCCAGGACCAACCGCGCCCTGCAGTCCGCGTCATCAACGCGGCAGCGAGTTGACGTCCTTCTCCCACTTGCCGATCAGGCGCCGGCGCTCGGCCGACGAACCGTACTTGGCGTAGTCGTAGTCGATGAACTTGATCTTCTTGAAATCCGGCACGCGCGGGTCGACCTTGGCGCTCTTGTTGGACGGCAACTGGAACTGCTTGGCTGCCGCACCCATCTCCTGGGCCGAGGCCGTGAGCGCCCATTCATAGAACTTCTTGGCCGCCTCCAGGTTGCGCGCGCCCTTGATGAGGCTCATGGAACCGATCTCGGCGCCGGTGCCGTCGCTGGGGGTGATGGTCTCGACCGGAAAGCCCTGCATCTTCTCGCCGGGGCCATCGTGCACGAAGCTGATGGAGACCGAGGTCTCACCGCGCGCGACCGCCTTGATGGGGGCCGTGCCCGAGCGGGTGTACTGGCTGATGTTGCGATGCAGCTTCTTCATGTAGTCGAAAGCCTTGTCCTCGCCCATCAGCTGCACCAGCGTGGCCACCATGGTGTAAGCCGTGCCGCTGGAGGCGGGGTTGGCCACCTGGATCTCGCCCTTGTACTCGGGCTTGAGCAGGTCGCTCCAGGTCTTGGGCACGGGCAGCTTCTTCTTGGCTAGCAGTTCAGGGTTGTAGCCAAAGCCCAGCGGGCCGGAGTAAATGCCCACCGTGCGGAACTTGCTCTGCGCGGCCTGCTGCTGCGCCCAGGCGTGCAGCTGCGGCAATGACGCGCTCTTGTACTCCAACGTCAGGTCTTGCTCGGCCGCCTGCAAGTGCGGGTCGCCCGTACCGCCGAACCAGACGTCGGTCTTGGGATTGGCGCGCTCGGCAATCAATTGCGCCAGTGCCTCGCCCGAACCCTTGAGTGACATGTTGACCTTGACGCCCGTGGTGCGCGAATACACCGTCTGCATCAGGTTGCACCACTCGGCCTGCACGGAGCAGATCACGTTGATCTGGCCAGCGTCCTGGGCCGCGGCCGGCAAGGTGGCAGCGGTGGCGGACAGCACGGCCAGCGCCAGCAGGGTCTTTTTCATGGGAAGCTCCGAAGCAATGTGACAAAGAGATGACAGTCAAGTGACGATGGTAGCCAGACACCGCCCCCGAGCCGGCAGGACCCCACCCGGGGAAACCCGGGGAAACCCGGGGAAACCCGGGGAAACCCGGGGCCACGCCGGGCCTCAAGAGTCCGATGCAGGGGGCTCTCCATAATCGCCGCATGACGGTCCCCAGCCCGCACTGCCCTGCGCGGCCCCTCGCGTGGCTGTGCGCACGACCCACTGCTGCAGTCCTGTTGGTGCTGCTCTCAGGGTGCGGCACCGTTCCCACGCCCGAGCCGACAGCGCCACCCGCGCCGTCTCGTACCACCACCCAGCCCGTGGCGTCCGGTATGCCCGGTGTATCCGGCGCACCAGGCGTATCCAGCGTACCCGGCGCGGGAGATGCACCGGACCGCCAGGCCCTGCTCGCGCGTTATCACGGTGTCAACCGGCTGACCTGGGGTGCGTCACCGTCGGCCCTGGCGCAATCTGCAGGGCGGGACTTCAAGACGATGCTGGACGAGCAACTTGCGCCCGGCCCGACCCTGCTGCCCGCTGCCGCACAAGCCCAGATCGACGCCCTGACGCTGAGCCGGCAGTCCTTCACCACGCTGATGTTCGACCTGGAGCAGCAGCGCCGGGCCGCCGATGCCCTGAAGAACGACGACGAAAAGCGGGCAGCCCAGCAGGCATACCAGCAGGAACTCACTCGCCTGGCACGGGAAGCGGCGTCGCGCCACATCCTGCGCGCGCTGTACTCGCCGCGCCAGGTGCAGGAGCAGATGACCTGGTTCTGGCTGAACCATTTCAGCGTGTTCCAGAACAAGGCCAACATCCGCGCCATGGTGGGGGACTACGAAGACACCGCCATCCGTCCTCATGCCCTGGGCCGCTTCCGTGACTTGCTGGGCGCGGCAGCCTTGCACCCGGCCATGGTGCGCTATCTGGACAACGAACAGAACGCCATCAACCGCACCAACGAGAACCTGGCGCGGGAGTTGATGGAGTTACACACGCTGGGTGCCGGGGGCCCCTACACGCAGAAGGACGTGCAGGAACTGGCACGGGTGCTGACTGGCGCAGGTGTCAACCTCACCCCCAACAACTCCCCTGTGGCGCGGCGCGAGTTGCAAGGCTTCTATGTGCGGCGCGGCGTGTTCGAGTTCCACCCCGGGCGGCATGACTTCGGGCCCAAGAGCCTGCTGGGCCAACCCCTGCAGCAACGCGGCCTGGCCGAAGTGGAGGAGGCCCTGGACCGCCTGGCCCGCCACCCCGCCACCGCGCGCCACATCAGCCGCAAGCTCCTGCAGTACTGGCTGACGGACCCGCCACCGCCCGCGCTGGTCGAGCGCGTGGCCCAAGCGTTCTCCGCCTCGGACGGTGACATCGCCTTCACCCTGCGCACGCTGCTGGGTTCGCCCGAATTCGCCCAGGGCGCGGGACGCCAGTTCAAGGACCCGATGCGCTTCGTGGTCTCGGCCCTGCGCCTGACGCATGACGACCGGGTGATATCGAACCCTTCGGCAGTGCTGGCCTGGTTGAACCGCCTGGGCCAGCCCCTCTACGGCCGCCAGACGCCCGATGGCTGGCCACTCGATGAAGCCGCATGGTCCAGCCCCGGGCAGATGACGGCCCGGTTCGAGGTGGCGCGGGCCATCGGCTCGGGGTCTGGCGGGCTGTTTTCTTCCCAGGCAACGCCCCCGGGCACGCCCGCGGCACCTGGGGCCGGGTCGCCACAAGTTCCACAAACGCCGCAGTGGCCGCAGTCACCGCGCACGCTGCACGACCAGGTGCTGAAGCACCACTTGGGCCCCCGCAGCCAGGCTGCACTGGCCCAAGCCACCAGCCCGCAGGAATGGAACACGTTCCTGCTGTCGTCCCCCGAAATGATGCGGCGTTGATGCACCGAGAGGAAGGCCCATGATGAAGAGACGACAGTGGTTGCAAGGCCTGGCCGGCACGGGCCTGAGCCTGGGCGGCGGACACCTCTGGGCCGTCGGTCAGGAGCAGCCGTGTTTCCTGCTGGTGTTCCTGCGGGGCGGCTACGACGCCGCCAACCTGCTGGTACCCGTCAGCAGCAGCTTCTACTACGAGGCCCGGCCCACCATCGCCGTGCCGCGCCCTGGCAGCGGCACCGCAGCGGCCCTGGGGCTCGACGCCGACTGGGGCCTGCACCCGGCCTTGCGCGACAGCCTGTATCCGCTGTGGGAGCGGTGCGAGATCGCTTTCGTGCCCTTTGCCGGATCGCACGACACGTCGCGCAGCCATTTCGAGACGCAGGACAGCATCGAACTGGGGCAAGCCTTGGAAGGGCCGCGCAACTACCGCTCGGGCTTCCTGAACCGGTTGGCCAGCACGCTGAACGGCCCAGCGGCCATGGCCTTCACAGACCGCGTGCCGCTGGCGATGCAAGGCGAGGTCCAGGTGGCGAACACCGCGCTGCGCAGCGTGAACCGGCCGGGCGTGGATGCACGCCAGAGCCACATCATCGGCACGATGTACCAGGGCACCGAACTCTCCGGTGCGGTGACCCAGGGTTTTGCCGTGCGCGACGAGGTGGCGCGCAACATGGCCGCCGAGATGGACGCGGCCAGCCGCAACGCTGTCAGCGCCCGCGGGTTCGAGCTGGAGGCGCGGCGCATCGCCCGGCTCATGAAGGGCCGCCACCGCCTGGGGTTCGTGGATGTCGGCGGCTGGGACACCCACGTCGCGCAGGGCGGCGCCACCGGGCAGTTGGCCAACCGCCTGGAAGAACTGGGCCGCGGCCTGGCCGCCTATGCCCAGGAAATGGGCCCCCGCTGGCGCGACACCACGGTGGTGGTGCTCAGCGAGTTCGGCCGTACCTTCCGGCAGAACGGCAACAACGGCACCGACCACGGCCACGGCAGCGTGTACTGGGTGCTGGGCGGGGCCGTGCGCGGCGGCCAGGTGGTGGGCGAACAGGTGGCCGTCACGCCGAACAACCTGTTCCAGAACCGCGACTACCCCGTGCTCAACGAAGTCCGCAACCTGCTGGGCGGCCTGCTGCAGCGCCAGTTCGGGCTCAGCCCGGCGCAGTTGGCTGCGGTGTTCCCCGGGACGCAGGCGCGGGACCTGGAACTGTTGTGAATCGCTGACCCTGCTCCGAAGCGCCGTTGATAGGCGACAGGCCTGTCCAGCCCCCTCAGCCCCCTTGACTGGCAGGCCCATATCTTCCAAGAACTGTGGCGCGGGCGCACTGGTGCTGACATAAGCTGCTCGCTACACTCAAAACGCGTTACTTGACTGTCAAAGATCTCCTTCTGGAAAGCCGTTGCGAGGAACTCCATCTGACATGATCAGCATCGCCTCGAGATTCACTCGCGAGACTTTCGACAGTCACGCCACCGTCTTCCGGGCAGGAGACCCCGGTGACTCGGCCTATCTCGTCGAATCCGGGCAGGTGGAGGTGCTGTTGGAGTTGAACGGCGAGTTCCAGCAGGTGGACGTGATGGGGCCCGGCGCGATGTTCGGGGAAATTGCGTTGCTGGACAGGCTGCCACGGTCTGGCACCGTACGTGCGCTGGAGCCGACGGTGCTCATGCGCATCGATCGCAGCTTTGTGGACGAGCTGCTGCAAACGACCGACCCTGTCATCCAGTACCTGATGCAGTTGTTGCTTGAACGCATTCGCAATGAGCGCAGCAAAAAGCCCGGAGTAGCGCCGCCCCAGGGTGACCGGGTCTCGACAGCCAGTGCTGCCCTGCATGGTTTGCGGGTCGCCGAGTCCACAAAGGTCTCGAGTCAGTTGCACTCGGCTGCAGTGCGCACGCTGTCCCTGTCCCGCGATCTGTCAGAGGCGATCGATGGCCAGCAGCTTGAACTCCACTACCAGCCCATCGTTCACCTGCAGAGCGGCCGCTTGGCGGGCTACGAGGCCCTGGTGCGTTGGCGCCACCCCACCCAGGGCCTGGTTCGACCCGATGAGTTCATACCGTTGGCCGAGAGAACCGGCCTGATCCACCCCATCGGACGGTGGGTACTGGGCCAGGCGCTGGCGGACTGGCCCGAGTTGCGCTCGCTGTGCCAGAGCGAGGAAACGCCCTTCGTGAGCGTGAACTTGTCCGCGCCAGAGCTGTCAGTCGAAGGCGTAGCCGACTCCGTCCTCGGACGCCTGGAAGATGCCCAGGTGGCCACAGGCGAACTGCGCATCGAATTGACGGAAACCACGGTCATCGGAAACTTGGAGCCTGTGACCCAGGTCACCCAGGCCTTGCGTCGGGCGGGCGTCGGCATCGCGCTGGATGACTTCGGCACGGGCTATGCCGGCCTCAGCTACCTGCAGGACCTGCCCTTCTCCTGTCTGAAGATCGACCGGGCATTTGTCAGCCAGATGCTCACCACCGATCGCAGCAAGCACATCGTCAAACTGGCGCTGGAGTTGTCACGCTGGATGGGCATGAGCACCGTGGCAGAAGGCATCGAGGACGAAGCCTGCGCGCGGGCCTTGACCGAAGCCGGTTGCACTTACGGCCAGGGTTACCACTTCGCCAAGCCCATGCCGCTGCAGGCGCTGAAAGATCGGTTTTCGCGCTGAGCACCTGGGCGAGGCGCCTTCAGTACAGAGCGCCGGAGTGCCGCAGTTCCCAAGTGCCGAGAGATTGACGCTCAAGCGCCAGCCCAATGACAATCAGTCGCCGTTTTGGGGCACCCAATATCCAACACAACCGCAGGATCTGACCCATGAGTCATCGCACACTCCCGCACTTCGTAGTGCTGCTGGCGGGGGCACTGTGCAGCGCGTCACTGCTGGCGGCCCAGCCCGACCCGTTCGCGGCCAATAACTCGGTGCTGCCCACTGAGGCCGAGTGGACGAAGGGCTTCCGCCCGAGCAACTTCGACTACCCACAGTCGTCGCCGGCGGCGCGCTGGCTTCAGGTACGTCCGCGCGTGGCGCTGACGCCCGACACCGCACCAGCCTACGTGGCGGCGGTGAAGAAGTTCATCGAGCCCGCGCTATCGGGCCTGATCAACGACCCGGAGAAGTGGACGCCGAGGCAGGCCGGTTGGTATGACATGCCCTGGGGCGGCCAGGGTGAGCCTATGCCCAACGGCCAGATAGACCCGAGCAGCGGACGCGACCCGCTGCTTGGCTCGTACACCGGTCAGATCCTGCCCAAGACGGCGTACCCGTCAAACCCGCCAAAGGTCGATGCTTTCCAGAACCATGCCGTTGTCTACTACAACGACGTCGCGGCCCATCAGATCGGGAAAATCTTCCGTGACCCCTTCCGCCCCAACCCGAGGGCCGCACAGTTCCCCGAAGGTTCTGTCGTCGTCAAGGTCGAAGGTGCCACGGTCACGGAGGATCAGTGGTCGGTGCTGAAGGGTTCGTCGGTCTCGCATATCTACCGGCCGCCTGTGGAGCAGGCGCTCAAAGAGCGCGATCCCACCAAGCTCAAGCCCGTGATCACGCCGATGCGTTTCCTGCAGATGGCGGTGCGCATCAAGGACAAGGTGGCCGCCCCTAAGACCGGATGGGTGTTCATCGCCTTCTTCTACGACGCGCGTTCCAGCGGTGCCACGCCCTGGGACCGCGCCACGCCAGTGGGTGCCACCTGGGGCAACGACCCCGATCTCGCGCGCTATCCCGACGGCCTGGGGCCCAACGGCAAGCTCAAGGAGACCTGGATCGCCGACAACCTGCCCGGCTTCGTCACTGACGGACTGGGCTGGGGCGGTCGGCTCGCGGGCCCGCTCGACCTGGGCGTGCGTTTCAACGTCGTCACCGTCTCGGGCCAGCGTTTCGGCGACGGCGACCCCAAGCGGCCGGCCAAGCTCGGCGCCAGCTCTTGCATCAGTTGCCACGCCGCGGCGCAGTACCCCTTCATGACCAATCTTTACCCGTCGCCCAACATGCCGTTCCCGCCCGAGACCGGGCAGTTTCTGCTGTTCGACCCCGGCTCCAGAGAATGGGCGCGCTGGTTCCAGAGTCGCCCCGGCACGGTGGCGATGTCAAGCACCAACCGCACCGGCATCGTGGCCACGGACTACGACATGATGTTGACCTTCGCACTGTTAGCGGCCAACGGGTCGGTGGACACCAACCGCCTTATCCGGCATCGGGCCGCGGGGCACTGAAGGCCCCGCCTGGGCACTTCCAGGCGCCCTGGCCGTCTTGTCAGGCGTCCAGGGTCTGCCGTCGCCGAGCTCGGCTGCGCTCTGCCCAGGCCGACGCACCTTGTTCGGACGCCAGCGCGACGGCGCGGTCAAACCATTCGGCCGCCTCGTCGCGGCCCCCCGGCAAGGCAGCCAGAGCGGCTCCGCGCTCGGCCAGCAGCACGCTCTCGAACTGGCGTTCGCCATTGATGGCGATGCGCTCGAGCTGGCGGTCGATCCTCGTCAGCGCGTCGGCAGCTCGCCCAGTTCGGCCAAGGATCTCGGCCTCCAGTACTGCGAACCACGGCTGCCAGTTCTCGAAACCCGTCTGCGCCCATCCCTCGATGCCCGCCTGCACGTCGGCCAGCCCATCGTCCCATCGCTGCTGGCCATGCGCGAGCGCCCAGCCACGGGCGATGCGGGCCATGGCGATGAACTCGGGGAAGCCAAACTGGCTCGCGAAGCCGATGCAACGTTCGGCCATCGGCATGGCCTCGGCGGTGTCGCCGCGCATCACTGCGGTATTGAAGTTGGCCAACATGGAGAAACCCATGGTGTGAGGCTGGTTCAGCCCCTCGGCGAGTTGGATCGCCTCGGCCGCGATGCGGCGGGCCGCATCGGCATAGCCCAGCACCTGCGTGGCCAGCGCGAGGTAGAAGCGACCGAAGACACCGAAGTCCATCAGGTAAACCGGATACAGCGCGGCGTCGCGCTGCGGCTCATACAGCGCGGTCGAGCGCGAAAGGTGCGTACGCGCCGACTCCGGATCCCCGCGATGGAAAAGTACCATGCCGGCCATGTTGTTGGCAGCCATCGCTGCCTCGGTGTCGCCGGCGCGCTGCGAGGCTTCCTCAAGCAAGCGTCCAGCAAGTTCGCCCGCTGCCGAAAGGCGCGCGCGGCCCCAGTTGAACAGGGCCCAGCCGTAGGTGGTCGGGAACAGCCGTGGCTTGCCGGGCAGCACCTGGCTCAGTCCGTAGGCGCGCTCCTGCACCTGACCGAATTCGGCACTGCCTGGGCCCAGCAGGACCATCGTCGTCGGCCCCAGCATTGACAGCAGGCCGAGTTCGGCAGCGTCGCGCTCGCCCCCGGCGGGCGAACTCTCCAGGGCTTGCACACCGGCGCGCAGGTGCCCTGCGGCTTCGCGCGGGGCGCCGCGAGACAGCGCCTGGCCGCCAGCGGCCTGCCACCACATCGCAGCGTGCAGCCCCCGGCCTGCACGCGTCAGGTGGCGCGCGACCAGCACCGGCTGGCCGTCAGCGCGGTCCTTGAACGGGCCCAGCAGCGCATCGGCCACGCGCCCATGGAGTTCAGCGCAGCGTTTGGGCGGCAGCGAAGCGTAGGCCGTGTCCTCGACGAGGGCGTGTTTGAACATCAGCCGCGCGCCATCGGCGCCCAGCGGCAGCACGAGACCGCTGGCGAGCAGGTCGGAGGTGCCCGCAGCCAGGTCGCTGGCCATCGCAGCCGCAGCCGCGGCCGAAGCCAACAAGTCGCGATCGAATTCGCGGCCGATCACCGCCGCGATCTGCGCCACCGCCTTGCCGGCCGGCGTCAGGCGGTCCAGGCGTGCCGTGAGCAGGTCGATCAAGGTCTCAGGCACAGCCTGCTGCGCAGCGCGCCGCCCCTCGCGTTGCGCGTCGAGCAGCATCTGCGCCATCTCTTCGATGAACAGCGGTACGCCGTCGCTGCGCTCAACGATGCGGGCCAGCCACTCGGGCGGTAACGCGGCCTGCTGGCCCCGCTGCGCTGCCAGTTCGGCAGCTGCCTCCTCGGGCAGACGCTTCAAGGCTATGGCGGCGAAGGCCTCACCCTCTGGCCAGGGGGCGCGGAATTCGGGCCGCGCGGTCATCACCACCAGCATTGGCGTGTCATCACCCGCAGCCAGCAACTGGTCGACCAGCTCCAGGGACGTCGGGTCGATCCAGTGCATGTCCTCGATGACGAGAAGCAGCGGCCGCACTTCGGCCAAGCCGGCGAAGTAGCGGCTCAGCGTCTGGTGGCTCGCCATCACCGCGCGCTGCTGCGCGAGGCCGGAAAAATAGCGTTTGAGCGCTTCCTTCGTCAAAGCCAGCTGCATCGGCGGCGGCATTTCCAGCTCTGGATAGCGACCGCCACTGGGCACCCCCAGCAACGCGGCGATGAGCGATTGCTCACGAGGGTCGTCGATGCCCGCGATCGCCAACTGCGCTTCGAGCTTCTCAAGCCGCTCGGGGGGCGTGTCGGTGCTGGCGAGGCCGGCCGCGGTGGCCAGGTGGTGTACGAAGGGCTGCAGGGCGCTGTTGACGTGGAACGGCGAGCACTGCAGTCGCAGCAGCGTGTGGCCCTGGGCAGGTAGGGCCTGATCGAGCGCAGTGACCAGACGCGACTTGCCGAACCCGGCCTCGCCCGAGATGAGCGCGCCGCTGCTGCGGCCCGCCGCCGCTCGCCGCCACTGCGCCATCAGTACCTCCAGTTCGGCTTCGCGGCCGACCATGGGGCGGCTGGCGTCTCTCCCGCGCCAAGCCGAGCGGCTGTCGAAGGACGAGGCGCCAACGACGCGGGCGATGGCCACAGGCGCGTCGAAGCCCTTGAGCGCATGCTCACCGGCGTCCTCGAACGCGAATTGCGCGCCTGCGATGCGCCGGGTGCTTGGCGCCACGCCGATGCCGCCCGGGGGCATCGTCGCCTGTATGCGCGCGGCCAGGTTGGGCGTGGCGCCGGCCACGGTGATGCCTTCGCTGACGCTGACCGCCACCATGCCAGTGGCCACGCCAATGCGCAGCGACAGCGGTCGGCCCGCGACGGCATGGCTGCGCGGCACCTCGTCGGCGATGGCCAGCGCCGCATGCAGCGCGCGCGCCGCGTCATCCTCGTTGGCCGCCGGGTAGCCGAAATACACGTCGACGCCGTCGCCAACGATACGCGCGATGTAGCCGCCGAAGCGCTCCGCGATCGCGCGCACGGTGTCGTGGTAGCCCTCAAGGATGTCGACAAGGTCGTCGGGGTCGACCTCACGGGCCAGCTCGGTCGAGCCGACGAGGTCGCAGAACAACACCGTCATCTGCCTTCGCGACGTGCGCGGTGCGGAGGCGTCGCCCGGCAAGGCGGTACCACACTGTGCGCAGAAACGGACTCCCGCAGGAGCAGCGGTGTGGCAGCCTACACAAAGCCTCATTTGATGAGTCTCCCGTCCCGACGTTCGGATTAATGTATCAAACGTAACGGTGTAAATCGGTCCAGGATCGGGATCGTGACGGCGTCAGCGCTGGTACTGCAGCGCAGGCACTTGAAATGGTTGCGCGCAGGCCCCAGGCTGTCCTGGTCGAGTGGTTGGTGCCCGTCACGGACGGCTTGAAGCTGGCACCCTTTAGATTGCGCTTTTCAGAGTCGTCCGTGCATGCGCCGAGTCTCGTCTCAAGCACCCGAAGACAGATTCAAACGCATCGCAACTGGCAGCGTCAGCAGCCCCTGCTCAGAGTGTTGACCCGGGGATGAAACCCGGGCAACATCCGACATGTAACAAAATTACATGTCGGCGTCCTGCTCTCGCACCTGCTCCCGCAGCCGCAGCCCACGCCGCCTGATGGCCCATGTCCTTCGATCTCGTGTTCTTTGGTGGCACTGGCGACCTGACCTGGCGCAAACTGATGCCGGCGCTTTTTCAGGCATTGCGCCACGGCAAGCTGCCCGAGGGGGGCCGCATCCTGGCGGTGGCGCGCGACGAGCGCAGTGATGACGAATA